>Ga0102953_1001234_pt1 | contig 16402 bp, 27 predicted proteins | sample SalPon2A_C_D2_MG_FD_78509 | JGI IMG/M metagenome (GOLD analysis project Ga0102953, IMG submission 78509) | Soil microbial communities from South San Francisco under conditions of wetland restoration - Salt Pond MetaG R2A_C_D2_MG | ecosystem: Environmental > Terrestrial > Soil > Wetlands | place... | reverse complement strand
CTTTCGTAAACGGTGGATCGGAATCCTAAGAAATCCCTTGACGGGTGTGCAACAGGATTGCAGACTTTTTTCCGTAGCCCGTGGCCGCTGTGGCCGATCACCGAAGCCTTTGGATCCCATCACGGGGCGTGCGGGCCGCCCCACCTTTTCGGTCCGGAGTCGTTAACATGAACTCATCCGGCGCTCGCCCCCGGCATTCTTCTCAACACACCACCATTCTTGCTTCTTCATCACCAACAACAGGCGGGCGAGCGTCGGACCTTCGGCCGGTGACGTCGGACTTCGAGGACGACGTCCTTCGCATCTTCGGGGAGGACTCGGCGCGGCGGATCTTCGAGTTCGTCCGCTTCCACGACACGCGCGCCGCCGACCGTCTCCTGAGCCGCTACCGATGATCTATCTCGGCATCGACCCCGGCAAGAAAGGCGCGATCGCCTGGACCAACGGCGAGGCCCGCTCCATGCGGGTCGTGAACATGCCGAAGACGCCGGCGGAATCGTGTGATCAACTTGATGAGCTTGACAAGGATGTTACCGTCGCCGCCCTCGAATGGCCGAAGCCGTTCAAGCATCTCGACAAGCCGGTGATCCTGAACATGATGCCGCTCATCGCGCATGCGGGCATGTGGGAGGGCGTCCTTGCCGCTGCCTTCATTCCGACGCGGAAAATCACGAGCGCGCAGTGGCACCGTGCCCTCGGCGTCAGCGGCGGCGACAAGCACGCCGCGCGCGCGATGGCACAACAGCTCTTCCCGCATTTGAAAGCCACGCTCCAGAACGCCGACGCGATCCTGATCGCAGAGTGGCTGCGACGCTCATATCAAGTGGTGAAGGGGATAGCCTCATGAAGCAGAGGGCATTGTTCGGCGACGATAATCCTCCCATCGCCAGGAATAGCGATCCGGAGACCTCTCATATTGGGGCGACGAACGTTACGATGAGCGGGCGTAGGAGATCGCACAAGCGAATGATTCTTGAGCGATTGAGTAGAGGTCCTGCGACTAATGCAGAGCTGGCGCAGATATCTCTCAAGTATACGGGGAGGATTTCCGATCTCCGTCATGATGGTTATGACATCGTCTGCGCGCGAATTGATGCTTCTGGCCGCGCAACGTATTATTTGAGAAGCCGTGAGGACAGCCGATGATGAGCGCACTCGTCTTGATCGTGACCGCCTTGTTCCTCGCCGCGCCGCAAGAGGCCGCGCGCGTGGAGGGACTGGAGCAGGTGGTGCAGTGCGGGCGCCTCGGTGCGGTCGCGCAGTTCACCGGCGTGGCGCCGGTCCCGCTGGCGCTGACCGAGGGCGTCAGCGTGAACAACCCCGAGCAGCAGCTTACGACCACCGTGGGCGTCCCGCAGCACCCGCTCGAACCCTGGACGGTTACGACCTTCCGGCGGCCTGGTGAGTCCACCGAGGCGTTCATCCGCCGCCACCGGATCACGGTGGACGCGGTGAGAGCGGCGCTGAATCCATGAGGATCTCCGCCCGCGGAGACTGCGGACTCGAAGACGCGGGCCGGAACTACGAGCTGGTCCGAGGAGATATCGGGCCGGTGAGGACCCACCATGTGCTACGGGCAAATTCTTGAATCGTCCTTCCGGAAAGCCCGTAAGGCCCATCGGTGCGGGCAGTGCGGCAAACTCATCCAGCCGAAAGAGACCTACTATGTCCAGGTTCAGGCGCGTGGAGACGGCTTTGAGGACAGCTTGAATCGATGGAAGCTCTGCGCCAAGTGTTGGGTCTACTGGCAAGCGTTTTGGATTCTTGACGACCGTAATACGGACTGCCCCCTCATCGAGGACATCGAGAACGAGATCCGGGACTTTGTCCTGGAGTTAGGTGGCTCTATCGTACAGTCCGCCATGCGGCAAGCGAAAGCAAAGCTGAGGGAGCGGACCAAATGAGGTGCAAGACGCATGATCGCGCTCATCCTGCAAGCAGCCCTCGGCATCACGGCACATCACCCGGACGTCATGGTCGTGATCCTCGACGACCTCGCCAATGATCGTCTGGCGGTCTATGGCGAGTCGCTCCTCGCCCCGGCGGAGATGCCGGTCACGCCGGCCATCGATGCCGTCGCCGCCGCGGGACTGCGCTGCACGGGGTTCTATACCTCGCACACCTGCTCGCCCTCCCGCGCTGCGCTCATGACCGGGCTTTATCCCGCGCACGACTGCGTCGGCGACCCCTATGGGCCGGGCGATCTGCACAGCGACTACACGCCGACCCTCGGCCAATGGTTCCAGGACGCCGGCTATGCCACGAGCTACGTCGGCAAGTGGCACATCAACGCGACCGAGGACACCGTCGTCGACCCGGCCGCGCCGAACCTCCGGGGCTGGCGGGACTTCGCCGGCCATAAGGGCAATGCGGGGGACTACTTCGCCTGGAAGCTGACGGTCAACGGCACGACCTCGGACGTCGTCGGCTACCGCCCGCAGGTCTTCCTCGACTTCGCCGTCTCGGCCTGGACCACCATGCGCTCGCCGAAGATCGAGGTCGTCGCGCTCAGCCTGCCGCACCGCCCCCTCCATGATCCGCCGCAGTCCTGGGTCACGCACGCCGTCGGCGGCACCGAGCTGCAGCAGTGGGTCACCATGATCGAGGCGGCTGACTTCGTCCTCGGCCAGCTGCGCGCCCTCCTTCAGCCGAACGACTACCTCTTCGTCCTGGCAGACAATGGCGATATCCGCCCCGCGACCACCTTCAGCGACTGGCCGGAGGCGAAGGGGACGATGAAGGAGCCTGGGATCAACGTGCCGCTCTTGATTCAGGGGCCGGGGATCGCCGCGGGGACCGTCTCGGGCGCGCTGCTGGGGGCCTACGACGTCGCGCCGACGCTGGCCGATCTCTGCCACGTCCCGACGCCGGCGGTCGATGGGCATTCGTTCACGGACGTTCTGCGGGCTCGGCCGGTCCGCGACCGGGAGTTTGTCTGGTCGTCCTGGTACCGTCCGAACGGCGACTGGACCCTGGCGCCCGATCAGCAGTGGGCGCTCGTCGCCGCCGACGGCTGGAAGCTGATCCGCACGATCGACTCGACCGGCACGGTCGACGAGCTGTATGATCTGAACACCGCACCACCGGGCTGGGACGGCACGCCGGTGGTGAACAACGTGGCGCAGCTCCACCGCCTCCAGGCCGAGCTCGACGCGCGGATCGGAGGGTTGTGATGGACGGAGAAGGAGTCATGCTGACCGCCGTTGACCTGGCGATCCTGACCGTGGTCTGGGCGGCGGTGTTCGCCGTGCTCCTCGGATGGAAACGCCGCCCCGCCCGTCGTGACCGCGAATGACCGTAGTCTCCCGACCTGCGGGGACGATGTCTGTACGGAGCGACGCGGCGGGGTGGTTCTGATTCGGCACGACGTTAACGGAATCCGATCAATCGATAAAGATAGGCCAGATTGTACACATGTTAGTGCTGAGGCGAAGCTGGACGCGATCCGGCTCGCCCAGAAGATGCTCGCGCGCTGCGAGCCGGACTACTTCGTAAGGCGCTACATCGAACGCACTTACAAGGTCCCCCGACTGACGTCGCTGCGCTGGCTGCAGATCGCCCGGTCGCAGTGGCAGCGCGAATACGAGGCGATCTCGGTCGAGGAAGGATCCCTCCGCCATGCCATCAAGGTGCGGCGGGAGATCCAGGCGGAGGCGTGGAAAGCGGGCAATCTTCGCATCGTGCTGCTGGCGGCGGAGAGCGAAGCAAAACTGCTCGGTCTGCACGGTGGAGACGTCGAGCGCGAGGTCGAACAGCGCACACAGGATTTTGTGAAGGGCATCATGGTGGCGACGGCGGATTTCTTCGCTGGCGATCCCGACGGCAAGCGGCGCTACATCGAGGCCGTCCGCCGGGCCGTCACACGCGGAACCGCCACCGCCATGATCGAGGACGGAGCGTTCCGCGGCAATGGAACGCAGTAGGCGGCAGGAGCAGGAGGAGCTCGCGCACTGGGCGCGCAAGATCTGGCATCGAGTACAGCACAAACTGGGGTACGTCAGGATGAAGCCAAACCGCAAGTTCCGCATCTACGTCACGTACAACAAGGTCCGCGACCCCGCCGGCGTTGGGCGGCGGTTCTGGGAGGCGACCTACGACGCGCCGACGAAGCTCATCGCGGTCCTGCAGGCCGGCCGCGACTGGCACGATACCGAGATGGCGAAGGAGCCGATCTTCGGCGTCCGCGTGATGGAGGTGCAGGCGTGAATACCTCGCACCGCATGGGCGCCTGGCAGTGGGCCGAGTGTGTCCGCTGCGGCTTCCGATTCGCCCGCCACGTCAAGAGCGGCCGGCAGGAGTGCATGGGCTGCCGGGCGGATCGCCGGCGTCGTCTCGTTCGTGCCTCCTCCCATCGCGCGCGCGCGAATACAGAAGAAGAGAAGAAAGAGCAAGCCTAGAAAGGAAAGAAAAATGCGAAAAAATCTCCTTCCCATCCTCTCCTCTCCTCTCTATTCGCGCGCGCGCGTACTGCTGGGCCTGGGGGGCGTGCTGCTGGCGCTGGCTTCCTGTCGGACGCCGCGGGATCCGGATTACGATGAGTACTGGCTGGTCCCGGATCAGGTCTACGTGGAGTACAATGGCGCTGCACAGGACACGCGCTGGGGCGGGCGGCACCAGCGTGGGTCGATCCATGGCGGGACGATCGGTTTCGCCTGGGCGATCACGAAGCCGGAGCGGTAGCGCTCCTTAACCCTGGGGAGGGGAATGATGGAACATCCGATGAGCGACATCCTCGGCGATCGCGCCGAGGAGCAGCGGAAGGCAGAGGCCGAGGCTACGGCGTCGGCTGAGACGGTCGTGTCGAAGGAGGTCACGGTCGCGCAGCCGGCGCCAGCGGCCGTCACCGGCCCGCAGCCGTACCTCGGCATGTGGTGGCAGGACCCCGGTGCGCTGCCGGTCGTGACGATCGCAACGCCGGCCGGCGCCATCGCGGTGACGAAGGATCTCGCGCGCGAGCACATCCGCCAGCAGGCGATCGACGCCGGCGCCAACCCCGCGACTCTGGTCGTGAAGGTGATCGAGTTCCCGGGCACCTGATCCGTGCCCAACGGCTCACACGATCCGGTCTATATCAACTTCCGCACGCCAGACTACGAGGAGTGCTACCAGAACCTCTATCGCTCGATGTACGACCTCGGGCTGGAGGGCTCGCTGCACTCGGTCGCGATCGAGCCGCGTAGCTGGCGCATGGCGCAGGCGTTCAAGCCGTCCTTCGTGCTGCACTCGCTGAAGGAGTTCGAGCCGCACCCGGTCGTCTGGCTCGACGCCGACTGCATGGTCCGGCGGCAGCCGTCGCTCTTTCATGAGGGAGCGCTTGACGACTACGACTTCGCTGCGCACCTGCACCGCGGGCACGAGCTACTGACGGGCACGCTGTGGGTCAACAACACGCCGCTCGCGCGGCAGGTCTGCGTGCACTGGGAGCGGCGGTCGAAGAACAACGTGAACGAGTGGGAGCAGCGGCACCTTCAGCAGGAGATCCGCGAGCACCAGAAGCTCGCCGCGCATCGGATTCTCTTCGACCTGCCGGCGGCGTATTGCAAGATCTTCGACATCATGAAGACCGTGGAAAACCCGGTCATCGAGCACTACCAACAGAGCAGGATCAAGCGCAGGAGGGAACCGTGATCACCGCCGCTGTCCCGAGCCGCCGGTACTACCCTCGGCGGCCGTTCTACTGGACGTGCTTCATCGAGCCAGCGATCGAGGCGCTCGAGCTCCACGGCGTCCAGGTCACCGAGCGCGCCCATGATCTGCCGGCGCCGGTCATCGAGTTCGACTTCGGCTCGTCGACCTGCGTCGCGCTGCTGGACTACAGTGACTTCCCGGAGTTCGTCGAGCCGTGGTCGACCTACCTCGCAGACGAGAAGAACCGCTGCGACGTCGTGCTCAAGATGAAGTACTGCACGCGCTTCCAGCGCGAGTACGACGCCTGCCGATCGAAGGTCATGCCGGTCGGCTACATCGTCGGTCCGGACTCGAAGAACATGACGGCCGATCGAGCCTGGCTGGTCGAGCATGCCCGCGAGGTCCGGCTTCGCGCGCTCGAGGACGGGCTGAAGTACCTCTTCGATCTGGACGGCGTTTTCCACGCGCAGTCCGTCAGCCCCGAGCGGGCGCGGTTCATGGATGCGGCGATGGAGGCGGTGCGCGAGGAGAAGTACCGTCACCACACCTCGATCGCGAACGTGAAGGGCAAGCGTACTGAGTTCCGCCAGCACATCGCGAACGTCGCGGCAGGACGCTTCGCGCTGAACGTCTGCGGCCCGCAGAACACGATCGACCGGAAGGTCGTGGAGTACTGCGCCCTCGGCATGCCGATCATCAGCAACCGTGGCCTGGATGATCTGGTGCTGCCGAACGGCCATCGGTTCGAGCACGGGGCGAACGTCTGGTTCGTCGATGACTGGTGGCGCGCCGTCGAGGCGACGCAGACGATCGACGAGGATCAGTACGTGCGGCTGTGCGACGGATCGCGGAAGCTTTGGGAGGAGGTATTCCATCCTCGCCGGTTGGGGCAGTGGTTGATCGAGGCCGCGGTCGGCTATGCCGGCGCGGACGCGCCGGTCGAGGTCGAGGTGGAAGATGTCGGGGAGGTGACGAATGAATGAGGGTCCAAAATGCCATGCCTGATCGCAAGATATACCTCCTCGTCCCGACCCGTCCGGTGCCGACGCACGACAAGCTCCCCGGCCTGCGGCGGCTGGTAGAGTCGGTTCAGAACACGGCCGATTCAAAGAACGTTCAGCTCTGCTTCGGCGTGGACGAGCGCCCCGAGGACCGCGCGCACCTGGAGTTCTGCCAGTCGGTGCCGGGCGCCTTCATCCGCCATGAGACCGACACCTGCTCGGGGCACTGGAAGCACCTCAGCCTGCGCTGCCCGGAGCGACCGGACGACGTCTTGATGCTCTGCGCCGATGACGTCTGGTTCCCTTTCCAGGGCTGGGACGAGAAGGTTCTACAGCACGCGGCCAAACCACGGCATGAGCTGTACTTCTGCGACGACGGCTTTGGCTGGCGCAGCACCTTCGCGACGCACCCGTTCCTGCGCTTCGATACGGCGCAGCGGATCGGCGGTCTGGCGACCGGCCTCTGGTCGCGCGCGAACGATACCTGGCTCTGGTGCCTGTGGCACCTGTTCGATCCGTCGCGTGTGATCTACATGCAGGATGTGAAGATCAAGCACCAGTACGTGCGCGAGAACACGCACCAGGTCAATGGCCACCGCGCGGATATGGCGACCTTCCGCGAGCGCGGCGCGGACGAGATGACCTGGCGAGTGAAGGCGTTGCGCGAGGCGGCCGGCATCACGACGCCGCCGGTCGATGGATTCTGCCGTGACTACATGAAGTTCACGCGCTCGGGCGACCGCTACGAAATCGAGATTCTGGGGAACCGATGACTCCAGACAAGCACAGCCCGTCGGTGTTCGGGGGATTTGTATGAGCTACACCGCCGCCGTCTACCGGCTGTACTACGGCGAGGACTTCATCCTCGACTCGATCGAGTCAGTGCTGCCGGTCGTCGATCAGGTCTTCGTCTGCTGGACGGACCGCCCGCTCGCCGGCCTCGATGGACCGATCGAGTATCAGGGCCAGAAGCACCCGATCCCTTACCCAATCGACTACGCCGTCGAGAAGTGCCACGCGATCGCCTCGCGTGACTCGCGGGTGAAGATGATCTTCGATCACGTCGACAGCAATGTCAGCCAGTTCACGCATCTCGTGAACGACATCATCGTCCCCGACTTCGGCCGCCCGGACGTCGTCATCATCCCCGAGCACGACCACGTCTGGCGGCTGGACAGCCTGATGACGGCGCTTGATGAGTTCCTCGCTCGCGAGGATGTAGCCTGTGCGACGAGCCGGCAGATCGAGCTGTGGCGCACGCCGCGGTATCGGATCCCCGAGCGTCAGCGGACCGGCACGGTCTTCTGGGATCTCGACCTCGCGCGCAAGCTGCCGCCGACCGGGCGCCAGGCGGAGGTGCGCGGGATGCACCGACTACAGGCCGAGGTGCACAACGTCGGGTTCTGCATGTCAGAGAGGAACATGCTCTGGAAGCACCTGCTGGCGATCGGCTTCTCGAAGAAGATCGGCGACAGTCCGCCCGATCCGGCATGGTACGATCGGTGGCGGACGTGGACGCCGATGAAGGGCAACCGGAACCTGGAGATTGCGCGCGGGTATGCGCACCTGATCTCGCACGCCGAGCCGTATCCCGAGGACGAACTGCCCGAGATCATCTTGCGGAGGCTGGATCGATGGCCGAGCTACGAGGCGGTCAGCAAGTGAAGCCGCTCGATAGCTATACCAGCACCGGCGCGAAGTTCTGGCATCACATGTCGCAGATGGAAGCCTACCGCGCCGGCGACTCAGACACGGTGATCTCGACGCACGTCTCACCGACCGGCGTCTGCAACCTCCGTTGTAAGTACTGCTCTACCGACTTCCGCGACCCGTCGCGGAACATCCCGCTCGCGGTGATCCAGGACTACGTCGAGCGCCTGCAGCGACGCGGCCTTCGGGCCGTGATCCTGACGGGTGGCGGCGAGCCGATGCTCTACCCGGAGATCACCGAGTTGATCCACTGGCTCGCCTACGACCGCAAGCTTCGAGTCGCGCTCATCACGAACGGGACGCAGATGCGGAAGGTCGATCCGCGCCTGTTCTACCTGCTGGACTGGGTCCGGATTTCGGTCAACCTGTTCGACGGCTGGGAGGAGAAGATCGAGGGCACGGACGTCTGCTCGACGGTTGGGCTCTCGATCGTCTACACCGACCAGCACCAGGAGGCGCCGTCGGAGCCGTGGGTCGAGATCTTCCGCAAGGTCTCGAAGCTGGCGGACCGGACGCACGCGAAGTACGTCCGGGTGTTGCCGAACTGCCTCTTGAAGCAGGAGGATTTGCTCGCCCGCCACGTCGAGCTCGATGCGCTCTTCGCCGAGGTGGGCGATGATCGGTTCTTCCATCAATTTAAGGTCCACCGGACGCCGCAGCATGAGGTCTGCCACCAGAGCTACTTCCGGCCGTACCTCAGCGAGGTGCCGTGGCATGAGACGGGCGAGCCGGGCAGCGTCTACCCGTGCGACAGCGTGGTGCTCAACCCCGGCAATCCGGGCGGCGATGCGGAGTACGGCCACCAGCACTTCGCGCCGGAGTACCAGCTCTGCCGACCGCAGGACGTGCTGAAGTACATCGACGGCAAGATCCCGGCGCGCTTCATGCCGAAGGTTCACTGCGCCGGCTGCGTCTTCGCTGATACGGTCGATATGCTGGGTCGGTGGAAGGCCGACGGAACGAGGCCGGAGAAGACCGAGGAGGATTTGCGGCATGTCGCGTTCGTCTGAGGAGTACGGCGAGGACTACTTCGAGCGCGGCCAGGAACTGGGGATCAGCGGGTACAGCAACTACCGCTGGATTCCCGAGCTGACGATCCCGATGTGCGCGGAGATCTGCGAGCGGATGAGCATCTCGCGCGGCGCGACGATCCTCGACTACGGCTGCGCGAAGGGTTACATGGTCTCGGCTTTTCGGCTGCTGGGACGCGATGCGTTCGGTGTTGACGCGAGCGAGTACGCCATCGAGCATGCGCACGAGATCGCCCGAGGTCAGATCTTCTGGTCGGGCAGTGACGGGATCTGGACGCAATCGTCGGACTTCCTGATCGCCAAGGACGTCTTGGAGCACATGGAGCCGGAAAAGATCGGTCAGGTTCGCCCGTCGCTAGCGAATCGCGCTCTGATCGTCGTCCCGCTCGGGGACGGTGAGCGCTACGTGATCCCGCAGTACGAGCACGACGTCACGCACAAAATCCGCCAGCCGCTGGACTGGTGGGCGGAGAAGATGCGTTCGATCGGCTGGAAGGTCGATGCGGCGACGTACGAGTGGGGGACGTTGAAGGCGAACTGGGTCCGGCGCTATCCGAAAGGGAACGGGTTCCTGGAGCTGTCGCGTCCGAGTCGCGCGCGAGCGGATAAGCATCCACCGCAGACCAAGTTCCGGATGGGAGGAGGATCCGGAGCATCCGGTTGACTGATACCATCCACCTCACGGCGTTGTACGACCTCGGGATCGACGACCCGAAGGCGCGGCCGTACGAGCAGGCGGCGATGGAGGAGATGCTCGCGTTCTCGAAGGAAAGCTACCGCCGGAACATGGCGGGCTTGACGGACTTCGTCACGATCCGCTCGGCCGATCATCGATGGAAGCGGCACCAGATCAGCAAAAACCTACAGCTCTGCGCGTGGTCGATCTTGCACGCCATGTTCCGCGACCTGTACGAGCGCGCCTGCAAGCTCTGGCAGGAGTCCGGCGCGAACGTATTGCTCTGCGATATCGACACGCTCTGCCTGCGTCGATGCGAGCGGCCTGACATGCCGCACATGCGTCTCTTCTCGCTGGCGGAGGATCCGGAGCATCCGGTGAACGGCGCCGAGAAGCAGTACCTCCGTCCGGATACGATGTTCTCGGTCGGCCTGCGCTGGTTCCCCGCGTCGATGAATCCGGTGTTGTGGGACATCGGTCGGAAGATGTGGACGATGCCGCATACGCCGCGCTGGGACTATGAGCAGCTGGTCTATAACCGGATGTACTACAGCCAGTTCCCCGGCCCGTGGCCGCCGGAGCGGGCGCCGGAGCCATCACTCTGGACGATGCACGATGTGTACCTGGAGGATGGCGGCTCGATCTCATGGCAGAGGTTCGAGGACGTGAAGGTCCGGCACTATCCGAACTCACGCGGTTCGGTCCGAGCCTTGGCGAGGATGCGGGAGGACTGGGGGAGAGCATGCGGATCGGATTCATAGGGTTGGGCAAGCTCGGCTATCCCGTTGCGCTGGCGATGGCGAGCCGAGGTCATGACGTGGTCGGGTACGACATCGACCCGGCAAAGATGTCGAACGATCGGACGGACTGCGACCACGAGGCGACGCCGCTCGATACCGGCACGTTCGCTGACTGGCGCGCGCGGACGATGCTGCGCTTCGGCGACCTGGCGACGGCGTGCGACGGCGCTGACATCGTGTTCGTCGCTGTACAGACGCCGCATCAGCCACACCTCGATGGCACGCACCTCTTGACGCGCGAGCGGGCCGACTTCGATACTCGCTCTCTGGAGAGCGCCGTACGGGATGTGCTGGGATCCAAGGACGGACCGACGACGGTCGTCGTGATCTCGACAGTCTTGCCCGGCACGATGAAGCGTCTCGAACTGGATGAGGAGATCGTTTACAACCCGTACTTCATCGCGATGGGCACGGTCATCTCGGACTTCTTCGATCCGGAGTTCCTGCTGATCGGTGGGGATCGGATCGGCCAGGAGGTCTTCGAGTTCTACAGCACGATCACCGACGCTCCTGTGCTGCACACCGACGTCACGACGGCAGAGATGATCAAGGTCGCCTACAACACCTGGATCAGCCTCAAGCTCGCCTTCATCAACACCTACGCCATGATCGCGCAGGAGGTCGGTGCGAACGTGGACGTGCTGACGACGGCGATGAAGCTCGGCACGCGGCGGCTCCTCTCGACGAAGTACCTGAGTGCCGGCATGGGCGATGGCGGTGCCTGTCATCCCCGCGACAATATCGCGCTCTCATGGCTCTGCCGTCGGCTCGGTATCCCGGATCTGCCGGGTGCGGTGATGGAGTCCAGGGAAGGGCATGCGCTCTGGCTCGCGCGCATCTTCGCCAAGTATCCGTCGCCGCGCTATCTGATGGGCGTGACCTTCAAGCGGAACCTGAAGATGACGGACGGCTCGCCGGCACTGCTGATGTGGAACGCGCTCGAAGAGATGAACGTCAAGGTGCAGGCGTTCGATCCGATCGCGGGCATCGGCGAGGATGTGGAGTTCCAGCCGGGGACGTACTTCCTCGGCGCGGATCACGACTGCTGGGAGGACTTTGACTTCCGTCCTTGGAGCGTGATCCTCGACCCGTGGGGTAGGATCCTGGATCGCCCGGGGGTGACGATCGTTCGGATTGGTAGAGGAGGAGCATGAGATGATGCCGGTGCGAGTCCGATACCATCGCAAGGGCGGGGTGCCGGGCGCTATCATTCGAATCGCGCGCGCCAACGCGATAGACCTTGACGCGGTGACGCGGAGACAACCGTAACCTCAACCCCCTGTGGGAGGGACCGCTACATGATGTCGCTGATGCTGGCTGCCGTTCTCGGTAGCCTCACTCTCGTTCAGGAGTGGAGCGCGGCCGACCGCGTCCGCTTCGTGGTGTTCCAGAGCTACCAGACGCTCGCCGCAACGACCGACCAGCTCCCGGCCGTCTCGGCCTACGGCGGGCAACTTTTCGACGTGATCGCCGACGCCGACGCCCAGCTCTCGCTGTGCCGGCTCGGCCTCGGCGGTGAACCGCTGGACCAAGTGGAGCTCGACGAGGCGTCCCGCGCCATGGTGCTGTTGGCCGAGCGCCTGGATAGTGACGTCGAGAAGCGGCTACTCGAAGCGCACCGGCAGATCGGGCTACTCTGGTTCGACCTGGTCGAGCAGGAGCTGTCCGGCTGCGCGCCGGAACCTCCTCCCAGCGGTGGTGGCGAGGAGCCCCCTCCGTCCGGGGGTGGAGGTGGAGAGCAGCCCCCGCCTCCATCCGGTGGTGGAGGCGAACAGCCGACCCCACCACCGCCGCCCGAAGGCGAGTATCCCAGGCCGCAGCCAACGGGCGACACCTGGACGATCGACGGAAGCGGAGCCGTCAACACGGCCACCAACCAGCGCACCGACCTGCCGGCTCCGATCAGCAACTGGGTCGGGAACGAACGCAGCAACGGCAGCATCCCCAAGCGCGCCGGCCTCGCGCGGCCTGGAGACGTGGGACTGATCCAGCCGGGTAGCTACCGCAACGTTCGGTACGCCACCGACCGTGCGCCGGGCTGGATCTTCCCGCGCGGCGAAGGACCCGGCGTCCGCATCGTCGGCAAGGCGGCAGCGGACACCTGGTATCAGGAGCGCGGCAATGAAATCGAGCTCGCCGACGTGGAGCTGGTCGGAGTGCAGGGCACGCGAGCGGTCGTCAAGTCCGACTCCGGTGCAACGAGTGGCGGGCGCTACGCGGACATCCACTACCGCAACGTGGTGGTCAACGGCCAGTTCGACGCCGAGCAGGACACCGGGCGGGCCTGGGTGAAGTGGGGCTACCACACGTACCACATGGGCTACAGCGACGACCCGGCCGCGCTCTACGGGTTCGTGATCTCCGGCCCCTGGGGCGTCTGGCAGGGCCACATCGGCGACGAGCACTGGTTCTACGACCATAACCCGAGCGCGCCCGGCGTCCTGATCGAGAACGTGTGGGTCCGGTGGTGCCGCCGGACCGGCGTGCAGGAGACCAACCGGGCCACCGAAGGGCCGTTCGCTGACGCGCGGATCACCGTGCGCAACAGCCGGTTCCATGATGTGTGCCTCGAAGACGGCGGAGGCGGCAGCGCGCTCACGTTCAAGGGCCAGGAGCGGATCGAGATCTGGAACGTCGAGGTGCGACTCGGCGCCAACCCGAACCTCGCGCCGGCCTACCAGGACAACATCACGGGCGCGTTCGTTGGCGAGTACCAGCGCGGCCTCAACTGCCGGTATGCGGAGCTGGTGGACTGCGACTTCCAGGTCGGGCCGGTGTTCGTCGGCAAGGGCAGCGCCCGCCGGCCGAACGTGCAGTGGCAGGCGATCGAGCGCGGCAAGATCACGGGCTGCCGCATCTCTCAGGCGGTGGGGGCCGCTCCAGCGATTGCCTTCACTCCGGGACCAATCGTCAGCCTGGAGCTCTCCGGCAACGATGTTCGCGGCGACGTGCTGTGGGGCGGCCAGAAGTTCGCCGACCGCGACGCGGACGGGGACGGCTGGTACGACGGCGACGGCTACGCGGCGCTGCTGGTGTGGCTGACCGCGAACGAGCCGCGGGTCACGATCCAGTGAGATGCACAGATGATCACGTGCTCGCGATGCCTGGGTCCAACCAAGAAGTAGTGCGGTGATGGTGAGGCTTCGCCTGAACCCCATTCGATTGAGGGACGCGCGGCTGTTCGTAGACCGGCATCACCGACACCACAAGGCACCTCCTGGGGGGATGTTCGCTATCAGCGTAGCAGACGATGACGCCGTCGTCGGTGTGGCTATTGTCGGGCGGCCGGTCTCCCGCATCCTCGACGACGGACTCACGGCAGAGGTAACCAGGCTCTGCGCTCTTGAGGGTAGTAAGAACGCATGCTCGATGCTCTATGCCGCCTGTTGGCGAGCCGCTCGGGCGATGGGGTACTGTCGACTCGTGACCTACACTCTGCAGTCCGAGCAAGGAGCAAGCCTTCGAGCTGCCGGGTACCGGCTCATTGGCAAGGCGGGTGGTGGGACGTGGAGTCGCCTCGGTAGAGCCCGGGTGGACGCGCACCCGCTGCAGCGAAAGCTCCGCTGGGAGGTTTCCGCATGAGGTGGAAGCGCTCCGCCGACCTGCCGCCGCTCTGGCGCGAGCTCTGGGAAGAGCGCGCGGCGATCATGGAGTACGACGGCAACATGACCCGCGAGGACGCCGAGCGCGCGGCGCTGGAGGACATCCGCGCGGTGGCGCGGCGAGAACAGGACCGGGGCGCGACGTAGCGCCCGCCGTCCGCCGGGAACCCGAGGCGTGGTGACGGATTGCACTGCGTCCTCGGGCCGGCGGGCGGCTTTTTCCCGTGCGTTCTTCGTTCGTATCGGTTAGAACTCCCCGAGCAGGATGGGCTATCTCGGCACAACCGAGGGGCCGATCATGGGTGAGCGCGACGCGGCGCGGGTGTTCTGGCGGGTAGCCTGGGCTCTCGGCCTGCTGCTAGTGGTGGGATTCGCTCTGAGCGGATGTGCCGCACTTGGATCGGCGGTCGGCATCGGTCCGCCGCTGACGCCCGAGCAAGAGGCCGCCGTCCGGCACGCCATCAATTCCGCCGTGGGGATCGCCGGCGGGCTCCTGCCGCCGCCCTGGAGCATCCTCGCCACCTCGCTCGGCTCCGTCGCCGCCTCCGTCCTCGGCGTGCAGACTGTCCGCCAGCGCACCCGCCGGCGCGAGCTCGGCAAGCGCGATGCTGCCATTGAGGATCTGCGCAAGAAGATGGAACGGAACTGAGGGAGTGCTCATTACCATGGCAACCGGTCAACAGCGCATCTCGTTCGTGTCGACAATCCTGACCCAATTGTTCCTCGCGGCGATGACAGCGATGGGTGCGGTGGCCTGGCGCACGATGGACCGGATCGAGAGCCAGTTCGGCTCGAAGCTCGATGCGGTGGTGAAGGTCTCGCAGGTGAACTCTACGAGGCTGGAGCGGATTGAGGAACGTATCGGCGCGCAGGGACTCTACACGCAGATGTTCACCAACATCCGCAATGATTTGAACAAACTGGAGGTTCGGGTCGGTGAACTGGAGAAGCGGCGCTAGCCTGGCTGCCTCCGCGCTGGCGCTCCTGTTCACGGCTTATCTGTATCGCCGCGCGGACAAGATGGAGCAGAAGATTCAGACCGTCGTGGAGAACCCGATGCTCTGGCCACTCCTGCGAGGCAATGAAGAAGGTGAGGGACTCGTCATGGAACGATTGACCGCGGACCAGATTCGAGCGCTGCTGAAGGCGGCGGCCGAGATCGCACTGCCGCCCGGCGCGAAGCTGGAGCGCCTCGTCGAGACGCCGAAGGGTTTCCGCGTCGAGTGGGTCTGGAGCGACTGATGTCCTGCCCTCCGACTCTCGGCGACTGTTACCTCGTCGGCATCGTGCATCCGCCGGGCGGCGGGTGCTTCTGTCATTTCTTCTGTCCGACCTCTGGCGAGAACGTCTACACGCCCTGTCTGGGCTAGCCGAGCGCCCGCACGATCCGGAGCGTGAGCGCGGCGAGCATGACAGCGCGCCAGCGGCGGTGCGCCCGCATCCGGCCCTCCAGGTGGTCGATCATCATGATGGCTACCTCAGCACGATCAGCGCCCGCTTGCCGTCCTTGACGGCCCAGAAGCGGACGATCTTTCCATCGACACCGCCGACCATCGGGCGCCATGCCTTCAGGCTCGGTCGGCCCTTCTCTGCTTCGGCCTTCGTGGCGAAAAACTGAAGCGAATGCTTTACCCGGTCGAAGCCCTTGAGCTGCAGGTGACAGGCGACCGTCACCGCGACGCGGATGTCGGCGTCCTTCATCGGTCGCTGACCGCCTTCATCTCCAGCAGGTCGAGGATCCGTTCGAGCTTGTCGACGGAGATCCCGCGGTCGCCGCGGAGCCAGTTGAAGATATGGACGCGCGAGCAGATGCCGGCCGCGACGGCGGCCTTCGCGAGCCAGACCTTCGGCCGCTGCTGACGCGTGAGCTCCCGCAGGACGCGCTGACGAATGTCGGTCGGCGTCATCGGTAGGCTTCCGGATCATCCATCACGCACCTCCAGTTAGACTAGTG
>Ga0102953_1001233_pt1 | contig 16405 bp, 8 predicted proteins | sample SalPon2A_C_D2_MG_FD_78509 | JGI IMG/M metagenome (GOLD analysis project Ga0102953, IMG submission 78509) | Soil microbial communities from South San Francisco under conditions of wetland restoration - Salt Pond MetaG R2A_C_D2_MG | ecosystem: Environmental > Terrestrial > Soil > Wetlands | place... | reverse complement strand
GGCGGCGTGACGCCCACCGACCGGCCGCTGCGGGAGTTCCCGCGCCTGGAGGAACCCGGCATCCACATCGCCGCCTTCCACGGCTCGCTGGGTGCCGGCGACGGCGGCCGTGCGCTCGCGCTCGACCCCGACGCCCTCGCGGCCGCCCGCTACCACTACATCGCCCTGGGCAAGCTGCACGAGCCCCTCAGGCACGAGTTCCCTGCCGGGCCCGCCGTCTACCCCGGGGCGCCCGAGGCGCTCGGCTTCGGCGACGGCGGGTGCGGCAGCATCACGCTGGTCGACCTCGAGGGGGAACGTGCCGTGGCGCGGGAGGTGCCGGTCGCGGTGCAACCGGTTCGCGACGCCTTCCTCGACCTCACGCCCGTGGACGACGTCGCCGAGATCGATGCCTTCATCGCCGAGCTGGCGGACGGCGAGGCGGTGCAGCGGGTGCGGCTGGGCGGCGCGCTGTGGCTGCCCGAGCTCGACGTGGCGACGCTGCGGCAGCGTCACGCCGACGCCTTCTTCCACCTCGAAGTGGTGGACGAGGTCGAGGAGCTGGCGCCCGAGCTGCTGGCGCGCTGGGCCGAGGAGGCCAGCGTGCGCGGCGCGTTCGTGTCCCGCATGTTGACCCGGCTCGAGGCTGCGGGCGGGAACGACCGCGCGCGGCTTGCGCTGAGCCTGCGCTGGGGTATCGCCGCGCTCTACGGGGGGCCGTCGCCCCGGACCGGGCCCCCGAGCCCGGAAGGCGCGTCATGAGCGACCGCGAGCGGCCCCGCTCCGAGCGGCCCGCCGCGCGGGCGGCGCGTCGCCGTGGGCCGCACCCGGTGGGGGTGCGGTGGGAGCGCCTGGAGCTGGAGGGGCTGCCGGGGGTGGCGGACCTGGACCTGGGCTTCCCGGCGGGCCTGGCGACGCTGGTCCGGCCCAACGAGTGGGGCAAGAGCAGCGTGGTCTCCGGGCTCACCGCGGTGCTCTACGGCGGCTGGTCCGGGACGGCCGTCGACGCGGGCCCCGACGGGCGCCCCGTCGGCCGGCTCACCTTCATCGGCGTCGACGGCCTGCGCTACCGGCTCGAGCGCGACCTGGCCAGCGGCGAGGGCCGCCTCACGCGGCTCGATGACGAGGCGGCGCCGCAGGCGGCGTCCGAGATCGCCGACCCGGCGGTCGGGGCGGACGTGGCGGCCGCCATCGGGCTCGCCGACCGCGGGGCCTACCTGCAGAGCTTCTGCGTGACGCAGCCGCTGCCGCGCGCCGAGCGGCTCAGCGCCGAGGTCCAGCGCCTCCTGGTGGGGGCGGGCCGCGGCGGCGTGGAGCGCGCCCTGGCGCGCCTGGAGGAGGAGACGCGCCGGCGCACCCGTCACGGCGGCGGCCTGGGACTCGAGGACAGCCAGGCCACGGGGGACTTGGAGCGCTGCGAGGCCGCCCTCGAGGCGGTGGAACGGCAGCTGGCGGACGGCCGGGAGGCCGCCGACGGCGCCCAGGAGGCGACGCGCGCCCTGGCCGAGGCCGAGGCGCGGCGCAGCCAGCACCGGGCCGAAGCCGAGCGCCTCGAGCGCGAGTCGGAGCTGCTTCGCGGCGTGCTCGCCCGCTGGCGCGGCTACCAGGACCGGCTCGATGCCGAACGCGCCGCCGCGCAGGCTTTGGCGCGGGCGGAGACGCTGCAGGCGGAGGCGGCCCGCGCCCACACCCGCGTCGGCGAGGTGTGGCCGGAGCTGGCGGATGCCCCCGAGGACGGCGAGGCACGGCTGGTGGCGCTGATCTCCGCGGAGCGCGCGGCCCGGGAGGCCGCGCGGGCCTGCGAGGCGGCGCAGCGGGCGCTCGACGAGGCCCGTGACGCGGCCGGCCGCCGCTCGCGGGAGCTGGAGCGCTACCTGGCCGGGGCTCCGTTCGATGACGAGGACGAGGGCCTGACGCTCACCGCGGTGCGGGAGCTCCGCGCCGGCGCCGACCAGGCCGTGGCCGACTGGAACGCCTTCAAGCGGCGGGAGGAAGGCATCAAGGAGGGGCGCGCGGCCCTGCGGCCGTACGCCATGCTGGCGCTCGCCCCCGAGCAGGACCGCGGCCTGCTGCGCCGCTACGACTACGAGGCCGAGGCGCGGGTGCGGGCCGTCGAGGGGCTCGAGAACGCGGTCCGGGAGGCGCGGGCGGAGCGCCGGCGGGCGCTGGTGCCGGAGCCGGCCCTGCCCAACGACATCGAGGCGGAATCGCTGCGTGTCGCGCTCGCCGCACCGCCGAGGCGCATACGGTGGGTCATGGTGCAGTCGCTGGCGGCGCTGGGCCTGGGCGCGGCCGTGTACTGGTTCGGCCAGCAAGTGGCCGGCGCCGGCGCCTCCGTGGCCATGGCGCTGGCGGCGGCGTTGGGCGCGGCCACGCTGCTCCGTCCTCCGACCATCGCCGGGGCGCGGCTGCGGAGGTTCCAGGGGCTCACCCGGCCCGAGCTGCACGAGCTGCTCGCCCGCTACGACGCCTGGCGTGCCGAGCCGGCGCCGACGCGACGCGACCTGGTCAGGCTGGAGAACGAGTCGGAGGCGGCGCGGCAGCAGCTGCATGCCTTCCAGCGGCGCATGCAGCCCTACCAGGAGGCCTACCCCGAGCCGGGGGCGGCGTTCGACGCCTTCCGCGAGGCGCAGCGCACCCTGCTGCAGCGCGAGGAGGTCCACCGCGAGCTGTGCTCCCGCACCTTCGGCGTGGCCCCGGCCGAGGTGCCCGGCCGCTCGCCGCTGGCCATGCCCGCGCCCTGGCCGCGTCTGGCATCGTTCGCCGAGGCGCGCGGCGGGCGCCCTCACAGCGTGTCCGCGCTGTGCGACTCCCTCGCCGGGCTCGGGGAGGAGGCGTGGCAGCAGGTCCTGGCGGCGGCGTCCGAGCGGGACGAGGCCCGGCAGGCGTTCCGCGCCGAGCGGGAGCGGCTGCGGCGCGAGGTGGCGGTGGCCGATACCGTCCTGGAGGAACGCGAGGCGACGTACACGGCGCTGCGCGGCGACCTGCTGGAGGCGGAGCGCGCGCGCGAGCACGCGGCGGTGCCGGTACAGGCGCTGCTGGACGGCGCTGGCGTAGGCGCCAAGGAGCTGCTGGGGCGATGGCACGAGCGCGAGCAGGCCGTCCAGGCTGCAGAGCGCTCCTTCGACGCCCTCGCCTCGCTGCTCGACGCCGCGGACGCCGAGTCGCTCGACGCGCTGGTGGCACGGGTGGAGAAGCGCGCCGCGGAGGCTCGCGAGGAGCGCCAGGCGTTGGAGGCGCTGGTCGCCCGGCGTGAGGACCTGCCGGGGCCCGGGGAGACGTTCGACCGGGCGCGCATGCTGGACCGGCTGGAGGCGCTCGAGGAACGGGTGGCCTTCGAGCGTGGCGCCCGGCAGGCCGCCGAGGCGGAGGTCTTCGAGCGCACCCGCGACCTCGCCGCCTACCAGGCCAAGCCCACCGTCAACCTGGCCCGGGCCGAGGCCGAGCGTGCCGCGCTGCTGGCGCGGAGGCTGCAGCTCGGGGGCGAGATCGAGGCGCTCACCCACGCGCACATCGCGCTGCGGGCGGCGGTGCGTGACTTCCAGGGGAGCTACCGGGAGCGCCTCGAGGAGCTCGCTTCCTCGCACTTCGCCAACCTGACGGCCCGCCCCGGCCGGGCGGTCCGCTTGCTGGACGACTTCGGCGTCGAGGTGCTGGAGGCCGGCGGCGAGGCGGTGCCCCCCGAACGCTTGAGCCGCGGCGCCCAGGACCAGCTGGTGCTGGCGCTGCGGCTGGCCATCGCCGATCACGTCGCCGACGACGTGCGCCTGCCGCTGGTGCTGGACGACCCGTTCCTCAACTGGGACGCCGAGCGCCTGGAGCAGCTCCGTGGAGGCCTGGAGCGGCTCGCGCGGGAGCGGCAGGTCGTGTTGCTCAGCCACAGCACGGTCTTCGAGGCGTGGGGCGAAGCGGTCCGTCAGGCGTGAGCGGCGCGTTGGCGCTGCGCGCGCGGCCGGGCGTCCGGTTTCATCGCCCCGCCTTGGTTCGTGGTGCGCTCTGGTAACGCGGCGACGGCCGGCCCGAGCCAGGCGAGCGCCGTTCCCGGCGACGGGCGGTGCCGTCCGCGAGGAACCGCCTGTGCCCGCTTCCTTGTGAGCGAGCACACGGTTCGCTACACTGGCCTCCGGTCCACCCCCAGGCGAGTCCGACACTCTCGTGGATCTTTAGGAGACTGTGGATGTCACAGGCAGAGGTGAAAGTACTAGTACCAGTGGAGCGTGTCCCGGAGTTCTACCGCATGGTGGGGGTGTGGTTGGACCGTGGCCGGGGCGCTGCCGGCGAGGGGCCCAGCCTGTCGCCGAAGAGTCGCTACGCGCCGCTCCAGGAACACCTGGAGGGCATCGGCCGCGACCGCGGGAGGGTCGGGCTGCGCTTCGACGACATCAGCAAGGTGCTCGACAAGCCGCTGCCCAGGTCGGCCTTCGCGCACCGCGCCTGGTGGGCCAACACCAGCTCGCACGCGCAGGCGCTGGCCTGGCTGTCCGCGGGCTGGAAGGTGGAGCACGTCGACCTGGGCGGCAAGAAGGTCGAGTTCGTGCGCGCCGGCAAGGCCTGAGCGCGGCGCCGGACCGCGGAGCCGCCTGGGGGGATGGCGCGGACGACAGGGGGCCGGGGTGGCATGCCACCCCGGCCCCCTGCCGTTGCCTCAAGCCACCCTGCCGAGCCCGAGCGCCTTGCCCGCCTGGCCCAGCAGGGTGGGCGCCAGGCTGGCTGCCAGCACCAGCGCCCAGGCGGCGGGATCCAGCCGGGCGAGCGTGAGCACCTCGCGCGTTCCGGGGAACGCCACCGCCGCCAGCAGCAGGCCCGTGCACAGCGCCAGCGCGCCCCACACCCAGGGGTTCTGCGTGACCTGGTTGCGCCATACGCCGCTCCCGGGCTCGCGCATGTCGAAGACGTGCCAGAGCTGCGCGAAGGCGAGGGTCAGGAACGACACCGTCACGGCCGGCTCGCGCGCGTAGCCCATGGGGCCCAGCGACAGCGCGAAGGCGCCCAGCACCGCCAGCGTGATGAGCGCGGCGTAGGCGCTCAGCGAGCGCCAGTGGCGGGCCGCCAGCACCGGCTCTCGAGGGTCGCGCGGCTTGCGTGCCAGCACGTCCGACGTGCCCTCGCCCGCCCCCAGGGCCAGCGCCGGGAAGACGTCGGTCACCAGGTTCAGGAACAGGATCTGGAGGGGGAGCAGCGGCAGCGGCGCGCCGAACGCCGACGCCAGGCCGATCACCAGGATCTCGGAGAGGTTGCACGACAGCAGGTAGATGACGAAGGCCCGGATGTCGTCGAAGATGATGCGCCCCTGCCTGACGGCCTCCACGATGGTGCCGAGGCGATCGTCCTTGAGCACCATGTCGGCCGCCTCGCGCGCCACCTCGGTCCCGCGCTCGCCCATCGCCACGCCGATGTCGGCCCGTTTCAGGGCGGGCGCGTCGTTGACGCCGTCGCCGGTCATGGCGACGATGGCGCCGCTCTCCTGGTAACAGCGGATGAGCGCGAGCTTCTGCTCGGGGCTGACCCGGGCGAGCACGTCGGCTGCCATCAAGCGCGCGCGGGCGTCGTCGTCGCCGTGCAGCAGGGCCGGCATGTCGGCGCCCCGCACCACCCGCGGCTCGCCCGGCGAGAGCCCCACCGCGCGCGCCACGCTGGCTGCCGTGACCGGCTGGTCGCCCGTCACCATCACCACCCGGATGCCGGCGCGCCGGCACCCCTCGATGGCCGCACCCACGTCGCTGCGCGGCGGGTCGCGCAGCGCCACCAACGCCAGCAGGGTGAGGCCGCGAGCGAGCTCGGCGTTGGCGTCCTCGGCGTCGCCGCTCGCCAGGGCCAGCACCCGCAGCCCGCTCCCGGCCAGCTCGGCGTTGCGCTGCAGCCAGGCGTCCCTCGCGGCGTCGTCCAGCGGGCGGCTGCCGTCCTCCGCGGCGACGTGCGTGCAGACCGCCAGCACGCTCTCGGGCGCGCCCTTCACCGCCACCCGGTAGCCCGGGCGGGCGTCGCCGTGCGCGCGCCGGTGGGCGGTAGCCATCATCTTGGTGTCCGGATCGAAGGCCTCCTCGCGCGCCTCGGGTTGCCGCTCCAGCAGGGTCGGGCGGTCGATGCCCGCGCGCGCCGCCGCCTCCAGCAGCGCCACCTCCAGGGGGTCGCCGGTGCCGGCGGGCGCGCCGCGGCCGGGGCGCTCGCCCAACGACGCGTTGTTGCACAGCGCCGCCGCCTCCAGCGCCGCCCGCAGCTCGGGTGCCGAGCCGGGCTCGAGCGGCTCGCCGCCCAGCGCGAAGGCCGGGCCCGAGCCCTCGCGGCGCACGGCCACCCGCCCGCGCGACAGCCACAGCCCGTCCACGGCCATCCGGTTCTCGGTGAGGGTGCCGGTCTTGTCGGTGAAGATCACGCTGGTGGCGCCGAGCGTCTCCACCGCCGAGAGCCGGTTGACGAGCGCGTTGCGCTCCGCCATGCGCCGCATGCCGCGTGCCAGGGTGATGGTAGCGATGATGGGCAGGCCTTCGGGGACGGTGGCCACGGCCAGCGCGATGGCGGTCTCCAGGATCAGCAGCACGGGCTTGCCGGCGACCACGCCGCTGACGGCGATGAGGGCCGCGACCGCCAACGTGATCCACACCAGGCGCTGCCCCAGCCTGTTGAGGCGCTCCTCGAGCGGGGTGGTCTCGTCGCCGGCGCCCGCCACCAGCTCGGAGATGCGCCCCAGCTCGGTGTCCATGCCGGTGGCGACGACCACGCCCTCGCCGGAGCCGCGGCTGATGGAGGTCCCCTTGTAGAGCATGCAGTCGCGCTCGGCCAGGGGCGTGTCCTCGGCCACGGCGCGCTCCGACTTGCCCACCGGCAGCGACTCGCCGGTGAGCGTGGACTCGTCGGCCTGCAGCTTCGAGGCGCTGGTGAGGCGCACGTCGGCGGTGATGACGTCGCCGCCCTCGATCAGCAGGATGTCCCCGGGGACCAGCGCCTCGGCCTCGACCGTCATCGCGCGTCCGCCGCGCCTCACCACCGCGTGCACGCGCCCCAGCTGGCGGAGCGCCTCCATGGAGCGCACGGCGCGCAGCTCGGTCGCGAAGCCGATAGCGGCGTTCAGGACCAGCACCACCACCACCGCGAGCGCCTCCACCCACTGCCCGAACGCCGCGGACACCACCGCGGCGGCGGCCAGCAGCGCCACCAGCAGGCTCTGGAACTGCGCCGCCAGGATCCGCCAGGCGCTCCGGCGTGGGGCGGCGCGCAGCTCGTTGGGGCCGTGCCGGGCCAGCCGCGCGGCGGCCTCGTCCTCGCCGAGGCCCTGGGCGGTATCGACGCCGAGCCCGGCCGCCACCGCGTCCGCGGCCACGGCCCAGGGCAGCGACGGGGCCGGGCGGACGCCGCCCGCCACGGTGCCCGGCGCCCGTGTCGAGCCGGAGGTGCTCACGATCCCAGCCTAACGGCTTCCCGCGCCCGCGCTGTCCGTGTCGTCCACGACGCAGCCGCGGCCGGCGGCCGGCGGGTAGTCTCGGCTTCGCACGGACCTGTTGCGGGGCGGCTCGGGGTGGCCCTGCCGGTCACGTCCAGAAGGAGGCGGTTGCAGGTGCAGTATCGCTATCTCGGTTCCTCAGGCCTGAAGGTGTCGGCGCTGTCGTTCGGCGCCTGGGTCACGTTCGGCGATCAGATCGGCGAGGACGTGGCGCGGGACATGATGACCGCGGCCTATGACGCCGGCGTCAACTTCTTCGACAACGCCGAGGCATACTCCTCGGGCAAGGCCGAGACGATGATGGGCAACGTCATCAAGAAGGTCGGTTGGAAGCGCAGCGACCTCGTCCTCTCGACGAAGATCTTCTGGGGCGGCCAGGGCCCGAACGATCGCGGCCTGTCGCGCAAGCACGTCATCGAGGGCACGACGGCGGCGCTCGAGCGCCTGCAGACCGACTACGTCGACCTGGTGTTCTGCCACCGCCCCGACCGCTTCACCCCCATCGAGGAGACGGTCCGGGCGATGAACTACCTCATCGATCAGGGCATGGCCTTCTACTGGGGCACCAGCGAGTGGACGGCTGAGGAGATCCGCGAGGCCTACGAGGTGGCCAGGCGGGAGCACCTCGTCCCGCCCACCATGGAGCAGCCGCAGTACAACATGCTCCACCGCGAGCGTGTCGAGCGCGAGTACGCTCGGCTGTACGACGCCTTCCAGCTGGGGCTGACGGTGTGGAGCCCGCTCGCCAGCGGCATCCTGACCGGCAAGTACGACGAGGGCTTCCAGGAGGGCACGCGCTTCGGCCTCGAGGGCTACGAGTGGCTCCGGGAGCGGCTCGAGTCCGACCGCGGGCGCAAGGAGCGCGAGGCCGTGCGCAAGCTCAAGCCCATCGCCGACGAGCTCGGCGTGAGCCGTGCCCAGCTGGCCCTGGCCTGGGCGCTGAAGAACCCCAACGTCAGCACCGTCATCACCGGCGCCTCCCGCGCCGAGCAGGTCCGCGAGAACATGAAGGCCGTCGACGTTGCCGACCAGCTCACGCCGGACCTGATGCAGCGCATCGAGGACGTGCTGGACAACGAGCCGCCCGAGCTCGAGAGCTTCGGCCGCGGCTGACGGCCGCTGCCGGCCCGATGCCAACGGGGCCGACCGGACCGGCCTGCCGGAACCGTTCCGGCATGGCGGCGTCGGCGCGGTTCCGCGCGTGGGATGGCGAGCACGGCGAGACAGCGCGAGCCGGGTGGGGCAGCCCCACCCGGCTCGCGCCTGTTCCGCCCCCGGGGGGGGGCGGGCGCCGGCGTCCTGCCTCAGGGCGCGGTGGTGAAGTCGGTGGACGCCGAGTTCGTCAGGAAGACCGGTTGGCCGCCCGCATCCGTCGGCCCGCCGGCGTAGGGGAGCGTGCCGGAGCCCGACGTGAGCAGCGTCTCGAGCTGGACCTCGCCCGTCAGACCGCGCGCCGCGTCCGTGAAGTCGTCGATCGAGGCGAACGGGCCGAGCGCGGCCACGTTATAGGTGTATGACGCGCCGGCCGTGAGCGGCATGCCGACGTTCGAGAGGTCGGGCAGGTCGAACGAGGTCTGGTCCGTGACGACGTAGACGTCCGGGTCGCTGGCGCTCGGTCCAGCGAGGACGGCTACGTAGACGGCGGAGGGGAGCGCCGTGAAGCGGAAGGGCGTTCCCGGACCGATGCCCGTGGCGCCCGAGGCCGGCGCGGTCTGGACGGCGGGCGCGGGTAGCGTCAGGGTCGCGGTCGTGCCGGGTCCAGCGGCGTTGCTCCAGGCCTCCGTCATGCCCCCCGCGGAGCCCTGGGCGGCTCCCACGATGCCGTAGGCGATGCCGCTGTGGACGGGAACGTTGAGCCCGGTGAAGCTGCCGCCGCTCATGCTGCCCGACCCGATCCCCACCAGGGCGCCCGTAGGCGAGCCCAGGCGGAGCACGGCGCCGGCGTCCTGCACCGTGTACCCGGCCGGTGCGGTGATGTTCCCGTCCATGCTGGAGGTCGTCACGCTGTCGAGCGTGATGTCGGCGCCCGTGACGGTAGCCCCGTCCGTGAGCGACAAGGAGGTGCTGCCGAAGCCGGTGAAGGCGGTCGGCGGCCCGCCGGAGGCGGTCGCGGTGAGCGCGTACAGGGTCGCCGCGCGGGTGGCGCCGCCACCCCACCCCAGCGTGAGCGGGCCGAAGCTCGGGCCGTCCCCCGCGCTCAACAGGGTGCCGCCCAGCACGTACCGGTCCGAGCCGGGCACGAGCGCGCCTACCTCGCCGCTGGCCAGCGTCACCCCGATCGATCCGGAGACGTCGGCGCTGTGTTGGGTGGGTCCGACCTCGATGAGCGACAGGGTGGGGTCGCTCCGCGTCAGTCCCAGGTAGACCAGCACGATGTTGAGCGACGGGACGGCGATGGTGAGGTCGTAGGGCGGAGTCACCCCGTCGATGGTGAAGGTGCCGTCGCTCGCCACCGGCACGTCGGCGGCTCCCACGGCGGCGGTGGCCGTGATGCCGGGGAAGGCCACGCCGAGAGGCGTGCGCAGTTGATCGGTCACCAACCCGTGCACGGTGACGGTGGTCGGGCCGGAGTTGCTGCAGGCCGCCAGCACCAGCAGGACGAGGATGGCGACGCCGGCGAGGGCGAGGCGGGGCAGGGCGGGCGGCTTGGTGTCGCCGCTTCGGGCATCGGCGCGTGGGTCTGTAGGCATCGGGGTCCTCCTTCTGCGCGCGTGCTCGCTCGCACCCGGGCGAGCGGCTGGGCCGTGCCGGGAGGGCGAAGGTCGCGCGCCGGGCACGCTGCTAGCGGAGAGGCACGGTGCCGCTCAGGGGCGACGGGTACAGGGCGAGGCCCATCGGGTAATCGAGGTCCGCGGAGGTGAGCCAGCCGGACTGGGCCGTCGGGCCCGCTGCGTAGTAGCGGTCGAGGTCCTGGGAGTTCCCGGTGACCCACACGTTGCCGGCGGCATCGATGGCGTCGGTGTCGGCTTGCGGGCTGCCGCCGATGGTAGCGGTGGAGTAGGCGGGCGTGACCGTGGTGGTCGTGCCGCTGCCGGCGAGGTCGGTCGCGGCATAGCGGTAGGTGCCGGTCCCCACCACCCAGAGGTTGCCGGACGCGTCGAAAGCCAGGCCCTCGTAGCCTATGATCTCCGAGCTGGTCGTGCCTCGGATCCGGTAGCCGGGGGTGATGGTTCCTCCGCTGCCGAGGCTGGCGGCGTCGTAGCGCACCAGCTGAACGTCGCCCGTCGCCACCGCCGAGTCGTCGACCACCACCCACAGGTTGCCGAGGTGATCGAAGGCCATGGCTCTCGGGTCCACCAGGACCGTTCCCCGGTAGCTGTAGGCGGGTGCCGTGCTCACCGTGCCGCCCCCCTGCAGGAGCTGCCGCACCTGCCCTGCGGTGTACTCCAGGATCTGGTTGGCGCCGCGATCGAGCAGGTAGAGGTTGCCGGCGCCGTCGAAGGCGAGCTGGCCCGGGTCGTCGAAGGCGGCAGCCTCGATGGTGAGGTCCGGCACGGGGCTGCCGGAGCTGGCGAGCTGGCCCTGCCAGAAGACCAGCAGCTGGCCCGATGCGCTGCCTCCGCCCACGGGATCGGACACCCACAGGGCTCCGGACGGCCCGAAGGCGAGCTGGAATCCGTAGGTGGTGTTCAGGGTCGAGCCGGTGAGGTCGATGACGGCCGCGGCCGCGTGCGTGCCACCGGCGGCGAGGTCGGCGGCGGAGTAGCCCACCACGGCCCCGCCGATCTCATTGGCGGCCCACAGCCTCGCCGAGCCCGACTGCTGCGCGTAGGCGCGGGCGACGGTCGTCGTCTGGGCGGCCGTCACGCAGGCGCTGACGACGGGATCGCCGTTCGCCCCGTAGGCCATGCCCACCAGGGCCCCGCCGGAGGGCGGTTGCGTCACGCGGAGCGTCTCCACGAGGTAGCTGCCGGCGCTCACGTTGGTGAGCGTCTGTGTCGCGCTCAGGGTCTGCTGGTAGCCGCCGGGACCGGTCACCAGCACCTCCGGCGTGATGCCTCCGGGGGCCGCGATGGAGACCGTCAACGATCCCTGCCCGCTCGTGCTGCAGACGCGAACGCCGTTGGTGCCCCCGCCGCAGGCCGCGAGCAGACCCACCAGGGCGAGGCCGGCCGTGAGCCCCGTGACGGGCCACCAGCGCGTGAGGAACGTAGTGGACGAGCGTGGTTGCATGCTTCCCCTCCTGCCGTCGTGCCCCGAACGGGCGCTCGGTGATCACGGTCGAGGATGAAGGCTTGGCGTCGAAGGAGCCTCCGATCCTGCCCTCGACGGGCTCGGGCCCCGGCGCCCGGGGCACGTCAACCATCGGCCGGCGGGTCGCGGGCGGTGCCGCGCAGCGTGAGGTAATCGGCCAGGTCCCGCGCGGACGTGAAGAACACGCTGGAGCCGCCCGCCACGTCCCGTGCCGAGCCGCGCAGGGAAGGCGGGCCCGTGCCGGACGGCTCGAGCCAGACCCGCACGATGAAGACCCACTCCTGGCGAGGCTCGTCACGATCCACCTTCGGCCTCCGATCGCCCGACGTGGCCGTACGCTAGCGGGTCGACGTCTAGCCAGCGTCTAACGGGCGCTGCGTCAGGACGGGGGGCCGGCGTTGTCGGCGGCGAGGATCTCGCGGTTGAACTCGAGCGCCAGGAAGGCGGTCCGGGCTTCGGCATCGGCGATGGCGGCGACCATGCCGTCCAGGTGCAGGGAGGCGCGGCGGGCGAGCGCCCGGGCGGAGCCCCCGTCCCCCTGGGCGAGGCGGACGCGGGAGGCTACCCACGCCACCTGCTGCGGGTGCATGAGCTCGTTCGGCTTGACATCGAGCAGCCTCACGAGGTCGTCGGCGGCGGTCGCCGCCTCCGCGATCCGGCCCGTCTGCAGGTACGTCAGGGCGAGCTCGCAGAGGGCGTTGGCGGAGCTGGCGTCGCGCTGCAGGCGGCGCTCGATCTCCACCGCCCGGCAGAGGTGCTCGATGGCCTCCCCGGCGAGGCCCAGGTGGCGCTCGGCGTCCCCCAGGTTGTTGAGCGCCGCTGCCATCAGCACGTCGTTGCCGCTCGCCCGGGCCCGTTCGAGGGCGCGCCCGGCAGCGTCGCGGGCCTCGTGGTAGCGGCCCTCGTAGAGCAGCGCTACCGAGCCGTTGAGCAGGCACAGCATCTCGCCCCGTCGGTCGCCCAGCCGCGCGAAGATGCGCGCGGCGTCGGCGAGGCGCTCGGCCGCCGCCGTGATGCCCAGCCGCAGCTCCAGGATGCCGCGGTTGAGCGACACCGCCGCCAGGCCCTGGAGCTGCCCCAGCTCACGGTAGATGCCCTCGGCGATGCGGTAGTGGGCGCGGGCCTCGGCCAGGCGTGTGAGGCGGGCGGCGCTCACGGCGCGGTACTGGTGCGCCTCGGCCTCCAGGCCGCGATCGCCGTTGTCGACCGCCAGGCTGACGAGTCGCCCGGTCAAGGCGTACGCCTCCTCGTAGGCCTCGTGCCCGATGGCGGCGCGGAACGCCGCCTGCACGCTCTCGGCCAGGAGCTCGGGCTCCACGGCCGCCGCGCGCTCCGCCGCGTCGAGACGGGTGCGCGCCTCGTCGACGCGGCCGGCGGCCAGGGCCGCGTGCACCGCCAGGCAGGCCGCCGCGGTGGCCAGGCGCCCGTCCCCCGCTTCGTCGGCCAGGGCGGCCGCCTCGGCCACGGCCCCCTCGGCGGCCGCGGCGTCGCCGGTGGCGAGCGCGTACTCCGCGCGGAGGAGCGCGGTGCGCGCCAGCCATGTGGGCCGCCCGTCGGCGCCCGCGCGTGCGGCGAGGGACGCGAGCTGCTCCCGCTCCCCGTCGCGGTCGCCCAGGGCGTGGAGCAGCACGACTCGTCTCGCGGTCGCGTCCAATGCGCCGTCGGCGTCGCCCAAGGCCGCCGCGACCGTCTCCATGCCGTCGAGGAGGCCCTGCTGGCGCTCACGGTCGCCGCGCCGGCGCGCGGCTTCCTCGGCCAGCTGGAGGACGGCCAGGCGTAGCTGCGGCTCACGGGCCCGTTCCAACGCCCAGCCGGCCAGCGCGCTCGCCTCCTCACCGGCGCCGACAGCCAGCGCCTCCCGGGCCGCCTGCAGGGCGTACCGCGCTGCGCCGTCCGCATCGCCGGCACGGTCGAGGTGGCGGGCCATGGTGGCAGCTCGGCCCGTGGAATCGCCGTGGCGTTCCAGGGCGTGGGCGGCGCGGCGGTGGTAGCGCGAGCGAGTGGCGGGGTCGATGCCCTGGTAGATAGCCTCCTGCATCAAGCGGTGGCCGAAGGCGAACTGGCCGGTGCGTTGCTCCCTGACCAGGCGGGCGTCGAGCAGCCGGTCGAGCGCGTCGAGCGCGTCGCGCTCGTTCCAGGCCAGCATGTCCCGCACGGCATCGAGGCGGAACGTCTCGCCGTGCACGGCGGCGGCCGCGGCCAGGGTGCGGGCGCCGGCGTCGAGGTCTTCCAGACGCGCCGCCACGCGCGAACGCACGCTGCCGGGCACCGCGAGCGGCGCCACCGTGGACGGCGTCGCCGTGCGCGCCTGGCTGGGGCCCGGACGGGCGAGCTCGTACAGCAGCTCCGAGATGAGCAGCGGGTTGCCGGCACTGACGGCCGCCAGCTCTGCCGCGCTGATGTCCGCCTGCGGCAGGGTGCGTGCCAGCAGCGTGGCGACCGCCTGGGTCTCTAGCCCGCCGAGCGCCAGGTGGCGCAGCCCACCGTCGGCCTCCAGCCGACGGCGCACGTCGTGCAGGGGATGATCCGGCCGCAGGTCGTGCTCGCGGTAGCTGGCGACGATGAGCAATCGCGCGTCGTGGGCGTGCCGCGCCAGGTGCTCCAGGAGCGCGATGGTGGCATCGCCGGCCTCGTGGACGTCCTCCAGGACCAGAAGCAGCGGCCGGGTCCGGGCCAGGTCCTGGAAGGCACGCGTGGCGGCGTGGAAGAGGCGGGCGCGCTCGCGTTCCGGCGGCAGGACGCGCAGCGGCGCCTCTCCGGACGCCTCCGGGCCCACGCCGGGGAGGGCGGCGGCCAACGCCCGGCGCCACACCGGGTTGAGCGACCCGCTCGAGGTGAGGAGCGGGAAGACGGGCCGCAGGGCATCGCCGAACGCCTGGTAGGGACCTGTCTCCGGCCCGCTGGTGGCGCCCGTCAACGCGCGGCCGTCTTCGCTCTCGATCTGCCGCGCGAGGCGCGCCAGCAGCCGGCTCTTGCCCACGCCCGCCGGACCCGCCAGCAACACCAGTCCGCCGGCTCCCTCGCGTGCGCGCTTCCACAACCGCATCAGCTCCGCCAGCTCGCCGGCGCGGCCGACGAAGGGGAGCTGCGGCGGGGCGGCCGCAGCGGTGCGGCCGCTGACCGGCGGAGGCTCGAGCTCCCGCACCATCGTCTCGAAGAGGGCGCGCGTCTCGCGCATCGGCTCCACGCCGAGCTCGCCCTCGAGCCAGCGGGCGAAACGCTCGAAGGTGCTCAGGGCGCCCGCGCGGTCGCCGCCGGCGTAGCGGACCCGCATGGCCATGCGCACCGCGTCCTCGCGGAGCGGGTTCTCCTGCAGGAGCCGCTCCAGCACCGCGAGCGCCTCCGGCGCTCGTCCGGCCTCGGCGTGCCGCTCGGCGAGGCTCGCCAGCGCCGCGACGAACGTGCTGCGCAGGCGCTCGCGTTCGGCGAGCAGCCACTCGTCGTCGATCTCGGGCAGCAGGTGGTCGGCGTACAGCGCCACGGCGGCCTCCAGCTCGCCCGCCCGCACGGCGTCCTCGAAGGCGCGCACATCGATCCACACCGGAGCGGCGGGCTCCAGACGGACGTGGCTGCCGTCCGTGCGCAGCCACGGCGTGCCCTCCGCCTCGGGCAGGGCCTGCTTGAGGTAGTGGAGGTGGCGCCGGAGGTTGGCGCGCGCTTCGTCCGGATCGCTGTCCGGCCACAGGGCGGCCGCCAGCGTGCGGCGATCCTGCGGCGCCTCGTGCAGCGCCAGGTACGCCAGCAGCGGACCGGTGCGGGGAGGCGCTGACAGGGGAAGGGCACGGCCGGCGGTGGCGATCCTGAGCGCACCGAACAGGTACACCCGTATCCTGCGCACCCCCCTCCGGTGTGGATGGAGCAAGGCTAGCACCGCGGAGGCAGTGACCCGGTCGGCCGCCCCCCAAGTGCGTCAGGAACGAGGCGCTAGCGCCCGTCCTTCCTCGCCGGAGGCCGCGGGAAGCCCGGGCCGGCTACCAGTGCCGCAACGCTTCGATCAGCAGCCGCACGCCGAAGCCGGTCGCGCCGGCCGGCCGGTAGGCCTCGGCGTGGTCGGCGAGCGCCATCCCGGCGATGTCGAGGTGGGCCCAGGGGTACTCGACGAACTCCCTCAGGAACGCCGCAGACGTGCCGACCCCGGCCTGGCGGCCGCCGCTGTTCTGGATGTCGGCCACCTTGGAGTCGATGGCGCGGCGGTAGTCGTCGTAGAGGGGCAGCGGCCACACGCGCTCGGAGGTGGCGGCGCCGGCGCGCTCCAGCCTCGCCCGCAGGGCGTCGTCGTTGGCGAACAGGCCGGCCGCGACGCCCTTCCCCAGCGCCACCACGCAGGACCCCGTGAGGGTGGCGAGGTCGACGACCGCGTCGGGCCGGAAGCGCCGGGCGTAGGCGAGGGCGTCGGCCAGCGCCAGCCGGCCCTCGGCGTCGGTGCTCAGCACCTCGATGCTGACGCCGTTACTCGCCACCAGCACGTCGGAGGGGCGGTAGGCGGCGCCGTCGGGCATGTTCTCCACGCACGGGCACAGGCCCACCAGATGGAGCGGCAGCGCCATCGCGGCGGCGGCCTGCATGGCTCCCAGCACGGCGGCGGCGCCCGCCATGTCGCTCTTCATGGGGACCATGCCCTCGCGCGTCTTGAGCGACAGCCCGCCGGAGTCGAAGGTCACGCCCTTGCCCACCAGCACCACCGTGGGCAGGTCCCGGCGGTCGCCGTTCATCTCCAGCGTCACGAAGGCCGGCTCGCCGGCGCTTCCCTGCGCCACGGCCAGGAAGGCGCCCATGCCGTGCTCGCGCGCCCAG
>Ga0102953_1001232_pt1 | contig 16417 bp, 16 predicted proteins | sample SalPon2A_C_D2_MG_FD_78509 | JGI IMG/M metagenome (GOLD analysis project Ga0102953, IMG submission 78509) | Soil microbial communities from South San Francisco under conditions of wetland restoration - Salt Pond MetaG R2A_C_D2_MG | ecosystem: Environmental > Terrestrial > Soil > Wetlands | place... | reverse complement strand
CGCATCGTTCAGGACACAGATTGAGGCAGGGCAGCAAGGCTAGTTTTCTGGTTTTTTGAGACAAATGGGACAGAAAAAGATGTTATTTTAAAAAAACAAACCGGAGAAGTTATTGATAACAAAGGCTTGGCCACCAAAAACAAACCGGAACAAACCGGAAAACAAAGCGGAGAAGTCCTTTAGAATTGCACCTGTTGAAAAAGCAAACCGAAAACGAACCGAAAACAAACCTATCGATGTTGTTGAAAACACAAGAGAGCCAAAATCTTGCGTCCCAAAGGGCACTGGGACAAGAGGGGCTAGTTGACTGGCTTTTTGAGAGTTCCTTCTGCCGATGAATGTTGCGGGGTCCCCGGAGTCGCAAATGAGCCGCTTTGGCCGGCATCAACAAATCCATGGCACGCTACGCCCTGCGCCTTGGGCGGCACGCGTTGTCCCTATGGCCGCTGGATGAAACAATGGCGCTGACGAAGATCGAAGCGTTCCTTTTTGGGGGGGGAATCAAGCGCATTTCGTTAAAGCCTTTGAACAAGCAGGCAAACGTATCAGGATTACCCTCACACCGATGGCACCGAGCGCCCGCGGTGACGTAACTGCAACCTTTGGAGACGTGGAGATGCTGAGTGAGTGGACTGACCCGGAAGAACCACCTGAGCGGCCGCTTGATATTCTCGGGTTCGACTGGTATCAATCTGGCGACCAATGGAAATTTGTACTCCATTGCATGGTCATCGAATGGGTTTGGGAATCAAAATGGCCGGAGATGTCTATGGTACGGCCGGGCCGGGAATGCTGAGGACGAATACCATCTTTAATGCGACCGGTGCGGAGGCTTTATTTCGGGCCAGGCGGTTTCCCGGGGAGAGGATGTGCGACGGCATGGCCCTACTGCTCGGCGAGCCTGTAGCCAATTAGTGGGCGGGAATACGTGCTTGTCCGAGCCTTGATTTTCAACTCGGACGATTGCTTGACAAGCAGGGTAGCGTCCCCTATCATGCAAAAGAGAGGTACGTCTTGTTCAGCGGCGGTTTTACGGAAGTCGGGTTCATCTTATTCATTGCCTTTCTTCTTTTCGGGCCGAAGAAGTTGCCGGAGATTGCACGCGTACTCGGCAAGGGGATGGGAGAACTGCGCCGTGCGTCCAACGAGCTGAAAACCTCACTGGAAGAGGAAATTCGGAATCTCGATCGCAAGGACGACGAAGTCGGTTACTCCAGCCATGAGTACTCTGAATCTGAACATGAATACACTGATCACGAGTACTCCGGCCATGACTACTCTGAACACGAATACTCTGAACATGAGTACACCGAACACGAGACGCATCCCGAAAATGAAACGGAAGAGGAAGGCTTCAACGAGCATCCGGAAGAGACGCACAAACTGACCGCAGGGTCTGAAGAGACGACAGTGAGCGAGCCGTCTGAAAAGACGGAGGCGGCACTGGGCGGTCAGGCCGAGAGCGATCTGGAGCCGGCTCCTGAGTATGGCTACGACTATTCAGAACCCACCCAGCAAGAACCCGAACCACGGCCCCGAGGATGACGATTTCAGCGGCAAGCAGATGTCGTTCCTCGAGCACCTTGAGGAACTTCGGAAGAGGCTGGTCCGCAGCGCCATTTCCGTTTTTGTCGGCTTCTTAGTCTGCTTTTATTTCTCCGATAATATTTACGGCCTCCTCGCCAAGCCGCTGACAGACACGCTTAAGAGTCTGCACATGGCGGACAAGCTGGTTTATACCAACCCCGTCGATCCTTTTAATCTTTACATCAAGCTTTCCATTGTGGGTGGTATCTTTCTGGCCTCGCCCTACATCCTGCTGCAGTTGTGGCTGTTCATTTCTCCCGGCCTTTATCGTCACGAAAAGAAATACATTTGGCCGTTTGTGGGTTTGACATCGGGCCTGTTTTTTACGGGCGGTTTTTTTGCCTACAGGTTTGCTTTCCCGGCGGCCCTCAAGTTTCTGCTGGAATTCGGCAACCGCTTCACGCCCATGATTACCATTCATGAGTATTGGGGCCTGGCGCTGACCATCATTCTGGGTGTCGGCGTGGTTTTTGAGTTACCGGTTGTCATCCTGTTGCTTTCAATCTTCGGAATTGTCACTCCGAGGTTCCTCATCAAGAACATCCGCTATGCGGTCATCATCACGGCGGTTCTGGCGGCCGCGCTGGCTCCCACGCCGGACTGGACCACGCTGTTCATGTTCTGGATGCCGCTGGTCGGTCTCTACGTTCTGAGCATCGGTCTCTCATGGCTCGTCTGGTTCCGAAAAAACAGGAAAAAGCGGCATGAGCAGGCTTAGCCGCAGCAGGCTTCTGTTCCTGCTGTTCCTTGGCAGTCTTTTGCCGGCCTTTCTGGCGTATGCCCCTCGGGCGCGGGCGGCGGACTCCTATGCCTTTAACGGCGGGCGCGCCTTTGCGGACCTAGAACATCTGGTGTCATTCGGCCCTCGGCCCGTCGGTTCCAAGGCTCTGGAGGCTTCCCGCGCCTGGATCATCAGCCAGCTTGAGAAATCCGGCTGCAAAGTGGTGCAGGATCGTTTTGTGGGGCACACTCCCATTGGGAATATTCCCATGGTGAACCTGATTGCCGAACTCCCCGGCAGCGAACCCAGGCACATCATCATGATTGCCGGCCACTATGACACCAAGATAGAACACTCCTTCCGTTTTGTCGGCGCCAACGACGGGGGTTCAAGCGCAGCTTTCCTGCTGGAGATGGCCCGCGAGTTGCGGCACACGCGCCACAAGCTCACCTATTGGATCGTCTTTTTCGATGGTGAGGAAGCTGTCCGGCAGCAATGGGCGGGCAATGACAACACTTACGGCAGCCGGCACTTTGTCCAGAAACTGACGGCAAACGGCGAGTTGAGCCGCATCCAGGCCATGATCCTTGTCGACATGATCGGGGACGCGCACCTGGATATCCACTGGGACCAGGAGTCCACGAAGTGGCTGAACAAGCTGGTATTCAACGAAGCGGACAAGCTGGGCTATTCAAAGTATTTCCTTCGCCAGCCGATCGCGGTTACCGATGATCACATTCCCTTTGTCAGCGCGGGGGTGTCTGCAGTCGATATCATCGATTTTGATTACGGGCCAAACAACAGTTACTGGCACACGGCGCAGGATGTAGTCCGGCACTGCAGCCCTTCCAGCCTGACCATCGTGGGCCGCGTGGTGAAGGCGACGCTCAGCGCGCTTGAAAGTTCACCGCATGTCCAGTAGCAATCCTCCCGGCTATCCTTATTATGGATTTTTCCTCTGGGCACACGCTTTCGCCTCCCCACGTCGAAAACTGTTTCCCGGGTGTAGCGAGGTGGATGTTACTTGTGAGTGGTTGCTGATTTCCCACGGAAACCAGTCGGCAAGTCCTGCGAAAAGATGACCGCGGAATCTTTCTTGACGAAGGAGTGCTGTGGCGGTTCTGACTCATCCTTGAAGGGCATATCGGTACGGTAGTGGGCGCCGCGGCTTTCTCTGCGGGCAAGAGCCGAGGTGGCGATCAGGCGCGCAACGGTCAGCATGTTTAGGGCTTCATGGCATGGCCGATCCAGCGGGACCGGTTCTGGAATCGAAAGCTCTTCAAGCTGGTGGACGGCTTCAGCCAAGGCTGCGTGCTCTCTGATGATTCCAACCTGGTCCCACAGAATTCCGCGGAGGCACTGCACAACCTGTGTAGTATCGGCGCCGGGTACCACGATAGCGCTGTCCGCACGCGGCCTATCGGCTGGTTTTACCTCATTGGTTTTTATGCCCGTGGGTTGGGGGTGTGGGTGACAGGAATGCCGATGGGCGCTCGCGCCGGCACGCGCTCCAAACACCAGCCCTTCCAGCAGGGAATTGCTGGCAAGGCGATTGGCGCCGTGCACTCCTGTGGAAGCCACTTCGCCTGCCGCGTAAAGCCCCTCCAGCGATGTGTTGCCGCTGAGGTCGGTGGCGACTCCACCCATGGCGTAGTGGGCGGCGGGGCGGACCGGTAGAAGGTTACTTGTGATGTCCAGTCCGTATCGCAGACAGGTGGTATAGATTCTGGGAAAGCGATTCTTAATGTGCTCTTCCTTCAGGCCGGTCAGGTCAAGATAAACGAACTCTGTGCCCGTCTTGCGCATCTCCATGACGATAGCGCGGGAGACGACGTCCCTGGGCGCGAGTTCTCCTGCCTCGTGGTAGTGAGGCATAAAGCGATGCAAGTCAATGTTTCTCAGAACGGCGCCCTCTCCCCGCAACGCCTCGGAAAGCAGGAAGCGCGGGGCGCCTTTTGCGTAGAGAGCCGTGGGGTGAAATTGGATGAATTCCAGATCGCTCAGCAGCGCGCCGGAGCGGTAGGCAATGGCAACTCCGTCGCCGCAGGCAACGTCGGGATTGGTGGTCTCCTTGTAGACCTGTCCCATGCCGCCCGTTGCCAGCACCACGCCATTAGCCTCGATGGTTCGCAGGCGCGAGGCTTTTACGTCGATGTAGTTGACTCCGGCAACTTTGGCTCCGTCCAGCAGGAGGTCGGTTACAAAGGTGTGTGGCCGGATTTCAATGTTGGGAAGCGTTTTGACCTTGACTATCAGCGCGCGCAGAATCTGGGCCCCGGTCGAATCTCCATGAGCGTGCAGAACGCGGGAGCGGCTGTGAGCTCCTTCGCGGGTAAAGGCCAATTTGGTTCCCTCACGGTCGAACTCCATGCCCCAGTCGATCAGTTTTTTGATTTCACGCGGTCCTTGTTCCACAAGGATCTTTACGGCTTCTTCACGGCAAAGGCCGTCGCCGGCCTGCAGGGTATCCTGGAGATGGAGGTACACTTCGTCATCTTCGGCGAGGGCTGCGGCAATGCCTCCCTGGGCGTGCTCGGTGCTCGATTCGTAAATTTCGCCTTTGGTCAGGACCAGGACATGGGCGGCGTCGGCTAGTTCAATTGCAGCTCGCAACCCTGCGATGCCGGCGCCAAGGATAAGGTAATCGACGTGCTCATTTTTCTCGCTCATAGGGACCATTCTCATCATACGCGGGGCGGAGCAACGCCGCAACATGTAGCCGGGCTGCCGCCCGCAGCCAGGAACTTATCCGGATTCAGGTGGTATGCTATCTGTTTTCGTTTAGACTCAAGAGAGGACTGATCGGCAATTCATGCGAAAACTTCGAGTAAAATCACGCGATTTTGAATACCAGGTTGTCGCCGGGCGCGGCGCGTGGAGCGCGTTTCAGCACTTCCCTCACCGGAGCTATTCTTCCATATTCGTACTGACGGAACGCTCACTCTGGAAGCGTTGGGGAGCCCACTTTCTGAAGGCCAGTCGGCTGATTGCACCGACTGAGATCTTTGTTCCTTCGGGCGAAAACTCGAAGAGCATCAGAATGGCGGAAAAGGTGGCCGCGACGCTGCTGAAGAAGAATGCGGACCGGCGCTCTCTCCTCGTCGCGTTCGGCGGCGGCGTGGTGGGCGACCTCGGAGGGTTTGTTGCTTCCACCTACATGCGTGGTATCGATTACGTCCAGGTTCCGACCACGGTTGTGGCCCAGGTTGACAGCTCCATCGGCGGCAAAACCGCAGTCAATGTTGGCGCGATGAAAAACCTGATTGGGACGTTTGCGCCGCCGCGGCTGGTGCTGGCGGACCCCGTCGTACTGAAATCCCTTCCTCCGAGGGTTTACCTTTCCGGCTTCTATGAAGTTGCAAAGCATGCCGTGCTTTCCGGCCCATCGTTGTTTTCACTGATGGAGAAGTCTGCAGGCAGGCTACGCCCCGGACGGGACGGGACGCTGGATAGTCTGCTCGTGCGCGCGGCGCAGGTGAAAGTGGATATTGTGAATCGTGATGAGCATGAAGCTGACCTGCGCCGGCTCCTGAACCTGGGCCACACTTTTGGCCACGCGCTCGAAGAAGCCACGGGGTACCGGCGGTTTCTCCACGGCGAGGCGGTGGGCTGGGGCCTGCTTTGTGCGGCGAGGCTGGGCGTGCTCTTGAACATGCTGAGCGCAACCGAGGCCCAAAGGATTTCGACGCTTGTGCGGAGCATTGGGCCGCTGCCATCCATCCGTGACCTGTCGCTGGCGAAAATCCGAAAGCTCTTCCCTCGTGACAAGAAGGCTGTAGCGGGCCAGATCCATTGGGTGGTGCCGGAGAAAATTGGCAAGGTCAGCATTGTGAGCGATATTCCTATCGAAGCGGCGACGGAAGCGCTTCGCAGCGTGCAGCAATCGGCGGGTCAGGATTAAGGTGAAGGCCATGGCCGCTAAAGGCACAACAGTGGGCAAGTGGGTAGATGAGCAGGCGACGGCATCCGCAGTGCGGAGCATGTTTGCAGCAGTCGCGCCACGATACGACCTGTTGAACCACCTTCTGTCTGCCGGTGTCGATATCAGGTGGCGGCGCGCCACCGTCAGGTCACTGAAGCCTGTGCTGTCCAGTCCATCGTCCGTGGTGGCTGATCTCTGCTGTGGTACTGGAGACTTGGCGCTGGCTTTGAGGAAGGCTTCGGCAGGTAAAGTGCTGGGGACCGATTTCTGCTATCCCATGCTGCAGCGGGCCCGGGAAAAATCGTTGCACCTGGGTCGAAACACCGCCTTCCTGGAGGCTGACACGCTGCGACTGCCCTTTCGAGATGCGTCGCTCGATGCTGTGACCATTGCTTTTGGGTTCCGCAATCTCGTGAACTACAGGCGCGGGGTTCAGGAAATGCGGAGGGTGCTGCGGCCGGGCGGCATGGTGGCGATTCTGGAGTTTTCACACGTCACCTGGCCGGTTTTTGGCCCGCTGTTCCGCGCCTATTTCCGGCGCGTGCTTCCGCGGTTGGGTGCTTTGATTTCCGGCGTTCAGGGTCCATACCAGTATCTTCCGGATTCGGTGTCACGCTTTCCGGACCAGGAAGCCCTTTCAAACCTGCTTCGCGAGGAAGGTTTCAGCGGCGTCCGATACAGGAATTTTACGGGTGGTGTGGCAGCCTTGCACCTGGGCGAAAGGGCCCAGGAATACTAGATGCTGGTTTAGTTGGTTTTCGTGCCTTCCTGAACCCAATCCTGGGGCGCGCCGCTGTCTTGGAACTCCTTTTCAACCTGTTTCATTGCTCGCCTGGCATTTTCTGTCGCTGTGCGTTTGACTTCGAGCTCGACAGTTGAGGCGTCGATTTCGCTGTTCAATTTCCTTGAGCGGTCAGGGTTCAGCTCTCTTGCCTGTTGAATCTGAAGAAGACGAAGCTCATCTTCCACCAGTTTCTGTTCTTCAATGGCGTGGGCCAGATGAGCTCGCGCGGCTTTGAACCTGGCCTGCCAATAGTCCTTGGATTTCTCGCGGCTTTTTGGCTTGCCCGCGGCGGCCGCAGAAGCGCCAGCCTGCTTTCCACTGACCGCTGCTCGGGGTTGTTGGGACGGTGCCGACGGTTTCGTTTCAGGCGGGGATAGTTCCTGCATTGAGGATTTCAGAACTGCAATGGGCGGCATTCTGGCGATGTCATCGTTGGTGAATACTTTGACGGGAACTTCACCCTTCTTCTCCCTGGCTTCCCGCTCCTTGCGGCACTGCCGTGCAACTTCGCCAAGAGACTGTCCGGAGCTGGTTCCTGGAAACGGAATCTGAACCAGCAGAACTGTCAGGAGAGCCAGCAAGAGTTTCTTCTGTTTCGCAGGAGTCATATTTGCGGTTTTAGCAGGGAGTCGGAGGGTTCTTTGCTTATGAGCTTTCGGTTTCACTGTCGAATCCAGCCAGGGTCGCCTCCGTCCCGGCGGAGCTCTTGTTGTAAGTCGTCCATAGCCTTTTGATCGTCAGCAACCGACTTTTCCGCATTTGCTATTTTGGCGCGCAACTTGTCCACGTCCGTCTGGAAGGCCGGCGTGCTTTCTTGTTCCAAGGTTTTTTGGGGGTTGGGGTAGTATTGCATTCTTGCGAGCCCCAGTTGCTGCTTCAAAACTGCGAGCTGTCGCTGGTGAAATTTCATCCTTGCCCGGATCTTTTCAGCCTTCGAACGGAAATACTTCTCGCCGTGTTCCTCGGACGCGGTGGTCCGGGCAGCGCTGTTCTTTTTAGCTTGTCCCCCCTTCCTCTCGCCCTTTCCAAGCTTGGCCGACGCTATTCCCGGTGAACTCCGGGAAGGTAGACTATCATTGGTAAATACAGCCACCGGCTTCTGCTTTTCGTTTTCGCGCTCCGTCTTCAACTGGCGTGCGATTTCGCCAAGTGATGGAACCGTCGTGGATCCTTGTCCCCGGGCAGGCGAACTTGACATGAAGATCAGGCCAATTAGCAATGTCCAGACCGCAGTTGTCCCGCTATTCCTCATTTGCTCGCCTCTGCCCGGAGTTGGCGGCTCCTCACGGTGAGCCGCCAACCACTTCCTCTATCCCTATTAATCGGCAAGGAGTAGCAGGGGGTCATTAGAATTTTCTAATTGGTGCACCCGGATGATGTTGCTTACCGCATATAAGTTTGCTCATCTTTTGTTATGCGGCGCACTTTTGAGAACGCCTCTCTTTGCTAAAAGTCGCTGGCGCTATTTTTTGATATTCTAGAATGTTCAGTTTTTACAAACAGACTTGGCAAACAGGCAAAGCCAGCATCTTGCATAGGAGGGTTTGCAATGAAGATTTTAAATCTCGATTTCACGCGAATTGCGCATGACACTTTCCGGATTGCAGGCTCGAAGGTGATTTATACGGATCCCTTCAAAGTGGCCAGTGAGGACCCGGCAGACATTGTTCTCTTGAGCCACGAACACTTTGATCACCTCAGTCTGGATGATCTCAAGAAAGTATGCACGCCTGAGACCACAATCGTCGCGAGCCCAGTGTGCAAGGAGGGGCTGCAAAAGGTAAAGGCAAAGGCAAAGCATTTTGTCGAACCGGGCATGAAACAAACGGTTGACGGGGTGGAGATTGAAGCGGTCCCAGCCTACAACGTCAACAAATTCCGGGAGCCCGGGAAGCCCTTTCACCCAAAGGAAGTGCAGGGTGTGGGTTTTGTATTTGAAATGGACGGTACGCGCGTTTATTACGCCGGCGACACAGATTTTATTCCGGAAATGAAGTCTATCCAGTGTGACATTGCGTTATTGCCGGTGTCAGGAACATATGTCATGACAGTGGAAGAGGCGGCCAAGGCGGTGCAGACCATTAATCCTAAAATTGCCGTTCCCATGCACTACGCAGCCATTGTTGGGACCGACGACGACGCGAAGAGGTTCAAATCCATGGTGACCAGTTGCGAGGTCCAGATCGTCTGAGGCTGCAAAATGCCTGCGGTAATTCCGCGGGGCGCCAGGCGACGAGGATTCACAGGTTGTTTTGCCACAGCGCGAGAGTTCCTCTGGCTCGAAGCCTCATTGGGGCGATCCCATCTCGGATCGAGGCTGGTTGGCTCCTTGCGGTTTCCCCGTTACCAATTTGGGAGAATGGCAGAGGTCTTCAATAGGCTGGTTGGGCTTAAACTCAAATTTCTTAGGGGGGGCGCATCCCCGGGCGTTCCCGCCCAGTTCCAATGAGGGTGCATTCTTCGCTTTTTTGTTGGCCTTGGCCGTCACTTTTTTCAGTTCCTTCTTCATCTTCATGAATGCCGTTGTGTTGACGATATAGTGGGATTTCTTTGGCAGGAACATGATGACCTGCATGGCGTGCACCATCCGCTGGTAGAAAGGTGGATGGGTATGGAACCAGCTTACGCCGTTGACGTAACCTTCATTTGTCGCCATCTTGTCAAAGAACTTTATGAAACCGTAAGGATCGTAATCGCTGTTCCAGGCATATTGAATGCCGAGCTGGTCTGCCTGCATCTCAAATTTGCGGCTGACTCCCAACATTCTCAGGTTCATCACCATTCCCAGGCCGTAAAAGCCGTACTGAAGCGCATAATATTCCCCGATGCTTGCAATACCTCCAGTCAGAACGAGAGCTGCGATCTGGGCTGCGTTGTAAGCCATGCCAGCGATTTCCCGTTTGTGCATCAGCTTGTGCCCGTGCCGCGCCACGACGTGGCCGATCTCATGCCCAATCACTCCTGCTAACTCTGATTCATTATCGACGGCTTGGAGCAGCCCCCGCTCGACGTAGACATAACCGCCAGGCAGGGAAAAGGCGTTGATCTCTCGCGCGTTGAGAACCGTCACATGCAGAGGGATATGCAGGTCAGAGTGTTTTGCCACTTTCTGCGCCACGGAGTTCACGTAGTCGTCGATTTCCTTATCCTTGACTACCGGCGGCATCATGCCGGACTGTTTCATTCGCTTGGCCTCCTCTTGGCCAAGAGGAATGTCTTTTTTCTGCCCCTTTGCAATCATTCGGAACCCGATGTCCTTTACATCGCACCAGTGACAGCGGAGATTCTGGCCGTTGACTAATTGGTTTTTGATTTGCTTTTGGTCCGAGGGCCATTTCTGGATCAGTTGAAGTTTTGCCTGCCTGTTTGCATAAGCTGTTGGGATGGCGCTCTTGTACAATACCCTGGCCTGGCTTTCCAGCAACCGTAGACTCTGGATCTTGCAACGCAAAGCGTGCTGCTCGCCGTTATTGTGGCCGGAGCTGACAGGCTTCAGCCGCTTCTTATCTTGCGCAATCTCAGACTTGTACTTCTTGGCATGCGCCTTGAATTGACCGACGCAATAACTCTGCCCTTTCTGCAGGAACTTCTGCATCTGGGTGAATTTACTACTGCTGAAGTGGAGTTCTGGCGACATCTTAAATAACGTCAGGTAGGGCTTGCGAATCTCTTTTGATAACAATCCCAGTCCGGATGGAGGTGGTGGAGCAGGTGTTCCAATTTTAGGGGTATGGCTACATGCTGGCAGCAAGACAAGAAGTTCACACAAAAGAACGATGATGCAGCTTCTTATGTTGAGCTTCACGGTGTTTTTCTCCTTCCACAGGGCTTGCCTATCCGAACACGCATCCCTTTGGTGGCTAGTGGCGACTCAAGCCTCACGAATCCGCGAAAATGAACAGCACATTGCCGAGTTCGCGACAGGTTTGCGAGCACCTGACCATTATCAAAGGCGTGAAGAACTACACAACTTTTGAATGGGCTGCTTGCGGTTATAGCCAATCTTTTTTGGCTCTGAGCATCCTTTTGCCCGTTCGTATGGTAAAACATGGTTTTTCGTTTTCGGGTGATTCTTGGCCATGTATTCGGCAAGCTCTTTTTTCATGGTCTCGAAAGCTTTTGAATTGATCTCCAGGTCCTGCTTCTTCGGCAGGAACATGATTTCGCGTTCCGCGTCGAGCATGCGAGTATAAAACGGTGGATGAGTGTAGAACCACCCGATCCCCTGAACGTAACCAACTTTGGTAGCCAACTTGTCAAAGAAGCGGATAAACCCGCTGGGGTCATACCCGGCGTTCCATGCGTATTGAATTCCCAGTTGGTCGGCCTGTAGTTCGTACTCGCGGCTGACACCGAGCAAAGCCAGGTTCAGCAGCATCCCGGCGCCATAGAAGCCGTACTGAAAGGCATATTGTTCGGCCAGGTATCCTCCGATGCTTCCCGCCCCAGGAATCAGAATGCTGGCCGCTACAGTTGCTCCCGTCATGAATATGTTGGCGAGCTTTTCTTGTTCCATCTTTCGGTGTCCGTGCCTGCAGACCACGTGGCCGATCTCATGTCCGATCACGCCGGCAAGTTCAGAAGAGTTATCCGCCGCATTCAGGAGACCTCGGTCTACAAAGACGAATCCGCCGGGAAAAGAGAAGGCGTTAATCTGTTTGGTATCGAGGATCGTGAGGTGCAGAACGACTTTCATATCCGAATGCAGTGCTACATTCTGCGCCACTCTATTGACGTAATCGTAAATCTTCACGTCTTTCAGGACAGGGGGTTCCATCCCTGACGCTTTGAACTGTTTGACGGCTTTCTCCCCTAATGGAACGTCCTTTTGTTGTCCTGGAACGATGGTCCGTTTGCCGATATCCTGGACGTTACCCCACCGGCGGTTGCGGTAGGCGCCACTGGCGATTTCCTGTTTGATGTTTTTCAAGTCTGACGGCCAGTGTTGGATCAGGTCCAACTTTGCTTCTTCGTTGGCGTAGGCAATGGGGATGGCGTGCTGGGCCAGGACTTCAGCCTGTGCCTGTTCGTAACGCATATTCTGGATCTTGCAGTGAATACTGTGCCGGCGAGTATCGGATATCGTAGGGCTCACCTTCCTGAGATGGGCCTCGCTCTGGCTGATTTGAGACTTGTATTGGTCCGCAGCATGCTTCATCCCTCCCATGCATTCACTTTTCTGTTTGTTCAACAGGTCCCGCATCTGGTTAATCTGGTCATCCGTGAAGTGCAGTGAGGGCGAGATCCTGAAAAGCGTCAGGTACGATTTTTGCAGTTCACGTCCGAGCTCCACAAGATGTGACGGGGTTTTCGGAAACCGGTTGGCAAAGCAAATTTGCACAGGAACAAACAGGATAACTGCCACCAATAGTAATGCGATAAAAGTACGAAGTTTCATTTGCACAATTCACCCTTTGGCCTGAACCGTCGCAGTCTATAAATAATTAGATGATGCTTTGATGGAGACCGTTGGCTTTTGAATGAACAGAAGCGGAATGAAACAGGAGTCCGCGGGTGGGAAGAGGCTATTTCCAGGCGATACGAGGGAATGTTTTGGGAATGATGCCTGCACCTTCCTCGATGGCAATGATCTGGTTGACTGGAACTTTGGAGAGCTTGTCCACCTGCCCGCTGGGCCACGTGACTTGGAGCGAGTCAATGTCCTTGCGTTTTCCCAGGCCAAAATGAATGCGCGGATCGTTCGCTGCCATGTAGCTCATCCCGCCTTTAGCCTGCTTCACCTGCGTAAAGCCTTCTGAAGTTAGTTTCAGGACGCTTCCCAGGCCGTCACGGTTTGACTTGGTGCCAATCAGGTGGACCGACAGCCAGTTGTTGGTGTTCCCGCCGTCGTTTCGGAGGAGTTCCGGATAATCTCCCCTGACGTTGATGGCAAAGTCAATGTCACCGTCATTGTCAAAATCCGCAGCGGCCAGCCCGCGGCCTGCTATCGGATGCATGAATGCGGGGCCGAGTTCTTTGGACACTTTGGCAAACTTGCCTTTGCCGAGATTGCGAAACATCAGTTTCGGTTCTTTGTACGTGACTTCCGAGTGGTAAAGGTTGATGTTGTCGAGCATGGCGCCGTTGACCTGCATGATGTCGGTCCACCCGTCGTTGTCGTAGTCCGCGAAGATGGCGGCCACTCCACTCAAAAAGGTGGCGCTGTTGCCAATGCCGCACTGGTAGGTAACATCGTCAAACGTTCCGTCGTGGTTATTGTGGTAGAGGCGATCGAGTTCAAAGTCGAGGTGCGTAATGTAGATGTCCATCCATCCGTCGCCGTCGACGTCAGCGGCGTCAATTCCCATGCCGGCTTCATACTTGCCGTCGGCGCTGGCAGCCACTCCGGAAATGAATGAGACGTCTTTGAAGGTTCCGTCGTGCTGATTGATGAAAAGGAAATTTGGCCACGTATCATTGGCAATGGCGATGTCCGGCCATCCGTCGTTGTTGAAGTCCGCGGTGACGACGCCCATACCTTTGGCCTGCGGAACCCCAATGCCCGACTGCTTGCTGACGTCGGTAAAAGTCCCGTCGTGGTTATTGTGGTAGAGCTTGAGATATTGGCCGCGATAATTGTCGGGATGGCAGTAGGCTCGATAACCGGCCCGGTGTTCGCCGCACCAGATGTTGTTTTCCGGTGACCAGTCAATATAATTGCAGACTACCAGGTCGAGCCAGCCGTCCTTGTCATAATCAATCCAGGCTGCACTTGTAGACCAGCCTCCCTTGTCAGCTACTCCTGCTTTGTCAGTGACGTTGGTAAAAGTTCCGTTGCCGTTATTGTGGTAGAGAATCGCGCTGCCGTAACCTGTCACGTAAAGGTCGGGATAGCCGTCATTATCATAATCGCCGACGCAAACGCCCTGGCCGTAATGGCCCTCGCCCCCCACACCGGCTTTCTCAGTAACGTCGGTGAAGGTTCCGTCGCCGTTGTTGTGGTAAAGCGCCGAGCGCAGGGGGTGTGGGGGTGTATAAGCTTTTGTGGCGGCTGACTGAACGAAAAATAGGTCCCAAAGGCCGTCCTGGTCGTAGTCAATCCAGCCCACACCTGTTCCCATGGTTTCCAGGTAGTACTTTTCCTTACTTTCTGTTGAATCCTGTTTGAACGTGATACCCGCCGCCTCGCGGACATCCGTAAAAGTGACAGGAATTCCTACCTCCGGGGCCCGTGCAGCTGCCCCAAGCATCTTCCGGTCAGGCCGCAGAGCGAGCCATGCCCCCAGCCCCGCCGTTCCCATTCCCTTCAATAATTCGCGGCGCGATACTTTTTTAGCCAACTGATTTCTCCCCATGGTACTCAGGGCTTTCTGAGGGAAAATCCTATTCCCGTTCCTGCTTGCCCCATCGGCGATATTAACTATACCGCGCTGGAAGTGTTTTCCTCAATTTTTGAGCAACCACTGATTTGTGTTTCTGCGTGGACTCCGTATCCACTCTGAAATCTTGCATGCAAGTACCAACGGATGTATATTCCCGTCGGCGGGAAATGCCCGTCATCAACACGATGGTTAGGACCGTGCTTCGCGGCAACAAAATACAGGCACCTGTTGATGGATGCCGACAAAATCCAGGGGAGGCGGTGATGAAAAACAAATTTCTGTTTCTGCTGGGGTGCCTCATCGCTGCTACATCACCTTGTGCTCAAGGTGCAGTGAAAAGGCCGAAAATTCTGGGTATCGCCAACATGGCCTTTTACGTCAGCAACCTTCCTGCGGCACGGGCATATTACAAGGGCTTTCTGGGTTTTGCCGAACCCTATGACCTGAAGAATGATGACGGGACGATACGGATGGCGTATATCAAAATCAATGATTACCAATACCTGGAACTTTTCCCTCAGCCGCCCCGGGGTGATGGAATGCTCAACCACATTGCTTTTTATACGGATAACGCTGAAAGGATGCGGCGCTACCTGATCTCACGGGGCATCCACACGCCGGCCCATGTGCGCAAAGGAAGAATGGGGGACAAGAGTTTTACGGCGCAGGACCCCGACGGCCACACCGTGGAGTTTGTTGAATATGAGCCCGACGGGTGGGCCATGAAGCACCGGGGCAAGGATATGCCGCCCACCTGCGTTTCCCCTCACATCCTGCACATTGGGTTCACCGTGGGAGCGCTCGCTCGGTCCAAGATGTTTTATGGCGACATTCTGGGCTTCAAGGAATTCTGGCGCGGCAGTTCGGACGGAGTCACGCTGAGCTGGGTTGACCTGCGCGTACCAGACGGGAAGGATTACGTTGAGTTAATGCTCTACAAACGCCTGCCCCCGCAGGACAAACGGGGCGGCGCAAACCACATCTCGTTGATGACGCCGGACATTTTCAAGGCAGTCGCCACGCTCCGATCACGCGCGGCAGATTTGAACTACAAGCACAAAATAGAAATCCACGTGGGCCACAACCGGCAGCGCCAGGCAAACTTTTTTGATCCCGACGGTACGCGTACCGAGCTGATGGAGCCTTTCACTATTGACGGCAAACCGACACCGCCCTCGACTGCTCCTCCGCCGCGATAAAGACCGGGGTGTGGGGCCCCATCGCCTGCATCCTCCACGGGACGTGCCGGGGGCTTGTTTGCCCGCTGAGAGTTCTACTTCAAGCCTGAAAGCAGAATCTGACCTCATCCCCTAAGTGACTGAAAGCCTGCGCAGCCGGGGCAAAATCGAGTAATATGAGGGTTGAGTTCCAGTTCAGTCAGATGGTCATAACCGAAATTTTCAAATCTATTCAGGGTGAATCTTCTTTTGCAGGCCTTCCCTGCGTGTTTGTTCGGCTCACAGGATGCAATCTTCGCTGCCACTGGTGTGATACAGCCTATGCTTTTCATGGCGGAGAGAAGATGGCTCCGGAACAGGTGCTCGACCGCGTGCGGAAACTGGGCGGGAAAATGGTGGAGCTTACCGGAGGCGAACCGCTGCTGCAGAAAGAAACCGTAGGACTTGCCGACAGCCTGCTGGCCGAAGGTTACCGCGTACTGATTGAAACCAGCGGTGAGCGTTTTGTCGGGGACCTTGCCCAGCCTGTCGTCAAAATCGTTGACGTGAAATGCCCGGGCAGTGGAGAAAGCGGAAAGTTTCATCCGGCGAACCTTGACGTGCTGGAACGCAAGGACCAGATCAAGTTTGTGGTGCTTGATGAGCATGACTACTTCTACGCCCGAGACTTCGTGGACACTCATCGCCTGGCCGACGTGGTGGATGAAATCATTTTCTCTCCGGTATTTGGCCAGTTGCCGCCCCTACACCTTGCCAAATGGATCCTGCGGGACAATCTGCAGGTGAGGGTAGGGCTCCAAATCCACAAATTTATCTGGGATCCGGAAACCCGGGGAGTCTAAGATGGATTTTCTGCAGGGCTGGCGAGCGAGTGGCTCGGCCGGCCGGACTGCAAGGAGCAGG
>Ga0102953_1001231_pt1 | contig 16427 bp, 13 predicted proteins | sample SalPon2A_C_D2_MG_FD_78509 | JGI IMG/M metagenome (GOLD analysis project Ga0102953, IMG submission 78509) | Soil microbial communities from South San Francisco under conditions of wetland restoration - Salt Pond MetaG R2A_C_D2_MG | ecosystem: Environmental > Terrestrial > Soil > Wetlands | place... | reverse complement strand
GCCGAAACGAAGTTAGCGGCTCCTAACCAGAAGCTCGCCAACAGGGCAAAAAAAATGATTTTTTTCATGTGCAAGGCTCCAGAGCGCTAAAACAGACTGCCGTTAAATTTTTTCAATAAAACTTGAGTTGGCCCGGCAGGTTAAAGCAACCTCGCCGGGCCATACAGGTCTTTATTTTATATCAGCCACAACTCTTCTTATTCAACGGTGACCGAACCCATACTTGCCTCGGAACCTTGACCGATAGCCACATTAGCCGATTTGTTGACGTTGGCCTGGTTGGCAATCACCCCTTTAACATTGGCATTTTTGATGGTAACTGAGCCCATGTTGGCGGTGGCGCCTTTGCCGATGGCGACGTTGGCCGATTTATTGACGTTGGCCTTGTTGCTGACCACGCCCTGCACCCTGGCCCGATCCATGGTTACGGCCCCCATGTTGGAAGTAGCACCCTCGCCGATTGCGACGTTGGCCGACTTATTTACATTGGCCCGGTTGCTTACCACGCCCTTTACGTTACTGCCCTTCATATCGACCGAACCCATATTGGCGGTGCCGCCGCCTATTGAGACGTTGGCCGATTTATTGACGTTGGCCTGATTGCTGACCACGCCCTGCACCCTGGAACGATTCATTGAGACCGAACCCATATTGGCCGTGGAGCCTTTGCCGATTGCCACGTTGGCCGATTTATTGACGTTGGCCTTGTTGGAAACCACGCCCTTTACGCTCGAACCCTTGACGGCCACGGTGCCCATTCTGGCCTTGGAGTCTTCGCCGATGGCGACGTTAGCCGACTTGTTGACGTTGGCCTTGTTGCTGATAACCCCTTGAACGTCGGACGCCCCGAAAGAAACAGCGGTATAACCCATTACCAGGCTTGCTGTTGCGACAGCGACAATTGCTTTCTTCATTTAATTCTCCTTTTCTGTTGTTGGTGGTGAAAATAACTTGTTTGCAATAAAATCGTTTATTTCATAACCACTGAATTTTTATTGGATTTGCCGCTGCCCACGGCAATATTAATATTCTGGCCAAAACTGATCGGGCTGTCCACATCGTTGACGGTGATTCCCTTGCCTGAGGTAACGGCAACATTACCCCCGACACTACTGCCGTTTTTAATGATCACCGCCCCGGAATTGGCTTCGGCATGGGAGCCCGCTGCGATGTTAAGGGCCGCACCGCCTTTTACCCGGGTCGATATATTGCCGGCGACACTGCTGTTTTCGACAACAACGGAGCCCATATTGGCTTTGGCCCGGTTACCGGCCGCAAGATTAAGGGCGCCCCCGGCCACGGTATTTGAAATGTTGCCCCTGACGTCACTGTTGCTGATTTTGGCTGAACCCATATTGGCTTCTGAGCGGTTGCCGACGGCAATGTTGGCGGCCGCGCCACCGACGGTATTCTTGATATTCCCCCTAACCCTGCTGTTTTCGATCTTGGTCGCAGCCTGGTTCGCCTCGACCCGATTCCCGGCCGCCACGTTCAAGGCCGCACCGCCGACGGTATTGCTCATATTGCCTTCGACATCGCTGTTGGCTATTTTGACCGCAGCCTGGTTGGCCTCCGCCCGGTTGCCAACCGCGACATTCAGGGCCGCTCCCGCTACCGTGTTTTTCACATTCCCTTTCAGACTGCTGTTTTTCATCTTAAGTGATGCCTGGTCGGCCTCCACTCTGTTGCCGGCGGCCACATTGAGCCCGGCCCCGGCGACGGTATTGGTCACATTACCCTTCAGGCTGCTCTTATCAAGCTTGGCAGCAGCCTGGTTGGCTTCGGCCCGATTCCCGACCGCCACATTAAGTCCGGCTCCCGCCACCGTGTTTACCACGTTGCCTTCGAGTTTACTGTCCTTCATTTTTATAGCGGCCTGATTGGCCTCAACCCGGTTACCCGCCGCCACATTTAGAGCCGCCCCTGCCACGGTATTCACCGCATTGCCATTCAGGTTACTATCCTCGATTTTAGCGGCAGCCTGGTTCGCCTCGGCCCGATTCCCCACCGCCACATTCAATCCTGCGCCCCCAACCGTGTTAATCACGTTGCCCGAAATATTGCTGTTTTTAGCTTTAGTAGCGGCCTGATTGGCCTCGGTCCTGTTGCCGGCAGCCACATTGATGGCACCGCCAACTACCGTGTTAACCAGCGCGCCTTTGACCTTACTGTTTTCCAATTTCACAGCGGCCTGGTTGGCCTCGGAACGGTTCCCAGCTGCAACATTAACAGCTCCCAGAGCGCCGATGGTATTGACGGCGGCCCCGCTGAGACTGCTGTTTTCCATCTTGGTTGCCGCCTGGTTGGCTTCCACCTGGTTGCCGGCCGCCACGTTTACCAGGTTCTGCCCTACGGCAGTGTTGACTATTGCCCCGGATACCTTGGAATTTTTCAGGTTGGTGGCAACCTGCCGCGCTTCAGCCCGGTTACCGGCCGCCACATTTACCATATTCTGGCCAGCTGCGGTGTTGACTACCGCCCCGGATACCTTAGAGTCTTTCAGGTTGGTGGCAACCTGCTGCGCTTCGGCCCGATTACCGGCCGCCACGTTTACCATATTCTGGCCGACCGCGGTGTTGACTACCGCCCCCTCGACCTTGCTGCCGGACATCCTCACCGTGGCCTGGTCCGCCTCGACCCGGTTGCCCGCTCCGACATTTACCATATTCTGGCCGACCGCCGTATTAACTACCGCACCGGTCATCCGGCTGTTCTTCACGATCACAGATGCCTGACCGGCCTTAACCTGATTACCGGCTCCGACATTGATGGACTGATCGATAACCGAGGTGTTGGCTACCACCCCTTTCACCTCGCCATTATCCATGCGCACCGAAGACTGGTCTGCATTAACCTTATTGCCTGCCCCGACGTTGACCGCATTTCGCCCGACCGCCGTATTGACAACCGCACCGGTGACCCCGCTGTCATCGATATCTATGGAAGCCTGATTGGCGCTGACTTTATTACCTGCCGCCACATTGACGTTTTTATTTACCAGGTTGGTGCTGACCACCGCCCCCCGCAATTTCCCGCCCACTTTAGTGGAGGACTGGCTTGCCGACGCCTTGTTGCCTACAGCAACATTGACGCTCTGGCTGGTGCGATCGGTATTAACGACGGCACCGCCCATATCGAGATTTTGCAGCTTTATAGAACTCTGGTCCGCACTAGTATCCTTACCGACTGCTACGTTAACACTCTTGCCGGTCTGGCCGGGAACATTTATTACCGCCCCTTTGATATTGGAACCGGCGAAGGCCTGGGGCAAACAGAAGAATATACTGGTGAGAAAAAGACAGAGGGAGAGGTTAAACTTTTTCATTTTGAATCTCCGCTTACACTTCTCGGGAATAGAGATACTTAAGCCGGGCAAGTTAGGTTTACTGGATGGCGCTATAGGGCTTTTTTAGATCGTTCTTGACCACCGTACTTTCCATCGGCGGCCCATAAGTCCGGCTGTAAACCGTGCGGGTCTCCCCGGAAACGGTATCAATCACAAAGGCGCCGACCGCGCCACCTTTTTCACCAAAGGAAGTCGCCCAGGAGGAAAGCTGGTAACGCCCGAAATTCAAGGTGGCCGACGAAGATGAACCCTGATGGTCGATGGCCCCGGTCAGGACAAGGAAAAACATGGTGGCTAAAACGCCAAAAACAAAATATTTAGCTTTCATGGGCCGCGTCCTCCTTATTGCTTGTTTACATGCCGGCCTTGGCGGGTGAATAATCGTCGCTCTGAGCGCCGAGCCCCTCTACTTCGATGAGCGGATCCACATCCATAATCTGCTGACCGAGGATCTCCGCCACTTCGTTGGTGTCGATCTGCATTTTGACGAAGGCATCGCCTTGATCATCCCAACCGTAGTCGGCAAGCCGGGCCAGATAGATGGTGGCGAGCACCTTGGATTTTACCACGTCCGAGGTAAGGATATAGTTCTCAACCGTGGTCTGGCTTTCCAGGGTAAAGCCGACAATGCGTTTCGCCAACTGCTTATAGGCATCGATCTCGGCTGCCCGGAGCGCCCCGAGCGGTACGGCCATCTCCGGAGTGGAGGTAGCGAAACCCACCCGGGTAAAGGTCTTGCCGTTGAAGTTTATCTCCTGCCCGTCAATATTTGTGAACTCATTCAAGGTTATCGAGGCGGTGGCCTTGGCGATGTCCTTGTCGGCATCATAGGCCAGTTCATCTATTTTGATTCCACGGATCTCGGCCTGGGTCTTGGTATCGGTCTTGCCTTCGAACCCCGAGGCGATCATGTTTTCCACCGATTCGCTCGACTTGATTTTGAGCCCATAAATCGACTCGACAATGGCTCGCTCCGCTATGATCTTGGCAGCCCGGATCGTCATGATTTTCTTATTGCCGGCCATTGCCGCCGGCGTGCAAAACAACAGAGCTATTGCAAGGATTATCACAACTCTGACCAGACGCATCGGATTTCCTCCATTATCAGAACGGTTTAGTTTGTTAATCATATCACTCCGGAAAGACGCCGGACAATAAACATTTACCATTCGCTGTCGTCTAACATCCGCCCGAATCCGTTATTTTTCAAGGCTTTGCCTTTTTTAGCCGGTTTCTGTTGCGCTGCCGGCTCAGTTTGGTCGGCAGCGGCAGCCGGCTCGACTGCCGTCGGCTCTTCATAGGCGGTCTCGGGGCTGCTCGGAGCAACTTGCTGGGCAGCGGCCTGCTCAACTGCCGGTTGGGCCTGGCCCGCAGCCTGCTGATAGAGGATATTGTTCAAAGCGGCCCGGCGTCCGGCCGCGGCGGCATCGAAAGGCATATTTATATAAATATCGGTGAAAAGATTCTCGCTGATTTTGCCGCTACCCACCTGATAATCAGGGGCGAATTTGATCAATGCTGCCTCGGTTTGCGCATCGAGAGCGCCGGTCAACCGGATATCATAGCCAGACACATACAGCCATTGCTGGATAGCGGATACCCTAGCAGCCGGGCTCATCGTGTAGTAAATCTTGACCATCGAATCCATGACGACGGGATCGGGTAGGGTATCGTCACCTAAGAGTCGCCAGTAGGGGATATTAAGGTACTCGCCGACCATCTGGATCATGCTCATCTGAACCAGGAGCCTCACCGCCTCGTGGCGCCCCTGGACCTTCTTGACGGAACCCTTAAGTCCGAAAGTCGGACCGAAAATGGTTATCCCCAACTCCTTCTGCTGGGTAGCCTTGTGGACTTCCATGCTGTTGGTGGTGGTCATTTTGGCTATTCCGGCCAGGGTTCTAAAATCCTTCATGTTGAAATCGAGGGTGATCCTGGCCTTACCGGTCTTACCGGCGTTGCCGTAGTTGACACCTACCTCGTTAGAGGGCACCCAGCTCTTAAGACCGCTGACCGTTGCCTGGGCTCCCACATCGACTCCGTCGCCCCTGGTCTCGAGACCCCGGTCGAATTCGGTGATTCCGCCGGTAATGACAACATCGGGAATAAGCTTGTCTTCGAAATTAGAGTAGCCGGTCACCATCTGGTTCTGGATAAAACCGGGATCGTATTCGATGAAAACGACATTGCCGCCGATCGAGTTCAAGGTACTCTTCATTATCTCGGTAATGTTTCTTTGAATCTCGCCGCCAGTGGTCATGGCGGTCCCGGTATTGTCTGTAATATCGTTGCATTGGATCTTGACCATGCCGGTATCGAAAACAGAACTCATCGTTCCCAGATCAGACAACGCCTCGGAGTAAGAGGTGATCTTCACCACGGGAGCGGACTGCTCAAGCTCGACATCGACATCCCTCGGGTCTACTCCGGCGCAGGAAATAACCATCGGCGTTATCAAGGCCGCTACCGTCCACCATCTGATTTTCCCTGACAATGCGCCTGTTCTGATTTTATCCATCAGCGACCTCTCTTTTTCTCGATTCATAGCGATTTTTACGGTAACCATGAACTATCTTGCGGCATTAACTGCAATAATCGCGGATAGTAATCGAACCCGCTCTAAATTTCTAATTAATTTTACACTAAACAGCTGTCCTTTCAGAAAAAGGATATAAGTTCCGCTTGCGAAAAACAGTGAACTTTACTACGCAGTTTCTGTGAAATATTAACATTTCCACATTATGTTGTGCTTGAAGGTGGTTCCCGATATACTTAATCTTAATCCCTGACATTGTCAGACCAACTATGACCAGCAACTATTCCGCTTATCAGCCGCCAATTCGATGCGACTGAAGTTACCACCGGAATAAGCGAGGCAAATGATGAAAGACGCTCTTGTTACCAGCGCCATCTTCTCAAAAATCAGCGATCGAGACCTTGACGCGATCAAACAGGCCGCCGTTAAAAAAATATATCCGAAAAACACCATCATTCTGAGTGAAGGCGATCTAACCGATTCTTTATACATAGTCGCCAGCGGCAAGGTTAAAGTCACGATCATCGACGAACACGGCAAAGAGATCATCCTGTCGATCCTCGGACCAGGCGATTATTTCGGCGAAATGACCGCCCTTGAGGAGGGCTCCGCCCGAAGCGCCTGCGTGGTAACCAGGGAAAAAAGCGAAGTCCTGGTCCTGGCCAAAAAGGATTTTCGGGAAATCATCTCCAACAATCCCGATATCGTTTTCAGCCTGCTGAAAGATTCAATCGAGAGGCTGCGAGAGGCCAATAAAAAAATCGAAAGCCTCGCCCTGATGGATGTCTACGGCCGGGTGGCAAGACTTTTCCTGCAGCTCGCCAAACCAGATGGCGATAACGGCAAGCAAGTCATCGAAGAAAAGCTGACCCATCAGGATATCGCCAACATGGTCGGCTCCTCCCGGGAGATGGTAAGCCGGGTAATGAAAGAGTTATGCCTGGGAGAATACGTTTCAGTCAATAACAAGATCATTGAGATTCATAAAAAGCTGCCCTATTCCTGGTAGAAAACTCTGTGAAACAAAGCCCGCCTTCCAGATTCCGTCAGTCCTTGGCCAACCCCGAAGAATTCACCCTGACAGTCGAACTGGTGCCGAGCCGGGGGGCACGCACCACCGCCCATTCCAGGGCTCTAACCTTTGCCGAGGAAGCCGTTGCCGACGGCAGACTGCAAGCGGTCAGCATTACGGAGAACGCCGGCGGTCACCCCGCCCTTTCCCCTGAAGTGCTGGGGACCGAGATCGACAAACTAGGCCTCGACGTAATCATCCATCTCTCCTGCAAAGACAAGAACCGCAACCAGATCGAGAGCCTCCTTTTCGCATGGGATCGGGCCTCCCTGCGCAACCTGCTGGTCATCACCGGCGATTATCCGCAACGCGGCTACCGGGGTTATCCCAAACCGGTTTTCGACCTGGGCGCGATCCAGGCCCTGGACCTGATCCGCCGTCTCAATTGCCAAGAGGCAGGCCGGGACCGCCGCAACCCCGCTATTATCAAATCGGTCGAACCGACCTCTTTCTGCAAGGGGGTGGCGGTCTCCCCTTTCAAGTATCTGGAAGCGGAACTCTTGATGCAGTATTACAAGCTGCACCGCAAGGCGGCGGCCGGGGCCGATTACGTGATCACCCAGGTCGGCTATGACGCCCGGAAATTCGATGAACTTCTCCGCTATATGCGCTTGCACAGCATAAATCTGCCTGTCCTGGGTAATGTTTTCGTCCCAACCCCGACCGTGGCCAAAATGATGTGGGAGGGCCGAATACCGGGGGTAGTGCTCCCCGATTCGTACTATGCGGCAATGGCGGAGGAATTTAAGGAGGGCGACCGGGGCAGAAAAAAAGCTCTGCTGCGGGCCGCAAAATTACTCTGCATCCAGAAGGGGCTCGGCTATACCGGCGCTCATATCGGCGGGCCGGGACTGACCTTCAGCGAATTGGATTTTCTGCTCAGCGAAGCCGACTGCATGACGCAGGACTGGCCCGAATTTCTCAAGGATTTCTCCTGCTGGCCGGCGGATTCGTATTATTTCCGGCCGAGTGCCGATGGAATGTTAAACAGTGACGATCCGGCCCCCACAAAAAAACCCCGCCGCTCCCTCCATTACGCCCTGGCCGATTACACCCACGAACTGGCCTTTGTCGAAACCGGCCCGCTCTACGATGCCGCCTCCCGATTGTGCGCCGCCTTGGATGGCGGCAACGGAGAAAGGACCTTTGCCGGCGCCGAACACCTGATCAAACTGCTGCTGTTCGGTTGCCGAAACTGCGGCGACTGCACCCTGGCCGAACTCGGTTTCCTCTGTCCGCAGAAGGGCTGCGCCAAATATTTACTGAACGGTCCCTGCGGCGGCAGCAGGGACGGCTGGTGCGAGGTATATCCCGGCCGGAAAAAATGTCTGTATGTCAAAATCTATGACCGGCTGAAAGCGATGGGCCGGGACGAGTCGATGAAGAGAGGCTTCGTCCCGCCCCGGGACTGGAATTTGAATGAGACCTCCTCATGGATAAACTTCTTCCTCAAACGCGACCACACCAACCTCGGCAAGTGACTCGGCGGGCAACCCAAAAAAATATTTCCCAAGTCGTTAAAAACAGGTATTATGATCGTTTTTTCCCGATCGTCGGCCACAGCCGGATCGGGGCGAACTCCGTTTGATTCGCCGGATTTAATGATTACTTTATTCACCCTATGAACAAACAAGGTTTGTCACGAGGTGGCGAATTTCCGCCAGCCGGGAACAAACCAGTGGGGACCCAATGTTACACTGCAAAATGAATCCCGACCGCCCCCGTGAGGAATGCGGGGTCTGCGGAATTTTCGACCATAAGGACGCGGCCAAACTGACATATTTCGGCTTGTACGCTCTGCAACACAGGGGGCAGGAGAGCGCCGGCATCGTCACCAGCGACGGCGACAAGATCTACCAGCATCGCGGCATGGGTCTGGTCCCCGAAGTATTCAGCGAAGAAATCCTCCAATCCCTCATCGGCAACATCAGCATCGGCCACGTCCGCTATTCCACCACCGGCGAATCAAACGTCGTCAACGCCCAGCCCTTCACTGCCACCCATCTCGGCTGCACCCTTTCCGTGGCCCACAACGGCAACCTCGTCAACATCCGGGCGCTCCGCGAAGAACTCGAAAAAGACGGCTCCATCTTCCAATCCACCATGGACAGTGAAGTGGTGATCCATCTGATGGCTCGTCATTCTCATCTCGGTTTTGACGAGGCTATTTTGAAAACCGTCAGCAAGATCAAGGGCGCTTACTCGATGCTTTTGATGACCGAGAAAAAGCTGGTGGCGGTCCGCGACCCCAACGGTTTCCGCCCTCTTTGTCTCGGCAAACTTAACAACGGCTCCGGTTCCTATGTCGTGGCTTCCGAGACCTGCGCCCTGGACCTGATCGAGGCCGCCTACATCCGGGACATTGAGCCCGGCGAGATCCTGATCATCGACGAGAACGGCTTGAACTCCCTTTATATGGAAAAGGCGGAGCGCCAGAGCTGCTGCATCTTCGAGCACGTCTATTTCGCCCGGCCGGACAGCGACATCTTCGGGTTCAACGTCTACCAGAGCCGCAAACGGATGGGCGAAATTCTGGCCCGGGAATGTAAAATCGACGCTGATTTTGTCATGCCCTTCCCCGATTCGGGTAACTACGCGGCCATCGGTTATTCCCAGGCCTCCGGCATTCCCCTTGAAATGGGGGTGATCAGAAACCATTACGTCGGCCGCACCTTTATTCAACCGACCCAGTCGATGCGCGACTTTTCGGTCAGGGTAAAACTCAATCCGATCCGTTCTTTCCTGGAGGGCAAACGGGTAATCATCATCGAGGATTCGATTATCCGCGGCACCACCGGCCGTAGCCGGGTTCGCTCCCTGCGCGACGTGGGGGTCAAGGAAGTCCATATGATGATCAGCTGCCCGCCGACCAGAAACCCCTGCTATTACGGGATCGACTTTCCTTCGGGCGGCGAATTGATCGCCAACGCCAAGACCATTGACGAGATCCGCGACCATCTGGGGCTTGACAGCCTCCATTACCTGAGCATCGAGGGTCTGGTCGAAGCGACCGGTATCAGCGCCGACAACTTCTGCCTGGCCTGCTTTAACGGCGATTACCCGGTCGCACCAGATAAGGATTTCCACAAACTGGCCTTGGGCTCCAAGTGCTGAAAAAAGAATATTCATGTATTTAGATCAGGCAAAAGAAGTCCTCAAGATTGAGGCGGAAGGCATCAACTCGCTGCTCGACCAGTTGGATGAAAATTTCAACCGGGCGATAGAGATGATTCTCGCCAGCCCCGGCCGCCTGATCATCACCGGCATCGGTAAATCGGGAATCATCGGCCAGAAGATCGCCGCTACCTTGAACAGTACCGGCACATCTTCATTCTTCCTGCATCCGGTCGAGGCGATGCACGGCGACCTCGGCCTGGTCGACGAGCGGGACGTGGTGATGGCCATCTCCTACAGCGGCGAGACCGGCGAACTGAACCTCCTCCTCCCCAGCCTCAAAAAGAGAGGGGTGGGGATCATCGCCATGACCGGCAACGTCAACTCCAGTCTGGCCAAACACGGTGACGCGGTCCTCGGGGTCGCGGTGCCCCGTGAGGCCTGTCCCCTGGGGCTCGCGCCGACGGCGAGCACCACTGCCGCCCTGGCCATGGGCGACGCGTTGGCCGTGGTTCTCCTGAACTGTAAACAGTTCAAGGCCAGCGATTTCCGCCGCAACCACCCCGGCGGCAGCCTTGGCGAGCGGCTCAAAGTCAAGGTCTCTGAAGTAATGATCACCGGAGAGGAAATCCCCAAAGTCGATGTCGGCAATTCCCTGGCCGAAGCAGTTGCTATAATGAACCAGATGAATCTCGGGGCGATTATGGTCATGGATGGCGATACACTGACCGGCATCATCACCGACGGCGACATCCGGCGTCTGGTTTCCCGGGGGGCAGATGTCTCCTCGGTGTCGGTCAAGGATATTATGACCGGCGATCCCAAAACCATCTCCGCCGATCTTTTGGCCGCCGATGCCTTGAGTATCATGCAGAGACACGAGATTACCATCCTGCCGGTCCACGACCAAAACGGGGCGCTGGCCGGAGTCCTTCATCTCCAGGACCTGCTGGGCAAGGGTGAGTTCCGTTTCCTGGTCTGACCATGAGGGACCTTGCGAGCCGGACCGGTTGTCATTCGGTTGACAAAGCCCGGCCCATTGGGTAACATTTTCGTTTACCCTGCTGTAGTTCTGAATCTTTTCTTGATAATACGGCCGAAACAGCGGCCTTAATTTTTTTAGGTATAATTTTTTAACTTTTTTTTAACGAGGTTCTTTATGGGAATAACCGACAAGGAGATTAATGCTTCTTTCAGCGTCGAGGTGACCGCCCTGCCGGGCGGCGAACACCTCAACAGCTGCTTTTCCTGTGGGGCCTGCAGTGGGGTATGCCCGGTCAGCCAGGCGATACCCGAATTCGATCCCCGCAAGATCATTCACATGATCCGAATGGGCTTGAAGGACAAGCTGCTCGCTTCCGAGGTGATCTGGCACTGTTCGAAGTGCCGCAGCTGCATCTTCGTCTGCCCCCAGGACGTGCGCTTTGCCGACATCATGGGCGCAGTCCGGGAGATGGCCCTCGATCAGGGTTACGTCAGCGAACAAGACCTGATCGACAAGGGCAAGATCGCCTGGGTGGAACGCGACAAATGCGTCGCCTGTCTGACCTGCGTCCGGGTCTGCCCCTGGCAGATCCCCCAGATCGACGACCAGGGCGTGGCCGTGATAGATCCCCGCAAATGCCGGGGCTGCGGAATCTGCCCCGCCGAATGCCCGGTCCAGACCATCAAGATGAACGAATCCGAGGATGAACGGCTGATCGCCGCCTGCGGAACAGGAAATTAATTGGAGAGACAGATGAGTTTTACTCCTGATATACAGATATTCTGTTGCCATTACACCTCCCAGCAGGCGATTGCCGAGGGGGCCGATGGCCTGAAAGAGGACGGCCTGCCAGCCGGCGCGACCATCAACCGGCTGCCCTGTTCCGGCAAGCTCCGGGTCAGCACCCTGCTGAAAGCCTTTGAAGACGGGGCTGACGGGGTCTGCGTGGTCGGCTGCCCCGCCGACAAGTGTCATAACGTCACCGGCAGCCAGCGCGCCGCTCATCGGGTCCTGGCGGTCAAGAAGGCCCTGGCCGAACTTGGGGTGGAAGAAGAAAGAATCGAGATGCACCACCTGGAAAGGGGCTTTCATCCCGAATTCATCGATGCCGCCGTGGCCATGAACGAAAGGGTTATGGGTTTCGGCCCCAGCCCATTTAAGGATGAGGAAACACCGGCTGAAAAGGCGCCGAAGAAGGCGGCAAAAAAACCTGCAAAGAAGGCCACGACAAAGGCCGGCAAAAAACCTGCCAAAAAGGGAGGTAAGAAAAAATGATCATAGCGGAACGTAAACCCGTTGACGAAATAGTAGAGATGGTTGCCGATGCCAAGCGTGTCCTGGTCTTAGGCTGCCGTGGCTGTGTATCAGTCTGTTCGGCCGGCGGCGAACGCGAGGTGGAAATTCTCGCCTCCCTGCTGCGGCTCGGCTGCAAGAAGAAAGGTCAAAAGATTGAGACCATCGAGGCCACCATGGTCCGCCAGTGCGATAAGGAATACATCGAGGCGATCGACCAATGGAACGGTCAATACGATGCCATTGTTTCCATGGCCTGCGGGGTTGGGGTTAACTTCATCGCCAACCTGCGGCCCAACGATATCGTCTATCCCGGCGTCAACACCGGCTGCTTCGGCGGCTCCGCCGAGCAGGGCGTCTGGACCGAACAGTGCGCCGGTTGCGGCAACTGCGTCCTCCACCTTACCGGCGGACTCTGCCCGGTGGCCCGCTGTGCCAAAAGCCTGATGAACGGCCCCTGCGGCGGCTCCCAGAACGGTGAGTGCGAGATCAACAAGGACGTACCCTGCATCTGGCAGGCGATCCATGACCGCCTGACCCGGACGGGTCGCCGTGCCGACCTGGACAAAGTCGCCCCGATCCGTGACTGGAGTTCTGCCGGTCACGGCGGACCCAGGAAAGTTGTGCGGGACGACCTGACCGTTTAAGCTTTTTATTACTGAACTGAATATTCTCTAAGGGCGATGGTCAACAGGCCGTCGCCCTTTTTTTATTCCAGTTAATCAGCTGGGAAGAGCTGATGTTCTCCGAAATGATCGAAATGCTGGGAAAAAGGGTAATGCCATCGACCGTAGCGCTCCAGACCAGGTTGCAAGCGGCCATGTCAAGAAAAGCGGCGTCATGCAGCAGCCCCGCTTATCCTGGAGTAACGATCCGAAAATCAATGCCGATTCACGCCACCTGCTCTGGTCCGCGATCTTAATAATATTATTAGTCCGGCCTAGATTATTGAATTCCGATTTACATCCGGTGGATTTTCTCAAGACTTTGCAGTTGCTCCCGGCATAAATCGATCCAGGGGAACCTGTCGATGCATTGCCGGAGAACACCTTTGGCGCCTGCCAGGTCACTGCCGTGGAGATAGCCGTTTTTCCAGTTATTGAATACCGCCCGCAAGTTTTTATCGACTGAGCCTCGCATGGCCGGCTCATCAGCCCATTCCAGCTGTTTGGCGAAATCGTCGGCCGCTGCCGCCCAATCCCCCTGCTTGAAAGACGATATCGCCCGACCCTGGTAGGAAATGGCCAAATATCTGCGGAATTCCGCAATCCTGTCCGGGGCGTTCACCGAGGTCCAGATCAAGCCCTCTTGGTAAAAACCAATCGCCTTCTGCCAGTCATTATCCACCATGGCCGAGGCGCCGCGATTCAGATAACAGCCGGCTATGGTGCTACGCAGCCTCTCTGCCTCTTCCTCTCCTGTCGGCGGAATAAGGGCCAATTCCTCGTTGAAAAGATCCAAGGCCTCATCCCACTCTCGACGTTGCCAGTGATAGTTAGCCCAATTACTGTAGATCATCCGGTATATCTCGATAAAATGGACGTCGCCCTGAAAATCGTCATTAAAACCATCGCAAAGCTTCAAGGCCTCGGCATAAAGCGAATTCGCTAGAAAATCCTTGACCATCAGGGCCAGCAGGGTCATATTTTTGCCCCTAACCCGGCGGTCGTCTCCGTTATTACTGCGTTGATCAAGGTCGAGGGATTGATTCATCAGAGCCAGCACCCGGCCGAGCTCGCCGGCTCGATAAAAGGAATCCGCCTGCTGGTAATAGAGCCAGCTCAAGATCCCGGTTAACACCGGATCGTTCGGCCACCGGGCAGCAATCTCGTCCATAACCGGTTCTATGGCGGTAAACATCTTCACCAGGGTCCGGTAATCACCCTGGCCGCGCAGGCGATTGTATTCATTGTTATAGAGGCCCAGACGCTGCATCTGTTTCTTCCGGTCCCCGGCCATGATCAAGGACTGAGCTTCCTTAAGGCGCAGCCGGTCATCCTCCCCCATGCTGCCTTGGCGGGTATGCTGGTCATCCATGTTCATGGCGGCCAATTCAAGCGGAGTGAGGAATTCGCGCCGCTGATAATCCTGAAAGGTGACCGGCTGCAACCCTCGCCAGGATGCCCAGTTTTCGGCCTGCTGCCGATAGAACTTCCGGTCATGGACCTTGCCGAAGCCGTCGCTGTTGGTGGTTTCGATATCGATCGTGCCGCCCCCGCCGCTTCTAAGTTCGACAAAGACATGTTTAGGCACCACCACGCCGCGGACATCAAGGTCAAAGTATTCGGCCAGGATAAGGTAGAGCAGCGCCGAACTGGTGCAGTTGAATCGACCGGTATCGAGCAGTACTGCTAGGCTGCTCTGATCGAGACTGTAACCGTAAGGCCGCTTGTTTCGGATGGCCGGCAGCAGCAGATAGCGGTGCATTTTCTCATGGAGCAGACGGCCCAGTTCTTTAGAGTTCCCGACCCTGGCCAATTCCGGTTTCACCTTGTCCAGGAAAGCCTGAATCTTGCGCCGATAAGCCTGAAAAGCCGCTTCGTCCCTGACCCCTGCCGCCATCAGGCCGGTCCGCAGCAAAACTTCGCCGCCCCCCCGGCCGGCCTGCTCGGCCATGGCCAGGGTTTGCCGTTCGAAGGGAGTGAGGGGATACCAGAAAGGCGGATTTTCGTTGCCGTAATTTGGGCCGGCGACAACAGGGACCGGATTAATTACAGCCCCCAAAACCAGGTGAATAACGACAAGAATAAAAATAATAATTCCGCCTTTTAGCGGCGGATTATGTTTATAGAGATGCAAAGATTTTCCCATCAGTTAAAGTTATTATTAACTCGCAAAATAACCGTTCGAAAAGATTTCAGCCAATTTTTTACCGGATAAGTCTATTTAAGGGGCACAATGCCAACCAACAGGATGGAACTCAAATGCTGAGAAGAGCACCACAGCAAGGAGAGATTTATGCAGTTGCCTGCTAGTATGGCAATTGCGTTCTGATAAAAAAGTTCACGGTAGTGATTTCTGGCTGAAGCAAAATGTTTGTGATAAGTTGGGAAAATGGTCACGGATGCGAGATTTTGCAGCTACCTCGGACAAAGCATATCTTTGAAAAAACATCCCCTAATTCGACAGGTGATCGAACATGCCGCTTCATACTGAATTAACCGAATTTTATCGGGGCCAGCTCCCGGATAGCGTCCTTGAAGGCAATATTCTCAAAGCCCCCTGTCCCTTCTGCGACAAGGAAGCCGACCGTCAGGCAGGACAGCTGGTGGTCTACCTGAACGCCAGGGGCTTCTTCCCGGGTTATTTCCGCTGCCTGAACCGTTGCGTGCCCGGCGGCTTCGCCCATCATTTCGGGCGGCTATTAGGGCTCGACCCCTCCCTGGTCCCCGGCTTCGACCCGGAACGGCAGCCCCACGCAGTGCCGAAAGACCTGCCGGGCCAGGGAATCAACCAGGAAATCGACCGGCTGCACAACACCCTGACCCCGGAGATCAAACAATTTTTCGCCGATCGCGGCATCGGAGAAGATATCCTGCGGGAACTTAAAATCGGCTTCAACGGCCGTTATCTGATCTATCCCTATTTCCGGGAGAACGACCGCTGTTATGCAGCCCACTGTCTCTCCCTGGAACGTGGCGGCGACCATTACTGGCTCGGCGACGAAAGATTTGCCGGCAACGGGCTGCAGATCTTTAATCTGCAGGACATCGATCGCTGCGAGGACGGCACCCTCTTCATCGCCGAGGGAGAGGCCAATCTCCTAAGCCTTCGTGAGCTGGGCTACCCGGGAGTGGCGGTCCCCGACAGCGCTGATCTGGAAACTCTCGACGCCGAACGTTTCGCCTATGTGAAAACAGTATTTCTGGCCATGAGCCATTCTCCCGAAGCGGAAGCAGCCGCCCGCGCCTTTGCCGAACGGCTGGGCTTCAAGGCCAGATTATTGCGATGGCCCGCCACCCGTGAGCGCGGCTTCGACCTGACCAGGCTCGCCCAGGAGGACCTCGCGGGCTTCAAAGCCGAAGTGACGAAAATGATCAGCTCCTCGCGGGCCTATTCGCCTTTCCGCCTTCCGGCCATG
>Ga0102953_1001230_pt1 | contig 16430 bp, 11 predicted proteins | sample SalPon2A_C_D2_MG_FD_78509 | JGI IMG/M metagenome (GOLD analysis project Ga0102953, IMG submission 78509) | Soil microbial communities from South San Francisco under conditions of wetland restoration - Salt Pond MetaG R2A_C_D2_MG | ecosystem: Environmental > Terrestrial > Soil > Wetlands | place... | reverse complement strand
GTAGGCCTGGTCGATATCCAGTCCGTCATCGCCCCCTGCCCATGCCAGGAAACTGCTCAAATTCACGGTGCCGCCAAAGAATTCAACGCCATCATCCACGTTCCCAACAACCTCAATGTGATCTATGGTAGTGCCTGAACCGACGCCACCGAGGGTGAGGCCGTTGATCTCATTGCCTTCCCCGATGACGGCACCTCCATGCCTGATGGAAATATACTGGTACGTTCCTGAATTGTCATCCGCTACGGTTCCGCCATAAAGGCCGTTGGTATCACTGGCAGGGATTCCTTCAATTTGGGTTTCTACCCCGTCACCGTCTACGGAAACAGGCGCTTTCCCCAGGATGAGCAAACCGCCCCAAAGTCCCCTGTCATTTTCACTCAGGTTGGTACCGGCCGTCTGACCCAATTCGATGTTGTCTGCAACGGAGGTGAAGATAATCGGCTTGGAAGCTGTTCCTACCGCATTCATTTTACCACCCCTGGCAACGATAAGGGTAGAGGCATTGGCACCGGATCCGGCAAAAGCCTTGATAATAGTTCCCGGTTCAATAGTCAGGGTAGCTCCATCTGTTACATAGATTCTGCCTTGAAGTTCATATATATTGTCTGCGGTCCAGGTGGCATCGCTTGTAATACTGGAAGTGATTTCCACGATTCCACTGGTTTCGCAGGCCGGGCAGGAAGAACCGCCGCAGTCAACACCGGTTTCATCGCCGTTCTGGATCCCGTCGTTACAGGTAGCTGCTACCTGGCAGGGCAGACAATTGGGCCCTCCACAGTCGATGCCTGTTTCCCCGTTGTTCTGTATGCCGTCGCTACAGGTGTTATCGTCCTGTTGCGGGCTGTCATTGTTGCTACAAGATGCAAGTGTCAATGTGATCACAGCCATTCCTGCAAAAAGAAGGTTTTTCATAATCGTGTGTTTTATAGGTTTCATCATTAGGATTAATAGACCCGGTGGGGTCATTTTAAAAACAGTACAAATAAAGGGAGGCGAGGTAAAGGTCGCATTAACTGCAGGTTAAACCTTTATTGCATTAGCGTTAGCTTAATGTTATCAGATTAACTAAAAGTTATGTTGAAACCTGAGTTGGATTTCGAAACGAAGCCAAAAGCCGTATCTTGGCGTGCAATACCGATATAATATGCAATGGGAACAGCTACTTTCACTCAGGAGGCAGGGGGACAAACAGAAACGCCTCCGCAGGGAACAGGACGAGTCGCGCCTGGGGTTTGAAGTAGACTACGACCGGGTAATCTTTTCCTCAGCCTTTCGCAGTCTGCAGGACAAGACCCAGGTGATCCCCCTCTCCAAAACCGATTTCGTCCATACCCGCCTGACGCATAGCCTCGAGGTCTCCGTGGTGGGGCGCAGCCTGGGCCGGATCGCAGGGCAGAAACTACTGGCCAGGCATCCTTCCCTGGCGGGGAACCTCGGCTACGCTTCCAACGATTTTGGGGCCATCGTCGCCGCCGCAGCCCTGGCACACGATATCGGTAACCCCCCTTTCGGACATAGTGGGGAAAAGGCCATAGGCGAATTTTTCCTGCGGGGTGCCGGGAAGGATTTTTGTGCATCCCTGGATCCATCTGAATACCAGGACCTGATTGCCTTTGAAGGCAATGCCAACGGTTTCCGCCTGCTTACCGCCGGCAGGGAAGGCGTGCCAGGCGGTCTCCGTCTGAGTTATGCCACCCTGGGGGCCTTCACCAAATACCCCAAGGAGTCCCTGCCGCATAAACCTACCCCGCATATCGCCGATAAGAAGTACGGATTTTTCCAGGCCGAAGCCGGGTTTTTCACGGAAGTCGCCCGGGAACTCGGGCTGCCTCCCAGGGGCCGGGACGGCAGGCAGGCTTATGGCCGGCATCCCCTGGCCTTTCTCGTGGAGGCGGCAGACGATATCTGCTATACCATTATCGATTTTGAAGACGGCATCAACCTGGGGCTGATCCCCGAAGACTATGCCCTGGAGTACCTGATCAAACTGGTGAAGGAGCGGATCCATACCAGGAAATACCACGAAATGCCGGTGCGTGCAGACCGACTGGGGTATCTCCGGGCGCTGGCCATCAATACCCTGATCAACGATGCCGCGGACACCTTCCTGCAACACGAAGCCGAGATCCTGTGCGGTAATTTTGAGACCTCCCTGATGGAGAAAAGTACCTATAAGGCCCAGATTGAGGATATCATCCGGATTAGCAGTGAGAAGATCTATCGTTCTCAGGAAGTGCTGGAGAAGGAGATAGCCGGGTACAAGGTCATTGCCGACCTGCTGGAAGTATATGCCGGGGCACTCGTCCGGGAGCAGGAAGGCCATCCCGGCAATTATGACCGCCTCCTGATAGATACCCTGCCCCGGCAGTTCCGGGCCGTAGAAGGGTCTCTGTATACCATCCTCCTGAACGCGAGTTGTTTTGTGGCCAGCCTTTCAGACCGGGCCGCCGTGAATATGCACAATAAAATTACGGGGAAATCCCTTTGAGGGGCTCAGGGGATCAGAATGTGTAGGCGATCCCCACGTCGAGCTGTTGTTTAAACTGCACCTTCGGGATCCCGGGGTCTATGATGTTCCCGTCTGCATCTTCCACCACGTCAAAGCGGATATCGTCGTCATAGATCAGATGGGTACCCACGGTAGCCTGTACAAAGTCGTTCACCTTTAGTATAAAAGCGAGTTCCCAGTCGATATCGATATTCCCGAAGTCGCGCAGGTAATCGGTATACAGGTTCAGCCGGTGGTCCAGCATGATGTTCTTTACCACGGAGGTTTCCCAGGTATTGGTGACCAGGAAGCCCAGGGAGGTAAAGAGGTTCTTTCCTTCTTTGAGGATGTTCCCGTCCGCATCCCTTATGGCTTTTTGAACGCCGAAAGCGCCGTTATTGGCAAGTTCCTGGTCCAGGACAAAGGTGGAGCGGTGGGTGAGGGGCGAAAGGTAGAGGTTAAACTTGTCGCCCTGGGAAATATAAGAGGCCCCTGCCCCCAGGAACAGGTAGCCGGGCGCCATGAAGCGGGAAATGGGCATGCTGCGGTCCGGGTATTTGAACCCATCTGCAAATTGGGTATTGAAGTTCGCTTTAACCGAATAGTACCAGTTGCTGATCGTGTCCCGCCGGTACCCGAAGGTAGAGTTTATGCGGATGGCATCGTCGGTTTTGCGCCATTGCCGGCCCTCCTGGGCGTTCCATCCGAACCGCATTTCCAGGTCGTTCTTCCAGGAAACGTAGCGGAATTTGTAGTTTCGGGCCAGCTTTATTTTGCCGATGGCGGTGATGGAGTTGTCGCCACCGGCGTTCCAGTTTACAAAGGACACCTCGCTCATGCTGAGGCCCAACAGGTTTTCCTTTTCCCAGAACGATGGGATACGGAACCGCTTATAGGGTTTGGAAAGGGTCTTGGTCTGGTTGAAGGAGATCACGGGATTCATCAAATTCACCCCCCTGGGAATGTTGCGGATCTTTTCCTGGGGCGAGCGGATCACGATCGTATCCTGCTGAAGGCTATCCGTTGGGGTTGGCGGGATGCTGTCCTGGGCATGGGTCAGGGCAAAACAAAACAACATCGCAATGAAAACTACCGCCCTGGGCATTCCTTTATTAGTCATTGAAAAATAGATTTATCTGCCTGCGGATCGCGGCCGCATCGATCCCCGCTTCGGCCTGCAACTCTTCCTGGGTTCCGTGCTCCAGGAAGCTGTCTCCAATGCCCATCACCCTGATGGGGTGCCGGTATTCGCAAGCGTTGGCGTATTCCAGGACGGCACTCCCAAACCCTCCGGCCACGCAGCCATCTTCAACGGTAATCAGGGCTTCGTAAGATTCAAATATGGATTTCAGGCAGTCCGCATCCAGAGGTTTCACAAAGCGCATGTTATAGTGGCCAATGGCCCCGGGACGGTCCTGTTCGTCCAGGACTGCCGATACCGTATTTCCCACTGGGCCAATGGTAAGGAAGGCCAGTTGGTTCCCCCGTTTCAGCTCCTGAGCCCGGCCCATTTCGATCGTTTCGAAGGGTTGTTTCCAGTTGGCAGTCGTGGCGCGTCCCCTGGGATAGCGGATAGCCAGGGGTCCAGACAGGCCCTGCTGCGCAGTATAGAGCATATTCCTGAGCTCTGTTTCATTCATGGGTGCAAAGATAGTAAGGTTTGGGATACATCGTAAGAAGGCCATGTCAAAGACCCCGTGATGGGTTGGGCCATCCTGGCCCACTATCCCGGCCCGGTCCAGGCAGAATACCACCGGGAGTTTTTGCAGGGCCACATCGTGGATTAACTGGTCGTACCCCCTTTGTAAAAAAGTGGAGTAGATGGCGCAGAACGGGAGCAGTCCCTCGGCAGCCATCCCGGCGGCAAGGGTAACCGCGTGCTGTTCGGCGATCCCCACATCAAAAGCCCTGTCAGGGAAAGCTTCCATCATATATTTAAGGGAACTGCCGGTAGGCATGGCGGGGGTGATCCCCACAATTTTTTCATTTTGGCGGGCGAGTTCCACCAGCGTCAGCCCGAATACGTCCTGATACCGTGGCGGGAAGTCCCCGTGGTTTCCGGGGAGAAGGTTCCCCGTACTCTTATCAAATTTCCCGGGGGCGTGGAAAGTCACTTGTTGTTCTTCCGCCTGTTTCAATCCCTTGCCTTTGGTAGTGACCAGGTGCAACAGCCGGGGTCCGGACAGGATTTTCTGCCGCTGCAGTTCCGCGACCAGGGTCGGGAGGTCGTGCCCGTCAAAAGGCCCCGAATACTTAAAATTCAGGCATTCAAAAAGGTTTTCATCCCCGGCAGTCCTGAGCTTCACCTGGGTGAGGTAACCTTTCAGGGCCCCCACGCTGGGGTCGATCCCAATCGCATTGTCATTAAGGATCACCAGCAGGCTAGCACCGCTATCGCCTGCATGGTTAAGCGCTTCGAAGGCCATGCCGCTTGCTATGGAAGCGTCGCCTATGACGGCAATGTGCTGCCGATGATGATTGCCCTGGAGGCGTGCTGCGAGAGCCATGCCGAGCAGGGCTGAAATAGAGGTGGAACTATGCCCGGTACCGAAGGGGTCGTACGGGCTTTCCAGCCTTTTAGGAAAGCCGCTGATCCCGCCTTTTTGCCGGATGGTCCCGAATACATCCCTTCTTCCGGTAAGGATCTTATGGCCGTAGGCCTGATGCCCTACGTCCCAGATCAGGCGATCTTCCGGGGTGTCGAATACGTAGTGCAGGGCAATGGTGAGTTCCACAACCCCCAGGCTGGCCCCGAGATGCCCTTCTTTGGTGGAGACCACATCAATGATGCAATCCCGCAATTCTGCAGCCAGGTCCGGAAGGTCTTCCAGGGCTAAACGGCGCAGGTCTTGCGGATTGTCTATATACGCCAATGCCTTTTTCACAAGGTGCAAAGGTACGTTAAAATAGGGGGCAGACCGCTTCGTACTTGCCCATAAATTGTATTTTTGGTCTTATGAAATCTATCCTGGACGATACGTATTTTATGAAGAAGGCCCTGCAGGAAGCCATGTACGCCTACGAGAAAGGGGAGGTCCCCATAGGGGCTGTTATAGCGGTAGACCAACGGATCATTGCCAGGGCGCACAACCTCACGGAACAACTTAAAGATGTCACGGCCCACGCCGAGATGCAGGCCATTACAGCCGCGGCCAATTTCCTGGGCGGGAAATACCTTCACCAGTGTACGCTCTACGTTACCCTGGAGCCCTGCCAGATGTGTGCCGGGGCCCTGTACTGGAGCCAGCTGCCGAGGCTGGTGTTCGCGGCCCACGATCCGCAACGCGGGTTTTCGGCTCTGGGTGCCCAGTTGCACCCCCGGACGGAGATTGTAGGAGGACTCCTGGAAACCGAGGCGTCTGATCTGCTCAAAAGGTTCTTTGTTCAAAAACGCAACCTGAATTAGCCCGGTAGTCCGCAACCTTTTGCCGGTCGGGTATCTTACAAACAAAGAAACACCAAGCATATGAAGCCGTGGTTAATTCTCATCCTGCTGCTGGCATTGAGCACCGGGTTATCCTGCGACAACGGAGGCCCGGCCGCTGCGGTAAGCCCGTTTAACGCGACCACCCTCGAACTCCTGGATGGCCAATGGAACCTGGTGCATATCAGCGGAGGTTTTATTGGGGTAGACCAGGAAGTGGCCCCGGGACAGATCCTTTGGACATTTGACAGTACACAAACCGAGCTCACAGTGGTAAACAGCCAGGAACCGGGTTTCGGCTATGCAGGCCTGCCTTCCGGAACATACGAATACCATATCCTGGCCAAAGGTGACGGGCGGTACCTGATCCTGGAAGGGGAAGAATCCGGGGGGATTTTTCTGGAGCGGGACCGGTTGGTGATCAACGGAAACGAGCGGTCTGAAGGGAGCGGCGCAGACCTGTTTATCCTGTCCTTTCAGCGTTAACAACCAACAAAAAACCCTGAAACAATGTTCAGGGTTCAAATCATTCAAAATAAAATAGTCGTTATCCGATTACCTTTACTTTAGCGGCAACCAATCCTTTTCTGCCTTCTTCTTCCTGGTATTCTACTTTGTCTCCCTCGTTCAAATCCACGCCGTTCAGGGCGGTGGCATGAACAAAAATGTCCTTTCCGGTGTCGTCGTTGGTAATGAACCCGTATCCCTTGGATTCATTGAAAAATTTTACTGTTCCAGTCATTAAATGATAAATTAAATAAGAAATAAGTCTATACTAAAATATGATTTTTTGGCCAGATGGATATGAAGAGAAGGTAAAAATCGGGAAAATTATCAATTTTCAGATTTTTTGGTATCCTGGCCCTGCATTTTCCGGATATTCTCGTCAGTAAGCATATAATCCTTTACATTTTTCCCCCTGCTCTCCTTAATTAGGAACATGGGCATGGCCAGCAGGAACAGGCCGACCGTCCCAAAACCGATGCATTTATTCGCCAGTACCGGGCTGTCATCCAGGATGATGAAGCCGTAGACAATACTGGCCAGGGAGGCGAGGACCACCAGGGTAGTCAGGTATTTGAATTTGAATCGCCGGATCATTTGGTAAAGTTAATGAGTTTCCGCCTGTAGGCCGTAAGCAGTTTGGATTTGGAAACAAACCCCATATACTTCCCATCCTTGATAACAGGCAGGTTCCAGGCACCGCTGTCCTGAAATTTCTGCATAACCTGCCGCATGTTATCGCGCTCATAGAAGATATGGGCCGGGGCGCTGTGCATGAATGACTTAACATGGGTCTTGTCGTACAGGGAGGTGTCGAACATAAATTCCCTCACGTCATCCAGGAGGACAATCCCCACCAGGACGTTGTCCTTGTCGACCACCGGGAAAATATTGCGGCTCGACTTAACCACCGCGTTGCGCAGCATTTCCCCCAGGGTCATTTGGGGGTGTATGGGCACAAAATTAGTTTCGATGACTTTGTCCAGGTGCATCAGGGTAAGGACGGCATGGTCCTTATTGTGTGTGATCAGTTCGCCTTTCCGGCCCAGCTCCATGTTGTAAACCGAATGCGGGTGCACGAACTTGGTAATGGAAAAGGAAATAACCGAGGTGATCATCAGCGGAATGATGAGGTCGTACCCCCCCGTAACCTCCGCGATGAGGAAGATGGCCGTCAGGGGGGCGTGCAACACGCCGGCCATCAATCCTGCCATCCCTACAAGGGTAAAGTTGGTCTCCGAAATAGGGTCTTCCAGCAAATTCAGGTGGTTGATCACCCTGCCCAGGCAATTCCCCATGATGCTCCCCATAAACAGGGTGGGGGCAAAGATCCCGCCTACCCCGCCGGCACCGAAGGTAAGGCTGCTGGCAATGATTTTGAAAAAAACGAGTCCGGCCAACAGGCCGATAATGGTCCAGAAGTTTGAAACTTCCAGGTGGAAGATGTTGTTCTTCAGTACTTCCTCCGGGTTACCCTTAATCAGGTTGTTGATGACGTTATACCCCTCCCCGTACAGGGGTGGGATCAGGTAAAGCAGGATGCCCAGGAGGATGCCTCCCAGCAGCAGCCGGTTTACGTGGGATCCGATGCGGTCGAACCCCCTTTGTACCCGGTCATATACCTCCGTAAAATAGATGGAGACCCCACCTCCCACAAGCCCCAGGATCACAAAATATGGTACGTCATGGATGGTAAACCGGTCTTCAATCCTGAACGGGAGCAATACGTCCGTCCCAAAGAAGAAGTAGGAAGTGATGATGGCCGAGATGGAAGCCAGCAGCAGGGGGAGCATGGAAGAGATGGTGAGGTCCAGGCTTAAAACTTCAATGGAGAAGATGATGGCGGCAATGGGGGCTTTGAAGATTGACGACATGGCGCCGGCTGCAGCACATCCGATCAGGAGGTTACGCTGCGATTGGTTGAGGTGGAACATCCGGCCGATGTTGGAACTGATGGCGGCCCCGGTGGCTACCGTGGGTCCTTCCAGCCCCACCGACCCACCGAAGCCAACAGTAAGGGGCGCCGTCAGGATGGAACCCAGGATCTGATAGCGTTTCATGATCCCCTGTTGCTTTGCGATGGCGTAGAGGGTAGACGGGATGCCGTGGCTGACCCGGTGCCCGATAACTTTCTTCATGACCACATATACAATGGCCAGGCCGATTACGGGGAATACAAAATAGAAGGCCTGGTGGTAATACCGCACCAAATTCCCTTCGAGCAAATGCTGGAAAAAGTGGGTCAGGTTCTTCAGGATCACCGCGCCTACACCCGAGGTAATCCCAACCAATATGCTGAGGATAACAATGAATTGCTTTTGAGAGATATGCCTGATGCGCCAGATCAGGAAGCGTCGGAAGATGGATTTAGATTCCACGGATTTTTAAATTTAATTCTCGCAGCAAGCTCGGTTTTAAGGGCATCAGCTTTTCTTTTCCAACCGGAGGTGCAATTCCTTCAGTTGTTCCTCGTCAAGATAGGCGGGGGCATCGATCATTACGTCCCGGCCGCTATTGTTTTTAGGGAAGGCAATAAAATCCCGTATGGTTTCCTGTCCACCGAGGATGGCCACCAGACGGTCCAGGCCGAAAGCGATCCCGCCGTGGGGCGGAGCCCCGTACTGAAAGGCATCCATCAGGAACCCGAATTGTTCCCTGGCTTCGTCCGGGGTAAACCCGAGGTGTCTGAACAGGGTCTGCTGGGTTTCCTTGTCGTGGATCCGTATAGACCCGCCTCCTACCTCATTTCCATTGAGCACCAGGTCGTAGGCATTTGCACGGACGGCCCCAGGTTCTTTCTCGAGCAGGGCAAGCTGCCCGGTTTTTGGCGCGGTAAAGGGGTGGTGCATGGCATGGTAATCCCCGCTTTCTTCGTCTTTTTCCAACAAGGGGAAGTCTACCACCCATAAGGGGGCGAAGACTTCCGGGTCGCGCAGGCCGAGACGGGAGGCCATTTCCATGCGGAGGGCGCTCAGGCGGGGACGTGTTTCCATAGTTCCCCCGGAAAGGACACAAATCAGGTCGCCTTTCCCGGCCCCGGTAGCTTTGGCCCATGTGGCCAGATCCTCCTGGGTGTAGAACTTATCCACGGACGACTTATAGCTGCCGTCCTCCAGGTATTTTACATATACCAGGCCCCGGGCCCCTACCTGAGGCCTTTTCACCCATTCCACGAGGGCATCGAGTTCCTTGCGGGTGTACTCCGCTGCCCCTGGTACGGCTATACCCACCACGAGTTCGGCTGAATTGAAGACCTGAAAATCCCGGTGTTGCGCGAGCGCATTCAATTCGGCGAATTCCATCCCGAACCGGGTATCGGGTTTGTCATTGCCAAAGCGCCTCATGGCTTCGTCATAAGTGAGCCTTGGGAAGTTGCCCGGATCTGTGCCCTTTATTTCCCGAAGCAGGTGGCGGGTAAGGCCCTCAAAGGTATTGAGCACGTCTTCCTGTTCAACAAATGCCATCTCGCAATCAATCTGGGTAAATTCCGGCTGTCGGTCGGCCCGGAGGTCTTCGTCGCGAAAACATTTGACGATCTGGAAATACCGGTCCATTCCGCCCACCATCAGGAGTTGCTTAAATGTCTGGGGTGATTGCGGCAGGGCGTAAAACTGGCCCTGGTTCATACGACTGGGCACCACAAAATCGCGTGCCCCCTCGGGGGTCGATTTGATGAGGTAGGGGGTTTCCACCTCAATAAAGCCCTGTGCAGATAGGTATTTCCGCACTTCCATGGTGACCCGGTGCCGGAACAGGAGGTTATTTTTTATAGGGTTCCGGCGAATATCCAGATAGCGGTATTTCATGCGCAGGTCTTCCCCCCCGTCCGTTTGGTCTTCGATTGTGAACGGCGGCAGCAGGGCCCTGTTCAGGATCTGCAGTTCCGAAACCAGTACTTCCACATCCCCGGTGGGTAATTTCGGATTTTTGGAAGCCCTTTCAATCACTGTACCCTGCACACGGATCACAAATTCGCGCCCGAGGCTGCGGGCCGCTTCGAGGAGTTCCGGGGAAGACCGTTCTTCGTCGAATACCAGCTGGGTGATCCCATACCTGTCCCGGAGGTCTGCCCAGACCACGAATCCTTTGTCGCGCACCTTCTGCACCCACCCGGAAAGGACCACCGCGGTCGAGGCATGCGCAGCACGCAATTCTCCGCAGGTATGACTTCTGTACATGGCATATGGTTTTCAGCGGCAAATGTAAGAAGTATCACCGTTCCCCGAAAGCCTGGAGAAGCATATTCACGAAAGGCGAAAAAAAACCCCGCAGGATCCTGCGGGGTTTCTCTCAGGCGATCGCTTCAATTAACTCATTTTCAGTGGGTTTACCTGGGGCTTCCCGCTTTCCACGGAGGCGGATCTTCAATCGGTACACGATAAAAAACAGTACAGGTACGATGATAAGCGTTAGGAAGGTAGCCACCAGCAGGCCAAAGATCACGGTCCAGGCCAGGGGCCCCCAGAAGATAACGTTATCCCCCCCCATATATACATTGGCGTCCAGGTTGGAAAAGAGGGAAAAGAAATCGATGTTGAGGCCGATAGCCAGCGGGATCAGCCCCAGTACCGTGGTTATGGCGGTGAGGAGCACCGGGCGAAGCCTGGCTTTCCCGCCCCGGATGATCACCTCCCGGACTTCATCCCGGGTGAGCAGCTCGCTGTCCGACAGGCCGAGGCGCAGCTTTTTACGGTCGATTAGGATCTGCGTATAGTCGAGCAGTACCACCCCGTTGTTTACCACGATCCCGGCCAGGGAAATAATCCCCATCATCGTCATCATGATCACGAAAGGCCAGCCCGTCAGCATCAGGCCTCCGAAAACGCCGATAAAGCTCAGGAAGATCGCTATCATTATGATCAGGGGTTTGGAGATGCCCCCGAACTGGAAGATCAGGATGAGCATAATCAGGCCCAGGCCTCCGAAGAAGGCGCCTACCAAAAAGTTCATCTGCTTGTTTTGCTCCTCGATCTGCCCCGTATAGTCGATCTTGATATCAGATGGCAGGCCCTGGAAATTTTCCATCTCTTCCCTGATCTTGGATACAATGGCTGCGGCATCCGTAAACCCGGGCTTCAGACCGGAGTAAACCGTAACCACGCGCTTGTTGTCCTCGTGCTTGATAGCGCTGAAGGAAGAAGTGTTCTTCTGGTTGGCCACGGCCGAAACGGGGATCTCCTTGATCTGCCCTGTGGCGGCATCCCGGAAGATGATGTTCTGGTTAAACAGGGCGCTCTTGTTATAACGCAGGTCTTCGTTAAAGCGGATGTTGATATCATAATCGTCGCCGCCTTCCTTATAAACGCCAGCTTTTTCGCCAAAAAGCGAGCGGCGGAGCTGGCTGCCTACCTGCCCGACCGCCACGCCGAGCTCACCGGCTTTCTCTCGGTCGACTACCACCTCCATGGAGGGCTTACTCTTGTTCACGTCGATCTTCAACTCTTCGATGCCGGCAATGTTCTTGCTGTTTACAAAGTTGCGGATATCCTCGGCCGTATTGATGAGTTCATCATAATCCTTTCCCTCCAATTCGATATTGATGGGATACCCTGCCGGGGGACCCACTGCGTCTTTTTCAACCGAGAGGGCCACCCCCGGGTAGATCCCCTTCAGGGCTTCCTGGATTTCCTTGCGCAATTGCTCGGTATCCCTTCCGTCCCGGTACTTGAATTCGCGCATGGAAATGGTCACTTTCCCACGGTGCGGCATTTCTGCCGACGAACCGCCGTCTGTAAAGGGATTCCCGGCGCCTTCGCCCACCTGGGAAACCGCAGATTCCACCAGGTAATTGTAGTCTCCTTTGGTGTACTTGTCCTGGTTGGCAACCGCATATACCCGTTTTTCGATATCCTTGGTGATTTCATTGGTCTTCTCTATGGCCGTCCCCTGTGGATACTCGATGTAGACATAAATCTCGTTGGGCGTATTGTCCGGGAAGAACTCCACCTTGGTCCGGCCACTCCCCAGGGATGCCCCGAAGAGGACAAAAACGGTGATCAGCAATAAGACCGTACAGCCAAAGTACCAGTACACGTTGTTTCTTCTGAGGGCGTGTACCAGCCGCCTTTCATACCAGTTTTCGAATCGGACCATTGACTTGTTCTGAAAATTCCGGGCCCATTTTTTAAGGGCGTATTTGTAGATCCAGAACATGCCGGCGGTAAAGATCATCAGCGTCCCGAATCCCCGTACCGCCTGGCCGAAGAGGAGGATGAGAAGGCCGAACCCTACCAGGATGATGCTCAGGCGGACCAGTTGCTTCACCGACAGCTCCTTTTCTCCCACATCCATAAAGCTGGAAACCAGCATGGAGTTCATAAAGATGGCCACAAAGAGGGAGGAGCCCAGTACAACGGAGAGGGTAATCGGGAAAAAGATCATAAATTGTCCGAAGATCCCCGGCCAGAGCCCCAGAGGGACGAAGGCCGCCACCGTGGTGAGGGTGGAGATGATGATGGGGAAGGCGATCTCGCCAATCCCCTTTTTGGCTGCTTCCACCCGGGACATCCCTTCCTGGTCCATAAGGCGGTAAACGTTCTCCACCACCACGATCCCGTTGTCTACCAACATCCCGAGGCCCATGATCATCCCGAACAGGATCATGGTATTCAGGGTATAACCCAGGGTGGACAGGATCATAAACGACATGAACATAGACATGGGGATGGCAAAGCCAACGAACAACGCATTCCGGAAGCCGAGGAAGAACATCAGTACGGTAACCACCAGGATGATCCCGAAAATAATATTGTTTACCAGGTCGTCCACCTGATTTAAAGTACGGCTGGAAGAATCATTGGCGATAGAGATCTGCAGGTCGGCAGGATAATAGTTCTCCTTGCTTTCCTTCACCAGCGCCTTGATCTTGTCTGCGGCGGCAATAGCATTCTTCCCGGCCCTTTTTTTCACATCGAGCATCACCACGCTTTTCCCGAATTCCCGGGCATAGGTGGTTTTATCCTCCTCCTTGAAGGAAACGTCGGCAATATCCTTAAGGTAGACCGCGTTCCCCTTCTCGGATTTCACCACGAAGTTGTTCAACTGGGAGGGATCCTCGATTTCGCCGAGGATGCGGATGGTCCGTCTTTGGCCGCTTGTTTTCAGGTTGCCGGCAGACATGGTCATGTTGCCGTTGGATATGGCGGAGATCACATCGTTGAAACTTACCTTGGCCGCCATCATCTTGTAGATATCCACGGCCACTTCCACCTCTTTTTCCTGGGCGCCACGGATATCCACTTTTTTCACCTCCGCCAGGTCTTCGATTTCATCCTGCAGGTATTCCGCGAACTCCTTCAGGCGCTCCACAGGGTAATCCCCCGTAAAATTGATGTTCATGATGGGGTACTCCTCGGAAATGTTGAGGTCGAAGACGTTGGGCTCCACCTTGGCATTGTTGAAGGTTGGCCAGTCTTCGCTGGCCTTCTCGCTGTCCACTTCATCCTTTACCTTCTGCTTGGCCTGTTCCACGCTGATGTCTTCATCAAACTCCACCGTAATGATGGAGTAATCCTCCTGGGAGGTGGAAGTGATATCGGTTACATTGCTTACATTCTTCAACCGGTCTTCCAGTGGGTCCGTGATCAGGCGTTCAATATCCTCAGCCGTATTCCCCGGATAAGGGGTACTGACATATATTTTGGTTTCCACGACTTCGGGAAAGTCTTCCCTTGGCAAGGCAAAATAGGATGAGATCCCGATGATAAAGAACAACCCGATCATCACATAGATGACGGAGGGGTTGTCGATCGCCCAGGACGATAACCCGAATTCCTTTTCTGCGTTCTTACTTTGTTTGCTCATGGGGTTGGTTTAACAGTTCTACTTTTTGGCCTTCCTTTACACTTCGGGCACCTTCCTTGATCACCTGGTCTCCGGCCGATAACCCGGACACCACTTCAATAAGCGCTCCCTGGCTTTGCCCGGTGGTGATGATCCGTTTGTGGGCCACCGCCTGGTTCTCGCCCCCTGTATTTTCCGCTACATAGACGTACTGATCGCCTTCTGCATTCTCGGAAATAATGCTCTGTGGTACCAGGAGAGCCTTTTCATTGGTATAATCATTGATATTGACCCGGGCCGTAAGGTTGGGTTTTATGGCCCCAGCCTTGTTGGGCACGGGGATTTCTATGGTAAAGGATCTGTTGTTGGGGTTGATGAAATTGCCGGTGCTTCGCACCTGGGTTTCCAGGCTGTCATTCAGTACCGGGAAATATACCTTCACTTCCTTGCCGTCTGAAATTTCGTTGAGGTACCGCTCGGGAACCTCCACTTCTATATACATATCCGAAAGGTTGACGATCCTGAAAACCTCAGATCCGGATCCAGGGGATACGACGGTGCCCTCGTCTTTGATCACATCGTCTATGATTCCCGTAAATGGCGCGCGGATGGCAGATTTCGATAACTGGCTCTCCAACTGCTTCACGGCATTCTGTTGGGCTTCGTAATTGGTCTTGGCCTGCAGATACTGGATTTCCGAACCTATATTCTGTTCCCAGAGCCTCTTTTGCCGCTCGAAAGTCGTTCTGGACAGTTCTTCCTGGGTTTTAAGTTGTTCCAGCTGGCTGCTCAGCCCGCCGTCGTCTATGCTGCCCAGGAGCTGTCCTTTCTGAACCCGCTGCCCTTCCTTCACATAAACTTTTTCCAGGGTGCCGGCCATTTCGGGGTAGATCAGCACATTTTGCCTGGTTTTCACATCCCCCTGCAATTCCAGATAGTGCCGGAACTCTTCCTCCTGTAAGGCCAGGGTGGTGACCAGCGGGAAATTTTCATCTTTATCGAGGATAGCGATGGCCGAATCGAGTTGACGGAGCTGCCCGTCCAGGTTTTTTTGCTGTTCGGAAATCTTGCTCTTCCTGGCCCGGATGGCTTCCAGGTCGCCCGCGGCGATAAGCTGTTCCAGCGACTGCCCGCTCCCGCCTCCACAGGAGGCCAGGGTGATGAGGGCAATAGGTATCCATGCGAATTGTTTCATTGTTCTGCTTTTCTTGGGTTGATTAGGTGTCAATTGTTGATAATGGTTTCCAAAGCGGTTTTGCTGTTGATCACATCTACCATGGACTGCAGGTATTCCTGCTGTGAACTGTAGAGTTGCAACTGGGCTTGCCGCAGGTCGAAACTGCTGGCGATGCCTTCCTGGTACTTGGTCTGGTTTTTATGCTCTATCCGTTCGGCCAGTTCAAGGTTCTGGCGGGTGGTGTCATATTGTTCGATAGCCAGGATATAATCACTCTTGGCACGCTCCAGCTGCAGCCTGATCTGCTCTTCCGCTTCGGTTAGCTGGGTTTTGGCCTTCTCCAGGGCGATTTTGGCGCGCTGGGTGCTGGCATTCCGTTTCAGGGAACTGAAGATGGGGATCTCCAGATCGATCCCGAGGATAGAACTGTCAAACCACTGGGGGTCGCTGCTTAAGAAATCAAACTGGTCGCTATAGGCCGTGCTCCCGTAATTCACAAAGGCGTTCAGGGTGGGAAGCGCTTTGCTTTTGGCCAGCTTCAATTCATAATAACGCTGTTCGTTCAGGTTATACGCCAGTTTGTAATCCACGTTGTTCTCCACCTGGAATTCCGAATCCACCAGGGTTGGGTCTATCTGCTGTTGGGTCAGGGTATCCAGGTCCTCTGCCAGTTCTGTAGGGTGGTCCAGGGGAAGCCCCATCAGGAGGTTCAGCATCTGCCGGGTAATATCCTCCAGGCGCATGGCATTTTTCAGCTGGCTGTTTACCGAGGAAAGGGTGATCTGCAGTTGTTCCACACTTTCCTGTTCCCCCAGCCCGTTTTCATAGATTTTTCGGGTTTCAAACAGGTTCTTTTCAAGGGTTGCCAGGTTTTTCTTAAGGATGGCAACGGATTCCTGGGCGAGCAGCACATTGCCATAGGCTTCCACTACCGACTGGCGGACCTGTTGTTCGGTTTTTTCCAGGTTGTTCCGGCTATAACTCAGGAAGGCTTTGGTAGCTTGTACCCCTACAATATAGGAGCCGTCGAAGATCTGCTGCCGCAAGGTGGC
>Ga0102953_1001229_pt1 | contig 16430 bp, 17 predicted proteins | sample SalPon2A_C_D2_MG_FD_78509 | JGI IMG/M metagenome (GOLD analysis project Ga0102953, IMG submission 78509) | Soil microbial communities from South San Francisco under conditions of wetland restoration - Salt Pond MetaG R2A_C_D2_MG | ecosystem: Environmental > Terrestrial > Soil > Wetlands | place... | reverse complement strand
TCAACACGTGCCAAGGACATGCTGCTTGAGGAAATGGAAATGCTTGGACCGGTTAGAGTCCGGGATGTCGAGGAGGCACAGCAACGAGTGATACAAATTATTAAGCAACTTGAAGACAGTGGTGAGATTACGCTGCTCATCAACGACGACGAAGGGATAATTGAATAGGAGTTCGGGAAATGAATTCACGTGTGATAACAAGGGATTATCTGGTGATGGTCGACATGGAGTCGACCCAACTCAGGTATACGAATGGCTTCGATCGGGTGGATACAATCACAGCCGAAGCCCTGCAAACAGCTCTCGAAGAGAAAGAGAAACTATGGGAGCGCAGGTTCGAACATGTTCGGAACTCTTCACTTCGTGAGGGTTATCAGGCCGGTCTTGAAGAAGGTAAAGCTGCCGCTCAGGGAGAGTACCGAGAAAAGGCCGTTCAGATGCAAAAAATGATGGGTGAGATTGAGAAAAGGGTTGAGGAGCATTTTGCCGGAATGGAGCCGGCTATTGCCGATCTGGTTTTCAAGATAGCCGGGAAGGTGTTGCAGGTCCCGGTTGAAGACAAGGGCTTAAAGAAGCAGGTGGCTGATGATATTCAACAAGCTCTGAGGGAATTAACAAACAAGAGCCAGGTTGTCGTGAGTGTCTCCGCATCGGACTATGAAACAGTTGAACCATTGTTAAGACGCAGTGTAACAAATGTTTATATAGATATAAGTCTGCATGACGATTTGAATCCCGGTGAATATCTCATCGAGACACCTAACGAGATTATCGAGAAAAATTTTTCAAGGATTCTGGACCGGCTGAACAAATCGTATCAGGCATCAAAATCCGAAAAGCAGATTAACAGCGCAACCAGCGAAGATGAACATGTCGAAATATCTAATTGATCTTGAGGCACATATCATGAGCAAACCGATTCGTGCATCCCGATTTGGACGGGTTGCATCGGTTGTTGGTTTAATAATCGAAGTCACCGGTCTGAGGTCGACACTCGGCGAGATATACAATATACATGTAGGATCAAGTGAGATAGTACAGGCCGAGGTAGTCGGGGTAAAAGCCGACAAAACTTTGATGATGCCCCTGGATCATATGGAAGGCATCGGTATCGGGGCACTGGTTGAGCCCTTATTACAACCAATGGAAATTACCGTAGGATGGGATCTGCTTGGACGCGTGGTCGATTCTCATGTAAATCCTATTGATGGAAAAGGGCCGTTGGTTGATCTGGATCTATATCCCTTGCACAACGAGCCGCCGGGACCCCTGGAACGGGAAAATATCAATGAACCGCTCCGGACCGGTATCAGGTCTGTTGACGGCTTCCTTACCGTAGGCAATGGTCAGCGTATGGGTATTTTTGCCGGATCGGGAGTTGGAAAAAGTACGATGATGGGTATGATTGCCCGTCATTCTTCGGCTGATATCAATGTCATTGGCCTGATCGGAGAGCGTGGTCGTGAGGTACGGGAGTTTATCGAAGACTCGCTTGGACCCGAAGGTCTGGCACGGTCGGTTGTCGTTGCAGTTACTTCTGATAAAGCCGCGATGAGCCGTGTAAGAGGAGCTTTTACCGCCACGGCTATAGCTGAATACTTCCGGGATCAGGGAAAGAATGTGCTGCTGATGATGGATTCGGTAACCCGGGTGGCTATGGCCCAGCGCGAGATCGGACTGGCATCCGGAGAGCCTCCTACAACAAAAGGATACACTCCGAGTGTTTTTGCCATGCTTCCCAAGCTGCTGGAACGTGCCGGACGCACCAGCTACGGCAGCATCACCGGACTTTATACTGTGCTTGTGGATAATGATGATATGAACGAGCCGATTGCCGATGCTGTCCGATCTATCATCGACGGGCACATCGTTTTGTCACGGAAACTGGCTCACAAAAATCACTATCCCGCTGTTGATGTGCTCGAAAGCGTGTCGCGTGTGATGCCCAAGGTGGTAACAAAAGAACAGAGACTAATTTCGCAGCAAGCCCGTGAAATCCTGGCTACGTATCGCGATGCGTCTGAGCTAATAAACATAGGAGCTTATGCTAAAGGAAGTAATCCGTCGATCGATAATGCAATAGAGAAAATCGATGATCTGGACAAGTTCCTGAAACAGGATCTGGAAGCTTCGGATTTTGACGCTGACATCTGGCAACGCCTTACCGAAATCGTGCAGGGAAAAAAGAATACTGCATCATGACAACTTTTTGGCCCCAATAGGTTATGAAGAAATTTTCATTCAAGCTTGAACCGGTACTGAAGATCCGGATACACGAGGAAGAACTTCAGAAACAGGCTTTTGCCCGTGAGATGCAACAATTGATCGGCCTAAAGGGAGAGTATGATAAGGTTCAGAATGAGCTGGAACAATATTCGAAGGAATATGAAAATGGGAATCGCGCTTTACTGCAATCACCAAATGAATATCAGAGGCATTACACATTCATCCAGTCACGTCAACAGGAGTTGGCACGACTCAACCGGGAAATCGAACAGGCTAAAGAACGAACAGAACAAGAACGTAAAAAACTGATCACAGCGAATCAGAAAACCAGGGTACTTGAGAACCTGAAGGAAAGGAAAAGAGTGGAATACCTGGAGGAAGCCGATCGCGAAGATCAGAAAGTGATGAATGAGATTGCAACACAGCGATTTCATCGAAATAACATGTAAGTAAAGATGAAGACGGTATTGCTTTACACCGGTATTTTTGTTGTGGGATTTATCGTCCTGTTGGCAGGCGCATATATCGCTTATCCGCATCTGCATCCGAAGGTAGTCGCCAAAGTGCAACAGGAGGTGGACAATAAAGAACTACCGCCGATCTATGACTACACGAAGTTTAGTCCACTTAAGTTTGATACGCTTACTACTGAAGTATCCAAACTAAAAAAACAGATTCAACTCTATAAATCTGTGCCAGACAAAAACAAATTATTGATCGATTCACTGGTAAAAGTTCGCAAACTGCAAAAAAAAGTGATTACCCAACTAAGGGATAGCCTCGATTTACAAAAGAAACAGCTGATTGCTGACCGGAAGACGAAAACAAAACAAAAGGTTACAGGACTGCAGTACAGTGATGTGGGTAAGAGCCTGCTAAGTATGGACCCGAGTGCGTTGGCCCCAATACTGAAGAAACTCAACGACAACATGCTGGTTGGGCTATACCGGGATGGAAGCAACATGCAAAGGGAAAAATTACTTCAGTCCCTGGATCCCAATCGTGCTGCAGAACTGCTAAAAAAAGTCACACAATGAGTATTGTTGAAAAACTACTGAACATGGGTGTCGGACTTGCTGAAAAAGCCGGAAGCGCTGGTAAAGGCAAATCAGTGGGCAAAGTTGGTGACAAATTCGTTCATTTTGGTTCCACACTGGCGAAGCTGGGCAAGGATGTCTCCGCAAAGGATGCGCCGGCGCAAGTCAATGATAATGTGGGCGTAAAGAAAGTTAAGTTGAGCCGTGGCGGTCTGGAAGTCGAGATTAGCTATCCAAAATCCCTCCTGGACTCAAAAGGATCCTCATATGCCGGTAAAGATTTGAGCGACCCGGCAATTCTTCATGAACTAAGCGACAAAAAAGTCTCGGTTAAAGGGAAATCTGAAAAGGAAACATCCGGTTCCTCTGACAAGACGAATGGTGTTGGGTCCGATAAAAACCAGGAACAAAACGTGCTGGAAAGTTTAAAAGCCGGAACACAAAAAAAAGTCGTAGGTGATAGCAAGGCAAATGTCGAAAAATCGTTAGGGAAAGAAGCCTCAGTTGGGAGTTCGAATGAAGCATCAGCGGATAAGAAGGGAGTAATGGCCGGATCGGCACAGAATGACAAAAATGACAAATCAGTTCTTAAAGAAGTAAAGAGCGAAGATCTCAAAGATGGTTCTATACCGAAAAAGATTGACGAAGCTCATGCCGGGAAGAAAAATCAGACCGAAAATGAAAATAATTCACCGGCCACTTCCAACATAATACGTGCGGCCGCCTCGAACGGGGTAGCAAACCAGGCGGGCAAGCTTCCCTCAAAAGATAATCCTGATGCTCTAAACACATCAGCGTCTCTCAAAGGCAAAAAGAACGAGCCTGCACCCTCCTCACAGGTTGTCAGGCCGGCGATAAACTCTAACGGGACGGGAACAACTATTAGTGATAGCGGCAAATCTGCGGTAACCCATGAAATGCTACCTAATCCAACCGGCAATGCTGTCAGGGAAATGGTGGCCGGGTCTGTAAACATTTCAAAGAACGAGAAGGTTGATCCATCAAAAGGAAAAAGCACCGGGCCGGATGCAGGTAAGTTAAAAACAGTCAAAACGTCGCAGGATGCTCCAAACGTAGTTCGTGATCGATATTATGGACAACGGATCGTTAAGAGCAGCAGCCCGCAAGTAAATGAGGGACCGAAAGATCACGTTCAGATTAAAGGCAGCAGCAAGGCTGTCTTACACAACAATCACGTTTCGGGAAGTGACGGTTTAACCGGAACAGTTGATAGTAAAAGTGTGAATTCGCCACTTTCGACAGGTGGGCATAAACAGCGTCCGGGCAGTGATTCGAATGGGCAGGCTCAGGCCCAACAAACTCCGGCCAATAAGGTAAAATCAGATGCAGGGGCACCCAAGATTGACCCAACAGGAAACGGTACGGTCTCTCATGCCCAGTCAGCACAGACCGGGAATAACGCAGCTTCAATAACAGCACCGGCACAGGTTAATGTACCGCATGTTGTTGCTGAACGTCTTGTGTCGTTGGTGCAGAAATCATCCCAACCAGACCAGCCACAGACATGGCAAAAGCACCGGCTTGTCATGGATAACGGGCAGACATTGAATGTATCGGAAAGAACGTCTGATGGTATCCTGCACCTGCAGCTCAGTGGTGGCAACCAGGATCTGAACAAGCTCCTGCAGCAACATATGCAGGAAATTCAGAATCATCTCCAGGAAAAGATGCATGTCCAGGTCGACTTGCAATTTCAGAATCAGTCGAATGGCCAGCCGGCGCAGCAGTTTCAGCAACAATCCGGAAACGGGGGTGCCTACCATCGACCCACGAATATAAGTAGTAACGATTTTGATGAGAGAACAGCGGAGCCGAAAGAGCGTCCGTTGAGCAACCGCCGGTTAGGCTACAATAACACAGAATGGACGGCATAATAAAGGTAAAAAAATGGATACAAGTGGAATAAATGCCATAATAAACAATACAAACCAAGTGTATAATCAGAATTCCAAGACGGGTAACTCCAGTCTGGGCAAGGATGACTTTTTACGCTTGCTAATGACGCAGTTGCAAAACCAGGATCCAACGAATCCAATGGACAGTCAACAGTTCGCTGCCCAGTTGGCTCAGTTTAACACGGTTGAGCAGCTGACCAACCTCAATACAGGAATGACCAACCTCACAAATACCCAGCAGTCAGTCGGACAGGCAATGACCAATACGATGGCAGCCAGCCTGACGGGTAAAATTGTGAAGGGTCAAAGCGATGCTTTACAGGTAACACCCGGACAAAACACGGATGTGAAATTTAACCTTAGTGGTGTTGCTGCCGATGTAAAGTTAACCATCACCGATGATTCAGGTAATGTTGTTCGCAATGTCGATCTGTCAAACCGCAGTGCGGGTGATCAATCCTGGACCTGGGATGGGAAAAATGATAATGGAAGCCAACTGCCTGCTGGTACTTATCACGTAAGTGTTGCTGCTTCGAACGGTAGTTCACCGGTCAGCTCCTACGCTTATGTTGAAGGTAAAGTATCACAAGTCCAGTACTCCAAGAGCGGTGTCACCCTTACGGTGAACGGCGTACCTGTGAGCATGGGCAATGTCGAGGCGGTCAGTGATCCATCATCAGTTAGTGGTCAGTAGAAAACTCTAAGAAAAATGGATATACGCCATCTGACAGGCCGGGTTTCTCCGGTTGCACCATCACCGGTGCAACAGCAAAAGCCAACATCAGCGAACACTGGTGAAAGCTTTGCGGGGATATTAAGCCGTGTCAGCGGAGATAAAAATCAACTCCAGTTTTCCGGGCACGCACTAAAGCGACTCGAGGAACGCAACATACAGCTCAACGAATCTGATCTGTCGCGTCTCCAGGAAGCCGTCGATCGTGCTGCGGGTAAAGGGAGTAAGGAATCGCTGATTATGGATGGGAATAATGCCTTTGTGGTCAATGTCCCGAACAGAACAGTGATAACAGCCGTCGACCAGCTGGACATGCGCGAGCGTGTGTTCACCCAGATCGACAGTGCGGTATTTACCAACAAACAATAAACTTAACAATTATAAACAACAAACTGGGCTGGACCCGCATAGGGAAGCCCGTTGCGCAACCGACCGATTGACGTTGCGCTTAACGAAAAAATAAAATATACAGGAGTATATCATGGCTTTAATGAATTCACTTTCCTCAGGGATTAGCGGGTTGAATGGCTTCCAAACTGAAATGGACGTCATTGGAAACAACATAGCAAACGTGAACACTGTCGGTTTCAAACAGAGCCGCGTGACATTTGCTGAAATGATAGCCAACAATATGGCACGTACCGGGGCCAACGCTAATTCGGCTCCGCAGCTTGTAAACCAGGTTGGTTTAGGAACCCAGGTTTCGTCGATTGACCGTGATTTCAGTCAGGGGCAACTCAATGCAACCAATATCAAGACAGACCTGGCTATACAGGGTAATGGCTTCTTCCTCGTCAATAATGGCGGCCATACAATGATTACACGTGCAGGTAATTTCCAGTTCAATAAGAATGGTGAACTGGTAACAAACAATGGTGACGCCGTGCAAGGTTACATGGCTGATGGACAGGGTAATATCATTGGTAACAGCAGCACATCTAATATCAAAATTGATTTCAATAGTGTTTATGAACCCAAACAGACACAAAATGTTGAAATAAGCGGCAACCTTAATGCAGACACGAGTACGACTCAGTTATTGACGCAGACGGCAGCTTTTACAAAAGCAGACGGGACCTTTGCCGATCCAACAACCGATCTCAACAGTCTGAAGCAAACCAGTACAAGTTTGCAACCGGGAGACACTATTGCCATCACCGGTCAAAAAAATGACGGTACGGCAGTCAATGCAACATATACGTATGCGGCTGGAGATACCGTCCAGAATTTGCTTGATACCATTAATACTGCCTTCAATGGTGAAGCAACAGCAACTATGGTCGATGGAAATATCAATCTGACCAGCCTGAAACCTGGTGACAGCAAGCTCAGTATGCAACTCGGGATGGGAGCGGGCAGCACAGGTAATATTAGCTTGCCGGTGTTTAAGGTTCAGACAGCAGGTGTTACCAACAGCAAAAACGTGAGTGCAACGGTATATGACTCGCAGGGTAATCCTCATACGCTGCTTTTGAAGATGACCCAGTCTGACTACAACACATGGCAGTATAAGGCCAGTTTCCTGGACGGTGAAAAAATTACCAATGGCGGTACCGGCACCGTTAAGTTTGACGAAAACGGGAACCTGACATCCGGAAGCAGCTTTGATATCACATATGATCCCGGGAATGGGGCTACATCAACTAAAACCGTGACTGTTGATTTGGGATCAACCGCCGACGGGAGTTCCGTTACCCAATTTGTTGGCAACAGCACTTTGAGTGTCACCAGCAACGACGGTTACGGGAAGGGTGATCTCCAGGATTTTTCTATCGACGGAGGTGGTAACATCGTTGGTACCTACAGCAACGGTAAGACACGTAATCTGGCTCAGGTTGCCATCGGTGAGGTTAATAACCCGAACGGACTGGTCAACAAAGGTAACGGCTTGTATGACCTTACGGCACAGGCCGGTGAATTGAAGATAGACAGTGCGTCTAATCTGTCGAACACAACCATTAACTCCCAATTCCTGGAAGGTTCCAATGTAGATCTTGCCAAGGAATTTACGGATATGATTATAACACAGCGTGCTTATCAATCAAGTGCACGTGTAATTACAGTTTCAGATCAATTACTTAATGAAGTAGTACAATTGAAACGATAATAAGGGATAATCAAGGATGATTACAAGGTACCGGCCGTTATGGCCGGTACCCTTACTTTTTATAAGGATATGGGTAAATCAACCCTTATTGGTCTGGGGGCCGGATTTGGTCTCATCGTTGTAGCCATTGCGTCCGAAAACGGGCTGATGGCTTTTATCAGTGTATCTTCCATGATCATTGTGTTGGGGGGAGTGCTGTCGGCGGCCATGATCAATTTCCATCATCGCGATATTGTCAAATCGTTTCGACTGGTGCAAAAGGCTCTTTCCAGAAAGGATATCAATCTGATCGAGCAGGTGGAAGTCCTGATCATGTTTGCACGCCGGGCCCGCAGAAACGGTCTGCTGGTTTTAGATGCCGATCTGAAATATGTTGATGATTCCTATTTACGTACAGCAATAGAATTAGCTGTTGATGGTGTAAGCGGTGAGGATCTTGAAAGTATCCTTACACATGAAATTGAGTCTGTGAAGCGTGAGTCAAATATCGCAACCCGGATATTCCGTGCGATGGGCGGATATGCGCCTGCTTTCGGCATGATTGGTACGGTAATCGGACTGGTCCTGATGTTACGCACACTCAACCAGAATGCCAATATGGGTGCCAGCCTGGCCGTGGCACTTATAACCACATTCTATGGGTCAATATTAGCCAATCTTGTGTTTATCCCTCTTGCCGGCATGCTCAACGAATCAACCGAACGGAAGACCATCAAACGAAGACTGATCATGACCGGTATCCTGAGCATGACCAGTGGTGAGAATCCGCGATTGCTGGAAAAAAAATTGCTCAGTTTTTTGAGCAGTGATGAGCGTGATCAGTATATGGAAGAGCACAGCGGTGAGATATATAACCATAAAGTTGAAGAAAAAAATTACGAGAATTGGCTAAGCAGGCAGCGTGATAAAGAAGTACTTATAGAGGCGGGATAGATCATGGCAGAGGACGATAACACGCAGGAATGGCTGGTCACCTATGCGGACATGATTACGCTACTCATGACCTTTTTTGTCCTGTTTTACAGCGTTAAACCAGGATTACAGGATGCTATTCATACAAAGCTGGTTGGCGTATTTCAAAAAGGTTCTGGTGTGCTGTCGGGGCAAACAATGCCGACGACCAATTTTTTTGAAACCGAGCGAAAGAAACACGATTGGCGGAAAATGGTGAATTATGTCAAGAAGAACGGACTGGGCGACCAGGTACAGGTATTTCAAACAAAAAAGGGACTGCAAATAAACCTTGGTGAAAAACTGACTTTTCGGAGCGGACAGGCAAAATTACTGGACAAATCAAAGAGTGTGCTCGATGAAATTGCAGGAATCATTGACGATAATATTCAGAGGATTGATGTTCGTGGAAATACGGATGATATACCGATTCACAATTCTGAGTTTAATTCAAATTGGGAATTAGGTGCTGCCCGGGCGATCTCCGTAGTGCGATATTTGGTTAGGCGGACGAATATTGATCCCGGCCGGTTCCGTGCTACGAGTCTCGGGGAATATAATCCCATTGCCAGCAACCAGACGGCAGACGGGAGGAAAAAAAACCGGAGAGTGGAAATAATTATCAGATATCCGGAAAAAATGGATACTGCCGATCCGGGTGGGTGATCATCCCAGATACAGGTAACAGGAGTCAAAAGTCATGGCCGACGATAAAAAAAAGCCTAAAAACGGTAAAAATCAGGAAAACGAAGCCACGGAGGGAAAAACTTCTCGCCCATTTATGAAATGGGTGAAGTTGGGTATAGTTATTGCAGGTCTGCTTGGTGAAGCATACGGGGCCAATGCAGTTATGAATGCTTATTACCCCTCGATTTACAAACACCTGAATAAACCGTCTGACAAGACGGAGAATATCTTTGAAATCTCTGATTTGATTGTGAATCCGGCGATACCTCAAAACGGTGACCCCCATTTTCTGGTGGTTTCTTTGGGTATCAGCCTGAAGAACAAGGAAGATATTGGCATCCTGAAGAACAGAGAATCAATGGCAAAGGATGCAATTATCTCAATTCTGGGAAAACATAAGATGAGTTATCTGAGAGATCTTTTGAAAAGAGAACAGATAAAACAACAGATAGGTATTGTGATCAACCGGGTTTTAGAGCATAAAGCTGTTAAGGACCTTTATTTTACCAAATTTATAATCCAATAATCATGGCCCTCACTGACCATATTTTAAATCAGCAGGAAATCGATGCCTTGATGAAGGAGTATTCTGACACTAACTCAGTCAGACCATCAGGGAGGAAAGGGAATGTTCTTGCTTATGATTTTAGACATCCGTTGCTGGTCAGTAAAGATCAACTCCGTGCTTTGCGATTCCTGCATGAATCGTTTGCCTGGAATCTTTCTGTTGAACTGACAGGACAACTGCGTAAGGATATCAATATCCGGATTATCGATATTGATCAGGTTGTATTTTCAGAGTTTACTCAGTCGGTGGGCAAGCCCAGTGCCTTATGTTTATTTACGATAAACGAACTTGGAGGACAGGCGTTATTTGAGATGGATCCTCAGTTTGCACTCTTGGCTATTGAGCGACTCATAGGAGGGGATGCCCAGTATCTTGTTGAACGAAGGAAACTCACGACAATAGAACTCAATGTCTTCCGGAAAGTTCTCGCAACCATTTATAAAGAGCTTGAGGCAGCATGGGAGCCATATCTTTCCATTTCCATAGACCACCATTCTATAGAAAACGGACCCGAAAATATTCAGGTTATCTCTCCAGTCGAATCGACAATTGTTGTCTATCAACAAATAAAAGTTCATGATTGGAAGTTCAATTTTAACGTAACCTATCCATATGATTTGCTTGAAAAGCACTTAAGCCAAAACCTGTTCCGATCGGGTAGCAGGCGATCGGATCCGGTTTCTGAGGAAGAACGTTCCGGCTATCTGAACAGGATCAAAGAGTTGCGGTCTACATTGAATATTGAACTCGGAAATGCTGCCATTTCAGTTAATGAATTGCTTCGTTTGTCAGTAGGCGACGCGATCGTTCTTGAACAGAAAACGTGCGACCCACTGAAAGTATACCTGAAAAATGAGTTGTTGTGTAGGGCTTATCCCGGCAGGCTCGGTAATAAAAGGGCTATTCGGGTACTTGATTTTATAGAAAATGAACAAATAGAGGTCAAAAAATGATAATAGATACCCTGAAAGAAGAACTCCCGAAGTTTACCCCGGTTGTACAGGATTTTCTAAAGACAATACTTCTGAAGAAAGTAGAAGTCTCCGTCACATCTTCAGAAGCAGGTACTGCTGATACCGCATCGGAATCACTGAAAAAGACACCGGTTCTTGTAAAGACATCAGACGGTGAGCTAGGCGTTGACCTGATCATTGGATTCGACGAATCGTGGATTGCCCAACTCGCGACGGCAATGCTAGAAATTGAGGAAACTAAACTGAATGAGGTGACTCGCGACCTCATGAAGGAATTTGCCTCACAGCTAATCGGTGCAGTCCAGACTACTTTGAAAGAGAAATTCGGCATTACTTACGATGCTGAGCCTGTGGAGATTATTAAACCGGCAAGTATATCTAAAGCACTCCAAAAGGAACAGTATTTTGTGGCCAATTTGACGGTAAGCGGCAAATTTGATATTGAGGGGGACGAGAAGCCGGAGCTTGGCCTCATTGTTGCTTTTTCTATACACGATGAAGCATCGGCTGAAATTAATTCGGACGACACACAGTCCAAAGGGGATACGAAAGCTAAGAAATCCGGTTCAGCTGAAAAAAAGGCAGAAAAATTGCCGGAAGAGAATAAAAGCGGTTCGGGGGACGAGCCGTTGACGGCACAAAAGGTTGAGTTTGATGATCTCTCATCGGTTACAGGTGAGAACAGTGATATTGAGGTTCGAAACCTGGAGTTATTGCGAGATGTCAGAATTCGTATATCAGTCGAGTTAGGACAAAGGGAACTGCCTTTGGGCGAGATTCTCCATTTGGTTCGCGGTTCCGTCATTGAACTGGATAAACTGGCTAGTGAACCGGTATCTGTTCATGCTAATGGACGTACGATTGCAAAAGGTGAGGTCGTAGTTATCGATGATCATTTTGGTGTGCGTATCACAAACCTGATATCCACCAAAGAGCGAATCGAAGTCCTGCAATAACATGAAACTACGTGCGCCGGGCAGTAACAATAAGAAGTTTATTGGTACTGTCATATCTCTTGCTTTCACTCTTTTGGTAGTCTGGATCTTCGTGATGGCTACCATGAATAATGATAACTCGACGACATCGCTCAATGCGGCTGATCAGATGCGTTTGGACAGTCTGCGGACGGTGCTCGGCAGGTCAGGTGCAGCCATACACAGCAGTGCCAACCCCAACCTGTTCTATAATGCGCTTCCGGCATTCCTGTTTTTGCTGCTCTTACTGGGCGGGGTTTGGTTGTGGAACCGTCGCAGGGAAAAACCTGGTAATCAGCAGCTTTTTTCAGTTGTTGGTGAGCAGCAACTCGCACCGGGTCAGACGATTAAAATTATCGCATTTCAGAATGAGTATTGGGTGATAGGTGTTGCCGGGAATAACATGACTCTGCTGTCCCGGCTGAATAAAGATGAGTGGTCTCCGCCCGACCCAAAAGACCTGAGTTCCATTTCCAACTCGTTTTCGAACATTTTTTCCGGTATTCAAAAAATGAGATCCTGAGAAAGATTCCATGATTCGTCATTTCGCCTTCATCACCATTATCGCAGCACTAACACTGGTTGCCTGGCCGGATCATGCCTCTGCCCAGCAGAGCCAGAGCACAACCAATAGTGCCTCGGGTCAATCCACGAGCGCCCAAAACCAGGGTATAAATATTGGTTCGATACCAAAGATCAACCTGAGTATTACCCCACCGAATGGTAAAAGCGACTACTCGACTGCCATTCAGATCTTGATACTGCTGACCGTATTGTCATTTGGCCCTGCGTTCATCACTCTGATGACAAGTTTTACGAGAATTGTTGTGGTTTTCTTCTTCATGCGTAACGCTATGGGGACCCAGCAGGCTCCACCCAATCAGGTTCTTATCGGGTTGGCATTGTTTCTGACCATTTTCATCATGGCACCGGTTTTCAAACAGATCAATCAGAATGCGATCCAGCCTTATATGAAGGACAAGATTACCCAACAGGAAGCGCTGGACCAGGCATCGGTGCCTTTGAAGAAATTCATGATCAAACAGACGCGTGAAAAAGATCTCCTCATGTTCATGGATCTTGCCAAAATGAAAACGGTAAAGGATGTAAATGCCATGCCGTTATATGTTATCGTGCCATCATTTGTGATAAGTGAACTAAGAATCGCTTTTGAGATAGGCTTCCTGATTTATCTGCCCTTTTTGGTCATCGATCTGGTCGTTTCGTCGGTTTTGCTGTCGATGGGTATCATGTTCCTGCCGCCTGTTATGGTATCCATGCCATTCAAAATCCTCATATTTGTGCTCACAGATGGATGGTATCTCATTGTGGAATCACTGATTAAAAGCTATAAGTGACGGAGGTTTAAATGAATACAGAAGTAGGTGTTTATTGGATTCAGCAGATGCTCACAGCGACGGTAGTCCTATCCGGACCATTACTTATTGCAGCTTTGGTTGTTGGCCTGGTCATATCCATTGTGCAGGCGGCGACATCAATCCAGGAAATGACACTGAGTTATGTGCCGAAGATGGCAGCTATAGTTGTTTTGCTGTTCCTGTTTATAGGCTACATGCTTCAATACATGATCACCTTTATGGAAAGAATATTCAATTTCATCCCCATTCTCGCCCATTAACTGTAGGTTGAGAGTACTTAGGTACCCAGGTATTTTACCCCGTGTCATTTCTATCCATCCCATTCATATTAACCGCTTTCCTGATTTTCGTGCGCGTCAGCTCGATACTGATGACTGCCCCTTTTTTCGGTTCGGAAATGATACCCAAGAGAGTCAAACTTTTCTTTGCCATGATGGTTACTGTGCTGCTTTACCCGGTCATACCATTACAGGGTGCTACTATTCCGGTTACGGCAAACTCGTTTGACGTCATTATTGCCATATTCAAGGAAGTGTCGGTTGGTTTGGCCATGGGCCTGGTCGGTCAGCTTATCTTTGGTGGTGTCCAATTTGGCGGACAGTTTATCAGCATCCAGGTCGGGCTGGGTTTCTCAAGTGTGATTGATCCGTTGACGCAGCAGCAAAACGGTGTGATCAGTCAGATGCTCATCCTTTTGGGCACCATATTCTTCCTGGCAATAGGCGGTGATCAAATCTATATTAAGGCCATGGTGAAGAGTTTTGAGATAGTTCCTCTTGGTACTGTTCACATGGCTGCACCGGCACCGGAATTGGTCAAGATGGCGGGTGAACTGTTTGTGATTGGGGTTCAGGTTGCATCACCGTTTATCATTGTGTTTTTCCTGATGGATCTGACATTTGCCATTTTTGCCCGCATTATGCCTCAGGCCAACGTATTTTTCATCGAGCTGCCTTTAAAGGTGTATGTCGGCCTGATTATGTTCGGAATTATTGTCCCCCGGTTGCTTCCTGCGTTTGAGAATTTCTTCAGTATGCTTTTCCACAATCTCGAGATCATTTTGAAGGTGCTGTCCGGCTGAGATGTGGTTCTGCTTTAGGTTTTGCATTTTTGAATGCCATACATATCAGAAAGAGACATTCAGAGTGAAAGAAGGCTGGAATCCGAGATCGTACACATTGGCCGGCAGGTACTCGAGTCCCGGGATGCTTGTTGCGTTATCTACCACCAGGAACTGATCGCGGTACCATACATTCTTTCTGTCCAGGATATTATAAAGGGATAGGGTCAGATCCCACTTTGTAGCACCAATTTTTTGGTGATAAGTCAGGCTGGCGTCGACACGGTAATAAGGTGGGAGGCGTGCCGGTTCTGAAGAGTCATACTGATGTAACGGGTTGGCAGAGCCACTGGCGAACATCCCGTTAAAATAAGTGGTCAGGCCTTTGAATAAGGGTACCTGCAGGCCAGTTGTGACCGAATGTGTGCGATCCCATTCTGCCGGATACCAGTTACTCCCGGCAACGGCCTCATTTTTAATATCCATACGTGATAATGTGTAAGAGCTACTCCATAAAACCGGACCCAAATATTGCTGAAATGAGAATTCAACCCCTTTAGCACGTCCGGAGTTCTGATAAAACCATGGGGTGTAGACTGGTTGTTGAGTGAGTACGGCATATTGAAGATCTTCGAGCCTGAGGTTGTGGTAAAACTTTAAATAAGCCTCAGCCTGAAAATATGATTTTGGGAATAGATGAAAGTAAACGCCGGCACTCCAATAATCATCAGAAGAGGGTGCCTCATTTTTGGTTGTTGGCACCCAGATATCGGAGCTGGATTCGTGATCGATGGTCAGGCGATGTTGAAACTGGTAATTGCGGCTGTATCCAATTCCAAATGATACCGGTTTTTCAGGCAGGATCCTCAGCTTAAGCCGTGGTGAAAAACGAAGAAAGGATCCATCGCTGTAATAAATAATTCGTCCACCAACGTGCAGGTGAACCTTATTCCATTCCTGTTGATCGTATTGCAGATACGTATCGAACTCGTTACTCGTAAAGTTCTTTCCATATCCTGGAAATTTTATGGATTCTTCCTGGTAGAGTACCTGGTAATTGTGATAGGTAAAACCGGTCGACCAAAGTCCGCCAAATGGAGCCGTGAGCTCAAATAACTGATCAATTTTAAAATCACTCAATTGATTTTTGTTGTTGTAGGGGCTTTGGAAATAACGAAGTTTGTCTGTATTGACCGTTTTGTAGAAGTAGAGGAAATTGTCTTTGGCGTACCAGCTGTGGTAAAAGCTGTAAGCGGCTGTAGTGTGGCTGAATCCGTTATCAGGCAGCGGCTGGTCGATCTTAAAGCTCAGAATATCATTTCCCCAGTTGTTGACGGTACTGGCATCTTTTAATCGGAATCGTTCACGCATAGCCCGGGCATTCCCCGCAACCGCATAGTATTGCTGGGGTTGATTGGTGAAATCTCCGCCTATGTAACTGCTGAGGGTGAAGCGGGTGCCTTTAGTGGTTTCATACTGAAACTTGCCGTGCAAGTCGAAAAATGAAGCGTAAGGTGTACCGGGGAAAACCGCCTGTGATGTCAGGGTCTGAACACCATCGGGAAAATCACTCCGCGGCCGGTCCACATTCAATCCCCAGCTAATCAGATCCGTATTATTGAACCAGTTGATCTCATTCATCAGTGAATGGCGGCCGGAAAGCAGAAAACTACCGCGACCATTTAGAAGTGGTCCCTGGACGGTACCCTTATAGCTAGTATTGCTGATACCCGTTGCGGCTGTATATTTCTGTTGTGATCCGGTTCTTGTGAGCAACTGCAACGTACCGCCGAGAGCTCCTTCATATTCGGCCGGTGT
>Ga0102953_1001228_pt1 | contig 16466 bp, 15 predicted proteins | sample SalPon2A_C_D2_MG_FD_78509 | JGI IMG/M metagenome (GOLD analysis project Ga0102953, IMG submission 78509) | Soil microbial communities from South San Francisco under conditions of wetland restoration - Salt Pond MetaG R2A_C_D2_MG | ecosystem: Environmental > Terrestrial > Soil > Wetlands | place... | reverse complement strand
TCGGTGGCGGGGTCGGTGGCGGGGTCGGCGAGCCAGGCGCGGCCGAGGCCGACCACCAGGCGTGCGACCGGCACCAGCAGCAGCCCTATCGCCAGGCCGAGGCCCAGGGCGATGCCGGTCCGCTCGGCGGAGATGACGAGGGGGGTGTGGTAGTGGCTGAAGGTGTTCAGCACGCTGGCCTGCGCCAGGACGCCGCCGGTGAGCAGGAGCCCGCGCAGCCATGCCGGCCAGCGCGGGAAGGCGAACGCCAGCACCGCCATCGGGTGGCCGACGAGCTCCTTGAACCGCGGCCGCACGGTGAGCGCCTGGGACAACCACTGGCGGACCTGCAGCTCCAGGTGCGAGGCCCCGATGATGGGGGTGTTGCCGCGCCTCATGACCGCGAAGACGAGCGCCGCCACCGCGACGAGCGCCAGGACCACGTGGGAGACGCGCACCTCGGCGCCCCAGAAATCGCGTACCCAGGCGGCCGGCCGGCGGTAGCGCAGGGCGTAGTGGAGCAGGAACAGGGCGGGCGGCACCACCAGCGTCGCGCCAACCCCTCGGAAGGGGTGGATGGCGAGCATGGTAGCGCGCTCGCTGCCGACCGCCGCCAGCAAAGCCGCGCCGCACAGGCTGATGGCGGTGGCGAGCGCCACGCTGGCTACGTTGCGCCGCAGGTGAGCGTATCCCAGCACCGGGAACGTAAGCGCCGCCATGAGCGCCAGTGCGTCCCAGCCCGCGCCGCCCGCGGCGAGCCCCAGCAGGGCGACCAGCGCCGCCGCCGCCGTTCCCCACGGCACAGGGAAGAGGCCGACGAGCAGCAGCACGCCGGCCAACACCCCGACGCCCGCCAGAGCGCGCAGCAGCGCGCTGGTGCGGTAGTGGAAGCTCTGCTCCTGCAACGGCGCCACCGTGTAGCCCGACCTGCGCAGCGTCTGGCTGAGCCCGCCGACGAGCGCCTCCGTCTGCGTGAGCATGTCGCCCTGCTCGGTGGTGGTGTACGGGCGAAGGTAGAGGAGCCGGATGTTGCGCTCGTTCACCGCCAGCATGTACTTGTCGATGAGGTCGGCGGGGCTCAGACGCCGGTTGATGTAGTCCTGGTTGAAGGAGAGCAGCCGCACGGTCGGCACCTTCGAGAGCAGCCGGTCCAGCCCCTGCTGTGGGGTCCCCTCGATGAGGGCCGTCAGGTACGGTTGCGACGCATTCACCAGCGGGGCGACATTGCCGGGGTAGCCGGGGACCTGCGTGCCGGCGTAGATCAGGTAGCGGGCCTGCGGCGGGAAGTCGGCGCCGGGGTCGCGCAGCCGGTAGGGAGCGTTGCGCGGCCGGTAGGCGATCTGCAGGCCCAGGTCGGACCAGGCCCGGATCTCGGCCATGTCCGGGCCCGCGGGCAGAGTGGTGCGCACGTCGCCCGGGTAGACGTACCACTCGCGCCCTCCGAAACGCACCGTGGAGGGCGCGGGCACGTTGCCCTGCACCAGCGCGTCGAGGGCGCCCGGGCGGGTCGCGGAGACCAGCGTGGCGTCTCCGGGAACGTCCGGCGCTTGCCCGCCGCCGGCGGCCGCCAGCGCCCGCGCCTCGCTGCCGAGCATGGCGACCGCCTCGCCCTTTGCCGCCAGGCTGGCGATGGTGTCTTCGTAGACGGCCACGCCGGTCAACCCGAGCTTCCGGTAGCGTTCGGCGAGCGCCGTCGGGGCCAACCCGATCTGGTGCGCCTGGTCGGTGAGCGCTTGCGAGTCCATCACCAGAGCGACGTGCTCGCTGACGCCTTCGGCCCGGATGCGGCGGGCTACCAGGATGCCCGCGGGCACGAGGCTGAGGATCACCAGCAGCCAGAGCACGCGACGAACGGCGGGGGTGAGCACGGTGTCAGCCTCCGTTCCGAGCGGCGATGGTGCGGGCGACGTAACTTGCCAGCACCTCCAGCGCGACGCGGTTGCGCCCGCCCTCGGGGACGATCAGGTCCGCGTGCTGCTTGGTCGGCTCTACGAACAGGTCATGCATCGGTTTGACGGTGCGTCGGTACTGTGCGATGACGCTCTGCGCCTGCCGGCCGCGCTCGCGCACGTCACGCTCCAGCCGGCGGATGAAGCGCTCGTCGGGGGGCGCGTCGACGAAGACCTTGAGCGTCATGCGCTCGCGCAGGGTCGGCTCGAACAGCACCAGGATGCCCTCGAGCACCAGCACCGGTGCCGGGCCCGCCGTCACGGTCTGGGAGGCGCGGTCGTGCCGCACGAAGTCGTACACGGGGCGCTCCACCGCCCGGCCGGCCAGGAGCCGGTCGAGCTGATCCACCAGCAGCTCGTTGTCGAAGGCCGTGGGCTCGTCGTAGTTGGTCATCGCCCGCGCCTCGAAGGGCACGTCGGGCTGCGCGCGGTAGTAGGCGTCCTGCGGGATGATGGTGACGTTCTCCTCGCCCGCGGCCTCCACGATCGCCTCGGCCACGGTGGTCTTGCCGCAGCCGGTACCCCCCGCCAGGCCGATGACGATCGGTTTGGCGGGCGTCACCGCGCTGGCCGAGCCGGTCTCACAGGGGCGCCTCGCCGGGGACGGGCTCGCCCCGTTCGGCGCGCGCGTCGGCGCGGGCCGCCGCGGCATGGATGAAGCCCCGGAACGGGGGGCTCGGGCGCATCAGGCGGGAGCGGAACTCGGGGTGCGACTGCAGGCCCAGGAAGAAGGGGTGGCCGGCGATCTCGACGGCCTCGACCAGACCCTCGCCGCGGCCGGCCATGCCGGGCGTGGTGCCGGACACGGTGAGCCCGGCCGCCTTCAGGCGGTCGACGTAGGCGGGGTTGACCTCGTAGCGGTGGCGGTGCCGCTCGTACACGACGCCGGCCGGCGCCTGCGCCACGGGCTCGTACAGGGACGCGAGCAAGGTTCCGGGCGCGACCCGCATCGGCCAGCTGCCCAGCCGCATGGTGCCGCCCATGTCCGCCACCTCGAGCTGTTCGGGCATCAGGTCGATGACCGGATGCGGCGTGTAGGGGTCGAACTCCGTGGAGTTGGCGCCCTCCAGGTCCGCCACGTGGCGGGCGAACTCGATGACCGCCACCTGCATGCCCAGGCAGATGCCCAGGTAGGGCACGCCGTGCTCGCGCGCGACCTGTGCGGCGTGCACCTTGCCTTCGATCCCCCGGACGCCGAAGCCGCCGGGCACCAGGATGCCGTCGAAGTCCTTGAGCGGGCTCAGGTCCGCCTCCACGAGGGCCTCGGCGTTCACCCACTCGATGGTCACGCGGGCGTCGTTGGCGATGCCCGCGTGCTTGAGGGCCTCCATCAGGCTGAGGTAGGCGTCCGGCATGGCCACGTACTTGCCCACCACCGCGATGGTGACCTCGCGCGACGGATCGCGCAACACGCGCACCGCGTCCTGCCAGACGCGCAGCTCCGGCGTGACGCGCTCCAGGGCCAGCATGCGCTCGACGAAGCGCCCGAGGTTCTGCTGCTCCAGCATCTCCGGCACGGCGTACACGAAGTCCGCGTCGTAGGCGTTGAACACGGCGTCGGGCTCGACGTTGGTGAAGAGCGAGATCTTGCGCCGCGCCTCGTCGGGCACCGGCGTCTTCGAGCGCAGGATGATGCCGTCGGGCTGGATGCCGACGCCGCGCAGCGTGGCCACCGAGTGCTGGGTGGGCTTGGTCTTGTACTCCTCGGTGGCGCCGAGGTAAGGCAGCAGGGTGACGTGCAGGTAGAGGGTGTTCTCGCGTCCCATCTCGAAGCGGATCTGGCGGATGGCCTCCAGGAAGGGCAGCGATTCGATGTCGCCCACCGTGCCGCCCACCTCGACCAGCACCAGCTCGGCGCCCAGCCGCTCGCCGGCATCGAGGATGCGCTCCTTGATCTCGTCCGTGACGTGCGGGATGACCTGTACCGTCTGGGACAGATAGGCTCCGCGCCGCTCCTTCTCGATGACGCTCTGGTAGACCTGCCCGGTGGTGATGTTGTTGCCGCGGGAGAGGTCGACGTCCAGGAAGCGCTCGTAGGTGCCGATATCGAGGTCGGTCTCGGCGCCGTCGTCGGTGACGAACACCTCGCCGTGCTCGTAGGGACGCATGGTGCCGGCGTCCACGTTGATGTAGGGATCGATCTTGACGGCCGTGACCGCGTATCCCCGGGCTCTGAGCAGGGCTCCGATACTGGAGGTGGCGATGCCCTTCCCGAGGCTCGACACGACCCCGCCGGTGATGAAGATGTACTTGCGCTCCATGCCTCACCTTCCCGGGATTCCATGCTACCACCCGGCCCGGAGATCCCGAGACGACGGGCGGCTCCGGGCAGGATGATACACTCCCGCAGGCGATGGCGTTCGCCCACCATCAACCGCCCCGCGTTCGGCTGATGACGCCTACCCTCCACTCCGGAACGCCGGGAGTCCGACATGCTCATCCTCGGAGTCATGCTGGGGGGCGCCCTCGGTGCCCTGACGCGTTACGCGACCACCAACCTCGTACAGGGGGCCCTTCAGACGGGCGGTTTCGCGGGGTTCCCCCTAGCCACCCTGATCGTCAACGTCGTGGGCTCGTTCCTGCTCGCGTTCGTCACGGAGCTCGGCCTCCGCGGCCTGCTGTCCCCGTCGGCCCGCATCGCCGTTGGGACGGGGTTCCTGGGGGCGCTCACCACCTTCTCGACGTTCGAGCTGGAGAGCCAGCTGCTGGTCCGCGAGGGGGAGTGGCTGCGGGCCGGCGCCTACGTGCTTGCGAACCTCGTCATCGGCTACGCGGCCGTGCTGGCGGGCCGGGCGGCGGCCCTCAAGATGACCGGGGCCACGTGAGGCGGGCGGCTGCCCGTCCGGACGGCGGGCCGTGAGCGGTCCGCGCCGCCAGCCCACGGGAGAAGCGGCGTTGCTCCGGGTGTTCTTCGGGGAGAGCGACCGGCATGCCGGTCGCCCTGCCTCCGAGGTGCTGCTGCGGGCGGCTCACGACGCCGGGCTGGCGGGAGCCACCCTGCTGCGCGGCAGCCTCGGCTTCGGCGCCGATTCGGTGATCCACCAGCCGCGCCCCTTCCGCCTCTCAGGCGACCTCCCCATGGTGCTCGAGGTGGTGGACGAGCCCGAGCGCGTCGACCGCTTCGTGGAGGCGCTGGAGGGCATGCTCACGGGCGGCGGCCTGATCACGGTGGAGCGCGTGACGGTCCTCCGGCGAGGTGCGGCCGGCGCTGGGGACGCCGCGCACGGGGGCGGCGAACGATGAGGGTCCTCCACCGCGCCGGGGTGGAGGGCGCATCGCTGCTCAGGGTGTACACGATGGCCGGTGACAGGGTCGGCACGACGAGCCTGGCCGAGGCGCTGGTCACCGCGGCGCGGCGGCGCGGTCTCCGCGGGGCGACGGTGCTCCCTGCGCTGGCCGGGTTCGGGCGCCACGGCCTGGACGTGCCGCTGTCGGTGCTCCTGTACCGTCCCGAGCGCCAGCCGCTGGTGGTCGAGCTGGTGGACGAGCCCGAGGCTCTGCGGCGCTTCTTCGAAGAGGACGTCTCGAGGCTCGACCGTTGGGGCCGCGTGGCCACCATCGAGCGCCTGACGTTGCACGCCTACCACGCCACGCCGGACGCTCCCGGCGAGACGGGCGGCGGAGCGGCCTGAGCGCCGGCCGCCGCCGCTCTGCGGACGCGGTGGGCGTGGTAGAGTCACGCCCAGCACGCGCGAGCCGCCCGTGAGCGGCCGCGGCGAGGTCCGCCCGACAGGGCGCATGGCGACGAGGGAGCGCGCATCCACGTGGGCGAGAGCAAGGACCGGAAGGGGATCCTGTTCGTGATGACGGGCGCCTCGGGCGTCGGCAAGGACACCATCCGTCGTGCCGCCTTGCCGCGCGTGGACGACCTCACCTACTCGATCTCCGCCACGACCCGCGAGCGGCGGGCGGGCGAGGTCCACGGGGAGCAGTACTACTTCTACGATCGCGATACCTTCGAGAGCATGATCGAGCGCGACGCGCTGCTCGAGTACGCCGAGTACGTGGGCGATTACTACGGGACGCCGTCGATGCCGGTGCACGAGGCGTTGGCGCAGGGCCGGGACGTGCTCCTGGAGCTCGAGCTGGTGGGCGCGCGCAAGGTCAAGCGCAAGGAGCCCGACGCGGTGATGCTCTTCATCGCGCCGCCCAGCCTGTTCGAGCTGGAGCGGCGTCTTCGTGGGCGCGGGACGGACAGCGAGGAGAAGATCCAGAAGCGGCTGCGGCGCGCGCGCGAGGAGATCCGCGCCGTGCGCGAGTTCGACTACGCCGTGGTGAACGACGCGCTCGAGGACGCGGTCGCCGGGTTCCTGAGCATCATCGCCGCGGAGCGGGCCCGGGCCCGCCACCTCACGGACGCCGACGTGGCGGCTTTCCTGCGCGAGACGGAGTGAGCCGCCCGCGAACCGCCGCGGCTACGCCCGGTACGCGCCCCTGCTGGTAGAATCGACTGTTCGGAAGCGAGCGCCCCGTGCCGGGGCGGTCCCGCATCGCTCGAGCCCCGCCGCCGCGCGCACGAACGCGGCTTGCCCAAGGAGGACCCGGTGGCCCAGGAAGGCTACGACACGCTGATGTCCCTGACGGATTCCCGCTACCGCCTGTCGATGATCGTGGCGCGCCGCGCCGCGCAGCTCAAGGCTGGGATCCCCACGACCTTGGACCCGGACGTCGCCCCGCGCACGACCAACACCGTCACGCTGGCGATGAAGGAGCTCGAGGGGAGCAACGGGATCGTGTGGGGCGACGATCTCCCCAGCACCGACGAGCTGCGGCGGCTGGTGGAGAAGCGCCCCGAGGAGCCCGCCTTCGGTGTCGCGAGGCCCGAGCCCGTCGACGAGGAGTAGCCCTCGGCTGATCGTCGCGGCGGCGGGGGGCGTCGCGGCGCTGAAGACGCCGAGCCTGATCCGCGCTCTTCGGCGGAGCGGGTGCGAGGTGCGCTCGGCGGCCACCGCCGACGCCTACGCGTTCGTAACGCGCTTGTCGCTGGCCGTGGCTGCCGGCGGCGAGGTCTTCGATCGCGAGAGCTGGTTCGCGGCCGACGGACGCATCCGCCATCTGGACTGGGCGGCGTGGGCCGACGGCCTGGTGGTGGCGCCGGCGACCGCGGACGTCCTCGCCAGCGCCGCGCAGGGCCGGGTGGACAACGTCGTGTCGGCGCTCATCGCCGGCGGGGTACGGCGGGTGCTGTGGGCGCCTGCGATGAACCCGGCCATGTGGCGGCACCCGCCGGTGCAGCGCAACGTGGAGGTCCTGGAGGGGCTCGGCCACGTCTTCGTCGGCCCGGTGGAGGGGCTCCTGGCGAGTGCGGAGGAGGGCGAGGGCGAGGGGCGCATGGCGGAGGTGGACCAGGTCGCATCGATGGCCAGGGGCCTCGGCTACGGCGGCGACCTGGCGGGCGTTCGGGTGCTGGTATCGGCCGGCCCGACACACGAGTACCTCGATCCGGTGCGCTTCCTCGGCAACCCGTCGAGCGGCAAGACGGGGTACGCCGTGGCGCAGGCGGCCCGTGCGCGCGGCGCGGAGGTCACGTTGGTGACCGGGCCGACCGCCTTGCCGGACCCGCCCGGCGTTCGCACCGTGCGCGTCGTCGACGCTTCGGCGATGGCCGAGGCCCTCGAGCGCCACTTCGACGCCTGCGACCTGCTGGTCATGAGCGCGGCGGTGGCCGATTGGCGCCCGCGTGAGCGCGCCACGCGCAAGGAACCCAAGCGTGAGGGGGAGCGCGATCTCGTCCTGGTCCGCACGCCGGACATCCTGTCGCGGCTCGCGACGCGCCGCTCCCGCCAGGTGATGGTCGGTTTCGCCATGGAGACGCACGAGGGCGTGGAGCGAGCGGCCGCGAAGGCGCGCGACAAGGGCCTGGCGTTCATCCTGCTGAACTACCCCTCGCCGGAGGGAGGCCCCGGGGACGGCGCCTCGGGCGACGTCGCGCACACGGTGGGGTTCGGCGCCGACGCCAGCGAGGTCACGCTGGTGGGCCCCGACGGCAACGCGGAGCCCTGGCCGCGACTCTCCAAACGGGGGCTCGCCGACGCCCTCCTGGACCGCGCGCGCCCCTTGCTGAGCGCCGGCGTGGGGTAGGCCACGTCCGGATACTGCCGGTGCTGTATACTGAATAAATATGCCGAGTAAAGAGTACCGCCAACGCCTCATCGCCGAGCTGGTTGAGAACGAGTTCATCTCGACGCAGGCGGAGATCGCGGAGCATCTGGCGCGGCGCGGCATCAAGGTGACGCAGGCCACCATCAGCCGCGACGTGAACGAGCTGCGGCTGGTCAGGCTCCCGGCCGGGAACGGACAGCACCGCTACCGGTCCACGCCGCTGACGGCCCAGGAGGACGTCGTCGGCGAGCTCAGCCAGCGCTTCCGGCTGTTCGTTCGGGATATCGACCGGGGCGACAACATCATCGTCATCACCACCGACGAGGGTCACGCCTCCGGGATCGCCTTCGTGCTGGACAAGCTCGACCGCGAGGAGATCGTGGGCACGCTGGCGGGGCAGAACACCATCCTGGTGATCGCGCGCGACGGCGCGCGCGCCGAAGGGTTGCTGGACGAGTTCGAGTCGTTGCTGGAGTAGCCCTCGCTCGTCACGCTCCGCCCGCAGCCCGCACGTCGGGGACCCCGCGGCGCCCATGCTAGCCTGAGCGCCAAGTGGAGGCCCGCATGCGAAGGCTCTTGCTCGTCCTGTTGTTGCTCGCCATCGGCTCGGGCGCCACGGCGTCCAGTCTCGTCGTGTACCCCTTCGATTCGCAGGACGCGCTGCTCGGCGTCGCCGTGGCCGACCGCCTGGCCCAGGCCTTCCAGGGGGAGGCGCAGGTGGTGCCGCCCGAGCTCGCGCCCGGCCTGGTGCCGCCGCTGGTGGCGCAGGGCGGCTTCGTCAACCTGGTCACGCTGGTCGGACCCAAGACCATGACCGGCCCCAGCGGCGCGCCGCTGCTGCGCGGCACCATCGGGGCGGACGTGGCGGTCACCGGCGCCATCGCCATCACGGACGCGGGGTACCGTCTGTCGCTCGAGCTCGACGGGCCTTCCGGCGCGGTGGAGCGTACCCTCCAGGCCCCGAAGGACGCGCCCGGCCGCCTGGCCGTGGACGCTGCGCCCGTGATCGCCGCCGCCCTGGGCACGCAGACCCCGAAGGTCGACGCCGGCATCGACCTGTCCGGCGTCTACGGCGACTACGTGCGGGCCCTCACGCTGGTGGCGGCGGGGCTGCCGCAGGACGCGGCAAACGTCCTCACCCAGGCCACGCAGCAGGGGCAGCCCGGCCTTCCGGCGCGCGCCCGGCGCCTGCTCGCCGATCTGGAGGCCGTACAGAGCGGCGGCGAAGGCGAAGACAGCGCCACCATGGCGGTGGTATCGCTCAGCCTCCCGCAGCTCGACGAGGCGCGCAGCGCCGAGCTCTTCCGGACGATGGGGGGCGCCACCGGCCTGCCGGTGGCCGACGTGTGGATCGGCGCTCTGGACAGCAACGTCAACGACAAGCAAGGCGCGGCGGCCGCCTTCGACCGCGCGGCGGGGGCCTACCCCTTCGGGCTGGCGGCGCGGGCCGCCTTCCGCCAGAACCGGGGCGTGACGGGCGCGATGAACGACGTCGACACCGTGCTGTCGGACTGGCCGGACGGCCATACGGGCGCGGCGGCGCTGCTGGCGGCCTCGGTGGCCGCACAGCAGGCCAAGGCTACCGACCGTGAGAAGCGCGCCCTGGCCGCGCTGGAGCACGCCGCTCCCTACTTGACCTACAGCTTCGAGCGACTCTCGTACATCGCCTTCGACGAGAACGACCCGCGGGCGGCGGCGCAGGCGCTCCGCGTCGCCGTGGACCTGGCGCCGGGCAACGCCCTGTACTGGACCAACCTGGGCTGGTCCTACTACCTGCTGGGCTTCATGGACCGGAGCATCAGCGCGTCGGCGAAGGCGCTCGAGCTCGACGCCACGCAGGCCGTCGCCGACTACAACCTGGGGTTGGCGCGCGTAGTGACCGGCGACCTGGCACAGGGGCTGGCGGCGTACAGCGACGCCTTGCGCGTCGACCCGCAGGTCGACGCCGAAGCGGTCCAAGACCTGGAGCGGGCCCGCTCGCGCTTCCCGAGCCGGGCCGGCGTCGAGTTCGCGCTGGGACGGCTCTACGAGGCCGACGGGCGCCGCACCGACGCGCTCCAGGCGTACCGGAGCTACGTCGCCGCCACCGCCGCGGACGCGCCCCTGCGGGCCGAGGCGCAGCAGCGGGTACAGACCCTCAGCGCCCCGCCGCCGCCGATGACGGTGGGTGGGGGCGTGAGCCTCACGTTGGGACGGCGTGGTCCGCAAGCGTCCCCCTACCATCCCGGGGACCCGGTGTACCCCAGCTTCGAGCTCAGTACGCAAGGCGACGCGCTCCCGCGCAAGGTGGACGTGCGCTACCAGCTGCTCGGAGGCGACGGCAGCGAGCTCGCATCCGCCTCCGAGACCGCCAACGTCCCGCAGAACGCGGTGGGCTTCGTGGTGGACGATCTTCCGCTGGTGCTGCCCGCCGACCTCACGCCCGGCAGCTTCACGCTGGTCGTGCACGCCGAGGCCGACGGCGGCCTGCAGGCCACCGCCCGCACCACCTTGCAGGTGGCCGGCGGCGCGGTGACCCTGCGGCAGCTCCTCGGTCGCGGGATCGAGATGACCTCGCTCGACACCGGTGCGACCATGTACTCCGCGGCCGATCTGCAGCACCCCGAGGCGCTGTCCGCGATCCTGGTGCAGGAGCTCCGGGCAACGGCCAGCGAGGCCGAGCAGGCGCTTCCCAAGGCCGACAGCGGGCGCTTCAAGGGCCTCTCGGGCTCTCAGGTGTTCCAGCAGAGCACCCAGCAGGACGTGGAGGACTTCCTCGCGTACCTGCTGGCGTCGGATGCCCACGACACCAGCTTCACGTTCGTCGATGCCTACGCGCAGTGGGTGTTGGACGGGACGCCGGCGCAGCCCGCAGCCGGCGGCGGGGCGTGAGCGCGCGCGTCCGCAGCCATGGACGCGGCGGCGCGGGGAGCCGGTCCCCGCGCTGACGGGTGCCACTCCCGCCGGCGCCGTGTGAGGGATCAGCCGATCAGGCGGCCGATGATCCTGAAGCCCGCCAGGTAGGTGCCGATCGCCGAGCCGATGGTGGCGAGGATGAACACCAGGAAGACGCGCGCCACGCGGTTGCGCCACCAGCCCCGCAGACTGGTCACGTCGCGGCGGAGCGCCGCGAAGTCGCCGATGTTGGGCTTGCGCAGCCACAGCTCGACGCCGGCGGCGACGAAGCCGGCGCCTATGAGCGGGTTGAGCGACGTGAGCGGCGCCGCCAGCGCCGTCACCACGATCGTCAGCGGGTGCGCCAGCGCGATGAGCGTGCCCAGCGCCGCAAGGCCGCCGTTGATCACCACCCAGTCCCCCAGGAGCGTCAGGCCGAGCGTCGGGCTGCGCGCGAAGCCGATGGCGAAGCCGATCAATACCAGCGCGACGATGGTCCATCCGACGATCCTGCCCCAGGGGCGGCCACGCGGCACCTGGGACAGCGCCGCCAGGCGCTCCGAAGCGGGTTCGTCCGGCGGTTGGCGGAGGGTCGTCGCCACGCCCTGGAGATGCCCGGCTCCGAGCACCACCAGCACGGTGCGAGGGCTCCCACCGTCCGCGGCCGCGAGACCGGCGGCCTCCTGCTCGAGACGCGCCGCCATGTAGCGGTCCCGCTCGGCGATGAGCGGCTCGTACATGCGTTCGCTGCGCTCCGCGAACTCGGTGAACGTCGCCTCCAGCATGTCGCCTTCCTTCAGGCGCTCGATCTCCTCCTCGCTGATCTTCTCGCGGCTGAGGACGCTGGCGGCCAGGCCGGCCAGGATGGTGAGGCGTTGCCACCACGGGACGTTGGCGTACACGCGTCGCAAGGTGACGCCGATATCGCGGTCCACGAGCTGCAGAGGAAGGCCGGCCTCGCCTGCGGCGCGGATGGCGGCCTTCATCTCCGCGCCCGGTTCGATGCCAAGCTGGTCCGCCAGGCGCTGCTGGAACGCGCCCAGCGCGAGATTGGCGGCGACCATGCCCGCCTTGCGCTCGCGGAAGACGCGGAACAGGTCCATCTTGGCCCACGCGTCCTCGTCGGTCAGAGCGGCGTGCCGGCCGGCATCGAGCTCGATGGCGACCGCGTCGAAGCGCCCGCTCGCCACCAGGGCGGCGACGGTGTCGGCGCTGGTCTTGGAGACATGCGCGGTGCCGAGGAGCGTGAAGCGCACCCCGTGCGCCTCCACCTCGGCGTAGGGCTGGTCGCCCACCAGAGCATGCAGGTCGCTGGTCGAGACGTCATCGCCGGTCGCCGGCTCGGCGTCGTCCTGGGAGGCGCCGCCGGGCGCCGCGGAGGCGGCGTCGGTGCTCCCATCGGGGTCGAAGGTCATGGCGCGAGTGTACCCAAAGCGGCGGGTTCGGCGCGGTCCGTGGGGCGCCGGCCGCCTCAGGGCAGCGTGAGGCGCCTCAGCGCGCTGATCTGCTCGAGCGTGGCCATCACCAGCAGGCGGTCCCCGGCCCTCAGCACGAAGTCGGGCTCCGGGTTGGGGTGGGTGTCGCCGTCCCGGAACACGGCCAGCACGCTGGCGCCGGTGCGGCGCCGGAGGTCGCACTCCAGCAGCGTGCGGTCCGCCAGCTGGCTCCCCTCCGGCACGGGCTCCTCCTCGATGGCCAGCTCGCCGCGCCGCTCCCGCAAGGTGCCGTGCAGGAAGTCGACGGTAGCCGGCCGGACCACGGAGTTGGCGAGGCGGCGGCCGCCCAGCGTGTAGAGGTCGATGGCGCGATCGGCGCCGGCGCGTTCCAGCTTCCGCACCGAGGCGGCGTCGTCTGCGCGCGCGACGATGGTGACCTCGGGGTTGAGCGCCCGCGCAGTCATGACGACGAAGGCGTTGGTGGCATCGTCGCTGGTCGCCACGATGATGCCGGCGGCGCGCGCGACGCCCGCCTCGCCGAGGACCTCCTCGTCGTCCCCGTCCCCGATCACGAACGGCACGTCCGCCTCTCGCAGCGCCTCGGCCACGCTCGGATCGGTGTCCACCACCACGAAGGGGACGTGCTCGTGCGCCAGCTCCTCGGCGGAACGGCGGCCCATGCGGCCGAAACCCACCACCACGACGTGGCCGCTCATGGCGGCGATGCGCTTTCTCATGCTCCTCCTCCCGAGGGGGTCGCGGACCTGCCGCGCCACCAGGAACTCCATCACCGCGGCCAGCAGGTAGAACAGGCTGCCGATGCCCGCCACGGAGACCACGATGGCCACGACCCGTCCGGCGGTGTCGAGCGGATAGAGCTCGGCGTAGCCCACCGTGGTCACGGTGATGAAGGTCATGTACAGGGCGTCCACCCAGGTCGCGCCGTAGGCCGCCCAGGTGAGCTTGAACGCGACGGTGCCGAGCACCACCACCGCCGCGAAGAGCATGAGCGGGTAGCGGATCCGGACCAGGAAGCGTTCCCAGCGGTCCGGAGCCGTGCCCATGGCGGGCCTCATGCGCCGTGGGGAGAGCGCAGGCAGCGTGCCGGGCGCGAGGGTCTCGAGGCTGGCTCCACGGCCTCAGTATGGCAGCTGCCGCACGCCGGCGGCTCCTTCGGACCGCTCGAGAGCCGCCTTCACGGCACGATGTCCCGCTGCGCCCACTGCCCGGCCGCCAGCCTCCAGATGCGGCGCTGCAGCGGCGGCCCGAGCACCAGCTTGTCGCAACGCTCGGGCGGCAGACGCACCACCGCGAAGTTGCCGGGGGGCGTGGCCGTCGGGCGCCGCCGCTCCCCGCCCTCGCCCTGCGACTCGGCCAGGGGACGACCGGGTGGCGGCGAGGAGAAGAGCGCCCGCGTGTCGGGGGGAAGCTCGCCCCACGCCCGCCGGGCCAGTCCATCGCCCGCGTGCACCGCGGCGCGCCCCAGCAGGCGCCACTGGACGCCGGCGCGCGCCTCGAAGAGGCACAGCTCGAGCCACGGCGTCACGGCCAGGGAGCGGAACTTCTCGCTCCGGGCATCGCTGGCGAACCAGGGATCGCCGTCCTGGCCGAGCCCGCGCAACACGACCGTGCGGACCTCGGGGAGGCCCGCGGGGGAGACGGTGGCGACCTGGGCGAGCGGGCGGCCGCCGGAGCTCTCGAAGGCCCGTCGCAAGGCGTCTTGGAAGGGGGGCGTCACGGTGCCAGTCTCGCGCCGCGCGCGGCGCTCTGACAAGGGGCGGAGACCGGCAGAGGGTGCCGCGCGTCCTACAATGGAGCATGTCGAAGAAGAACCAACAGCGCAAGGCCGAGCGGCGCTCCGTGGAGGATGCCCGCCGCATCACCGTCGGCAAGATGGTGCGGCTGCTCCTCAAGTCGCTCGGTTTCGCCATCCTGCTGACCATCGTGGTGATGATCCTGCAGGCGCTCCACGTTCCGGCGATCAGCAACTTCTGGGTGCAGATGGGGCTGGTGTTCGTCGCCTACCTGATCGTCTACCCGGTGCTGATGAGCGAGTTCCGGCCCAGGAAGCGGGGACGGGGGGCCGAGGAGGAAGCGTGATCCGCGGCGCAGGGCACGCTCCCCGCGCCGATCAGCGGCCGGGCAGCCTCTACGAGCAGGTCCGCTTCGCGCGCCTGTGGCTGCCACTGAGCATCGTGGGGATGGTGCTCCTCCATCAGCTGGTGGTGGTCCCGCTCGGCGGCGAGCGCTACCAGTTCTGGGCGCAGCTCCTCTTCTACAGCATCCTTGGGCCGCTGGTGACGTTCGCCACCCTCAACTGGATCGCCACCGAGGTGCGGCTGCGCGAGCAGGCGCAGGACGAGCTGGCGCGCCTGTTCGAGCAGCTCCGCAGCAGCCACGAGCTGCTCACCGCCATCCAGACGGTCACGGAGCAGTTCGCTGCCGCCACCGATCTGGAGGCGGCGCTCTCGGCCGCGTCCCGGGGCATCCGCGAGGTCACGGGGGCGTCGGCGGTGGCGGTGCTGATGGGCCCCGTCGGCTTCGGGGTCACCAGCGGCGCCGGCCTGAGCGAGCAACAGCTGCATGACGCCGTCGTGCGTGATAAGGCGCTGCGAGCCCGCGAGAGCCGCGGCGAACGCACCAGGCTGGACGACCACGACCAGTGGGTGCTCACCATACCGCTCACCTGGGGTGGCAGCCTGGAGGGGTCGCTCCACGCCTACTACAGCGGCAGTCCGGACGGTCGACAGCGCGAGGCCTTCTCGATCCTGGCCTCGGAGTTCTCGGCCGCGGCCGAAGCCACGCGCAGCCGGACCCGCGATCTGCTCACCCTCTTCGACGTCGACCGCTCCATCCGCGCGGAGGGGAACCTCGAGCGCCTGTTGCAGACCCTGCTGGGGCGGATCAAGTCGCGGGCCGAGGCCGGGATGGCGGGGGTGTACCTGCTCGACGAGGGCGGTCTGCTGCACCTGCGCGCGTCCGAGGGGGCGCAGCGCCTGCCCGCCAGCGTGCCGATCCGCGTGGGCGAGGGGCTCATCGGCATGGCGGCTCGGTCGCGCGAGCCGCGCATCGTGAGCCGCCTGGCCCAAGCCGACCGCGACGCCGGCGGACCGCTGCTGGCCCGGGCGGGCAGCGCCGTCACCCTGCCGCTGTTCGCCGAGGAGGGCGTGCTCGGACTGGTGGTGCTGGCGCACGCCGACAGCGACCACTTCGACGCCGCCAACCTCCCCTTCCTCGGCCTTCTCGCCAGCCAGGTGAGCCTGGCGGTACGCAACGCCAACGCCTACCTGCACTCCGAGGAGCTCGCCATCGCCGAGGAGCGGGCCCGCATCGCCCGCGAGATCCACGACGGTGTGGCGCAGTCGCTGGCCTTCGCGGCGCTGAAGCTCGACCTGGTGACGCGGCTTCTGGAGAAGGATGCCGACAAGGCCCGTTCGGAGCTCGACAGTGCGCGCGAGACCGTTCGGGAGACGATCAAGGAGGTCCGGCGCAGCATCTTCGCGCTCAGGCCGGTGGACCTGGAGCGCTACGGCCTGCTGGAGACGGTGCGCCGCTACGCGGTCGACTTCGGGCAACAGAACGACGTCCATGTGGAGCTGGACCTCGGCGCCCTGCCGGAGCTGGACCTGAAGTCCGAAGCGGTCCTGTTCCGCATCTTCCAGGAGGCGATGAACAACGTCGCCAAGCATGCGGGAGCGCACACGGTGGACGTACGGGTAGGCGTCAGCGATGTCGGGATGGCCTACATCTGCGTTCAGGACGACGGCCGTGGCTTCGATCCCACGAGCGTGAGCGACCGGGTCACCAGCGCCGGCGGCCTGGGCCTCAGGCAGATGCGGGAGCGCGTGGAGGCCCGGGGCGGCAGCTTCGACATCCTCAGCCAACCGGGCGAGGGCACGACCGTGCAGGCGTCCGTGCCGCAGTGACGTCTCCGGACCGGCCGGCGGCGCGGCCCCCTAGGGCGCCACCCGCCCGCCGCGACCGGGAGGCACGACGACAACGGCCGCCGGGACCGGCGGCCGCGCGTCCAGGTTGTCGCTGCGGCGCCCGCGTGGCGCGGGCCGCCCGAGAGTTACTTGCTCTTGCCCCGCCGGTAGCTGTCACCGAAGCGCTTCTGGAACTTCTC
>Ga0102953_1001227_pt1 | contig 16479 bp, 14 predicted proteins | sample SalPon2A_C_D2_MG_FD_78509 | JGI IMG/M metagenome (GOLD analysis project Ga0102953, IMG submission 78509) | Soil microbial communities from South San Francisco under conditions of wetland restoration - Salt Pond MetaG R2A_C_D2_MG | ecosystem: Environmental > Terrestrial > Soil > Wetlands | place... | reverse complement strand
ATTTTGATCATGCTACCGTTTCCAACGGTTTTGCCCTCCTGGGTGCTCATAAAAACATAAAATGCGCTGCATGCCATGAGCTGCCATCCTATAAAAGCATCTTCCCGGCAAAAAGCGATCAGGATTGTTATACGTGCCATACCGCTGACTATAACAGGGCTCATGGCTCTTCCGGATTCCCGACAACCTGTACGGATTGCCATAACGTAAACACCTGGGGGGATGCCCAATTCGATCATGCCTCCGTTGCCAACGGCTTTGCCCTGCTTGGAGCCCATAAAACGATTCAGTGTACCGATTGTCACAACCTCCCGTCTTATTCCGTCAAATTCCAGGTAACCAGCGATCAGGACTGTTATGGATGCCACCAGCCAGACTATCAGAAGGCACACAGCGGTACAGGGTTTTCAACCACCTGCACGGATTGCCATAACATAAATACCTGGGATAATGCGACTTTCAAGGATCATGACTCCAAATTCTTCCCGATATATTCAGGAACACATCAAAACACATGGACCTCATGCCAGACCTGCCACACTGATCCGACCGATTATAAGACTTTTACCTGTCTGAGTTGTCACGCACATGATAAGACCACAACGGACCAGCATCATACGGAAGTGCAAGGTTATTCTTATGTGAGTACTGCCTGTTATTCCTGCCACCCGACCGGAAAGGGAGGCGACTGAGATGAAACCATCCAGAATTCACCCCATAAGTAGTACGCTTATGCTGATACCTTTCCTGGTGTTATCCAGTTTAAAAGTGGCTTCCGCCCAGGAATCACACGACCTTATAAAAGCGCAAATCGTTCAGATATCCGGACAAACCCTTTACCTGAATGCCGGGCGAAACCAGGGAATATCCACCGGCGATACCCTTACCGTATATGCCGGTGTAAAGAATGGTCATATACGCGGCAGGCTGCATGTAATAGCTTCAATCTCCCAGAGCTGCTCGGCCGAATTCCTGGGACGTCCATTTTCGCTTACACGCGGAGAAGAAATATACTTCTCCACAGTAGCACCGCCCCAGAAACAAATTGCTCAAAACAGTGCTTCTCCGGATTCCGTACGACGCAAATCGATCATGGATGAAAAATCCACCTTTAAAACATCGAGCCGATCAAACGTTGCATCACCAGTTATAACCGGCCGAATCATGACCGGCGGATATCTGAATCTTTCCCAATCTCGTTTCTCCAGTCTTGATCCGGGCTGGATCCATCAGACCTATGCCAGCCCGTTTGTAAATCTCATGTTGCGGGGCCGTGAGTTACCAGGCAACCTGCAGTTTGATGTCAATATGAGGTGGAGTTATCGCTACCTGAAACGGCGACCCATAAGCCCGGCAAATCTGTTCAGCATTTACAACATTAAGGTCAGCAAACAATTTAAGGCTATGCCACTCCTGACTGTTAGCGTCGGGCGTTTTTACAATCAATACGAACGATTCTCCGGGTTTTGGGATGGGGTCATGCTTCGTTATGGGTCATATAGTAACGGAGTTGGGGTGATCACCGGTTTTGAACCTTCCTTATCATCACAGGGATTCTCAACCAGCGTTCCCAAACACTCCGTATTCGCTTATGCCAGCCAGAACATCGGACCTGTTTGGTCGTCGAGTGAAATATCATTTAATGCCATGTATCCCAATAATGGATGGATGAACCATCTTTATTGGGGGTTGCATCAGGACTTTCGTCTAGGCCGCAGTCTTATCGGAGGCAGTGTCCAGGTCGACCGTGATCCAACACAAGGCAAATGGACACTCACGCAAGGCTACTTGCAGGGTCGTTTTCAACTTATCGGCGGATTGTCGGCCGATGCCAACTGGTTAAAACAAAGGCCTTATCAGATATGGTTGACTCCCGATCCTATCAGTTACACCAGAACAAGTTATGGTGGCGGGCTATCCTACGATTTTAGCTCTGGTTATATCTCGAGCAACGTATCGGTGGAAAAGAGTGATCTGACCCGGACCGCCGACAACTATAGCCTTTATGGTTCCCTGCAACGCAGCCGTTTCTGGCAACTTGGCTTCAGCGCTCATGGGAGTTACTGGAGTGATCATTCCAATAAAGTCCTTTCAGCAGGTCTTGGATTAAACCGGTGGTTCGGTCAGGATCAATTCAATCTGGGATATGACTTTTATCGAACAGACTTTATCGGACAGGCTGTTGTCACTCATTCCATTACAGCACACTTCTATGTACCGTTGATGAAAAAGATGATATTGGATCTCCAAACCCGTTTTGATATCGGAAGCGTCACGCAAAATAAAAGTGTTTACCTGAGCATTTGGTATAATTTTTAGCATTGGTCACAACAACCGATCATAAACTAAGAACGTATAATTATTAGCATCACGTATTGATTGCCTTATGGATCTGGCCATTATCTGGATAGTTGCGATTGTTCTTTTCGCCATTTTTGCTATTCCTTTTGTGCGTAAAAAAAAGGATATGGAAAACCGTACCGAAGAGGCTGATATCTTTGCTCTCGAGTATGGACTAAAAGAACCGACCACTCTGCATCCCATTGTAAATCCTGATGAGTGCATCGGTTCCGGAAGATGCGTGGAGATATGTCCGGAGCAGGACGTTTTGGGTCTGAGAAACGGACAGGCGATAGCCGTAACACCGGCCAACTGCATTGGCCACGGACTCTGCGAGCGATCCTGCCCCGTCGAGGCCATCCAGCTCGTCTTCGGATCGGAAAGGCGGGGCGTCGATATCCCGCGGATCAGGGCCAATTTCGAGACCAATGTCGACGGTATTTACATTATTGGTGAACTGGGGGGCATGGGACTTATCCGAAATGCTTTTGAACAGGGCCACCAGTGTGTCGAAGCCATCGCAAAGGAACAGCGCAAAGCTCCCGATGGGGTTTATGATCTTTTAATCGTAGGTTGTGGGCCGGCAGGACTTGCGGCATCCATATACAGCAAGAATCATGGATTACGCTTCATCACGTTAGAGCGTGAAGCGCTTGGCGGCACGGTCAGCACCTACCCTAGAAAGAAACTGGTGATGACGGCTCCGATTGATATACCCGGATACAGGAGACTGAATTATCGTGAAATATCTAAAGAGGAACTCATCAGTATTTGGAAAGATGTAGTCGATAAGTTGTCCCTCGATGAGCACATTCACACCGGGGCTATTGTTCATGATGTCATCAGGAATAAAGATCACTCATTCACAGTAAAAACATCCCGGGGCGAAATCAAAACACTTCGCGTAGTTCTTGCTATCGGCCGCAGAGGTATCCCCAGAAAGTTGAACATACCGGGTGAAACCCTGCCGAATGTGGCCTATTCCCTTCGTGAACCGGATCAGTTTGAGCATGATATGATCACCGTGGTGGGTGGCGGTGACTCCGCTGTCGAAGCAGCTTTGGCCCTCTCCGGGCAACCCGGTAACAAAGTCAGGTTATCCTATCGCCGGGATGCCTTCAACAGGATCAAACCCGGAAACAGGGAACGCATACAGGCAGCAGAAGCGGCAAAAGAAGTCGAGGTTCTTTGGTCCACGAATGTGATCCAAAATGACTCTCATGAGGTTACTATCCAAAAAGAAGACGGCTCTGAATTCAACCTGGAAAACGATTACCTGTTTATTTTCGCGGGTGGAGAATTGCCGACGCCTTTCCTGAAGCAGATGGGCATCGAAATAGATACTAAGTTTGGGGAGCCGTAATTTATCAACCTAATTCATTAATAAACCTTTTGTAAGGGTTACTACCCGGAGTTTTCTTCATATCCCCTTAAACATGCGAACGGTGTTTTCGCGCACCTTCGGCATGTTGGAAAAAGCCGGCGCTGTAGATATGCACCAATTTATTATCCTGACCAACGATGTATCACCCTGGAAGGGGGAGCATCTTTTTGATGCAACCAAAGACCTGCCCGTAGAAAAAATGGTGTATCTGAACGGTGATTTTATCACAAGGGTGTTCGAAGTACCTTATAAAGAGGCTCCCAACTGGTATAAAGAAATGGCGCTGCATGTCGAACAGATCGGTAAAACCTCGGAAGACATCTACTTCTTTTACACCACATGCCCCAAGTGCGCTAAATACTACGGTAAAAAACTATGTAGTTGGCGTTGCCAAGGCAGCGTGAAGACAATTGGTACGGGACACGGATATCTTATTTACAGAAATCCCTCATGATTTTGTGAATTCATTCAGGGCAGATACTTATTGATATTCTCTTCTTCCAGGAAAGAAAGAAAATTACTGGTTACTGGAATCTGTTTCTTCTCTTTTTTAAAAATTGCGTGCCAGTGAGTCATTATTGGGAAATGCTGTAAATCCAGAATCGCAATCCTATTGTTTGGAAGGTCATTTTGCAGACTTAATCTTGAGATGAGAGATATTCCGATTCCTGCCATTATCGCCTGCTTCACCGCCTCATTTGTACCAAGTTCCATGCTTGGTTTGATTCGAATATCATGCTTTTTCAAATAAGCTTCCATAACCATTCGGGTTCCGGATCCTAATTCTCTGTAGATAAAAGGCTCGTTTTTCAAATCTCTGATGGCGATATTTTTTTTCCCAACCAGACGATGCTGCGGAGGGGCGCACATCACGAGAGGATTTTCAAGAAATGGGACAGCTTCTATAGACTCATCATCAGGAATCTGGGTTAAGATCGAAAGATCATATTCGTTTTTGGCCAAATGATGAAGGACTTCATCTCTGTTCGTTACTTTAAGTAAAATATCAACTTTGGGATACCTCCTTTTGAATTCGCCCAGAAGGTAAGGCAAAAAATATTTGGCTGTTGATGCTGCAGAAATTGTAAGGCGTCCCTTTAGCCCGCCTTTTAATTGGGAAACAGCAGCATCAAAAGATTCCAATTCGCGATCGACATTCTGGAATGTTTGATACAGATATTCACCGGCTTCCGTTAAATACAACTTACGCCCAACGACTTCAATAATAGGCAGATCGACTGCATCCTGAAGCTGTTTAATTTGTATTGAAACAGCCGGTTGTGTCATGTGTAACTCTTTGGAAGCTTTAGTGATACTTCGCTTCTTGGCCACCATGCCGAATACATACAACTGATGGAGCGTAAAATTCATGATATAAATATTTATTAATGATCAGCATTAAATGTATTAATTATAACTTATTTGTCAAAGTGAGTATTTTTCAAAACAAGTTAATAACCCAGTACTCATTCAACTTTCATGGACTGTGACAAAAAATTCACTTTAATAACGGGAACCTTTTCAGCCGGCGATGCAAAAGAAATTTTGATGAGTTTGATTGGCAGTAAAATAACGTTTCATACTATCAGGAATCTGAGTAAACGCGAGCGGGATGGCACTGTCGATTCCCATTCGGTTACGAGAATAAATGAGTTGACTGAAACCAGGAAGCACATTTTGGATCTGCTTGAGAAGATGGGGAAAGAAAACCGAAGCATAAATATTTCTTCCGACATTCACATCTACGTTGATGAATGATAAAGATTTGTTTCGGGGTCGCAGGTTAATAATTGCAACCAGGCACAAAAAGGAAGAGGCGATTGCTCCTGAACTTGAGAACCGACTCGGTGTGACATGTATCGTACCTGAAAATTTTAACACAAACATGTTAGGTACATTCTCTGGCGAGGTCACCCGTGTTGACGATCCTGCTGTAACCGTCAGGAAAAAGTGTCTGTGGGCAATGGACACCTTTAGCATCAATTTAGATGTCGCCAGTGAAGGATCCTTCAGTCCCCATCCCTCCTGCTTTTTCGTGCCCCCCGATAAGGAAATCGTCATATTTATCGACAAGGTAAAATTCCCATCGCATGGCCTCATCACGCGAAAAGCAAAAAATGACACTCAAAATCTGATTAAAGGGATCACCATGCTAACCAATCACTTCCATCAGTTTCAATCCAGCTATAGCAGGGCATTTATTGAAACCGACATGCTGGCGATGTACAACCCCACCCGGATGAGTGTCATTATGCAATCCGGAAACCGAAAGTAAACCTATGATATTTCATCTGTTTAGCCTGCTCATATCGAATTAAATAAGATTGTATACATAAACAAATATTTATGTTATTAATTAAAATTATTAATTTTTACTTATTGATCGTATTGTTTAAGTTTTGAAAAGAAAAAAGATACAGGATAGCTGAGCCTAAATTATTAAACCCCATATCACATTTAATATAATATGCCGAACAAATACGCTACCAAGAGCCTTAGAGATGCAAACAGAGCATTCTCTACTAGCATGGTCCGCTTTATGTGGACTTTTTTTATGTCGCTTACCATCGTTCTGGGCATTTCCTTTTTTCATCCGATTACGCGGAATATTGATGGTGTTCTGATCTTCGACCAACTGAGCCTGGTGATCAGCGTTGCCGTGACCTTGTTCAGCAGCATAATCCTCAGTTATTCCAGCCGTTATCTCGCCGGCTACGAAAAACTCCGCCGGTTTCTCCTTAACTGCGTGCTATTTACGTTTTCGGTTATTCTCATGGTAATTTCCGACAACATCGTATTGTTCATCTTTGCCTGGTTATGCATGGGACTGCTGATGTCCGAACTTATCGGAGGTTACACCCATGATGAAGAGGGACCTGCTTCCAGGACCAATGCCAGGAATTACTTTGTGTTGAGTACGGTGTTGTTAGCGTCAGGTTTTATCCTCCTTGTGCTTCAAACGGGATCCTGGAGTATCTCACAAATCATGCACTCCAGTGAATTGAAGAGTACACCTGGAGTGCAATCCGCCGTTCTGCTGGTGATTGGAGCGGCAGTCATACAATCGGCGCTCTTCCCCTTTCAAAGCTGGCTTATGTCATCGATGACAGCCCCAACGCCATCATCTGCTCTCATGCACGCCGGTTTCGTAAATGCGGGCGCAATTTTACTGACAAGATTCGCACCCGCCATTTATGCCGGACACTTTCTTTGGATATTGGTTTTGGTGGGTGGTGTTGGTTCCATAATCGGTAAATTCACCAAATTTGTTCAGGCCAATATCAAGCAGAAACTGGCCTGTTCCACCACTGCACAGATGGGGTTTATGCTTCTTGAATGCGGGCTCGGGTTCTTTGCGGCAGCCATAACCCATCTCATATTGCACGGTTTTTACAAAGCCTATCTTTTTTTATCCTCCGGGGATTCGGTCGGGCAAGGGTCTCCAAAGAAAGTTGAGGATAAAAGATGGAGCTCCTGGTACCTTCCAATCATTCTGCTTAGCGGCCTGATCGGAGGATTTGTTTTCGCCTTTACGACTGGCAAGGGACTCAAACTGAATAGCGGTCTGTTTCTAACGTTGATTATCGTGCTGACCATAATTCACGGATGCCAGGATTTTCTCAAACATACTTCACTTTCAACACCAGCCCGGCTCATGGTACTGCCTCTCGTCATAATTCCGGCACTACTGGTGTATGCTGTAATCTATGATGGCATTACCCATTTGCTGACAAGTATTCCTATGGTAGAAATGGCCACACCGGTCACATGGGCACAGATAATAATTGGCACCCTATATCTGGTATCCTTCTTAGTCATCGAGCTAAAGTTACACCATAAGCTTGGTCGCTTATATGTCTATCTGCTGACGATCTCTCAACCAAAATCCAATACCATCCTCCAATAGTCACAAATCAAATGAAAAAAGAAGTAATTACTTCAACAATCAATGAGCTCTCTGGCCAACTAATCAGAAACTGGCCGCTGTATTCCTTTGTAACCTCAAACCCTTTGGCCGGGCTCGAAGAACTCCATTTTGAGGATGCTATCAAAGAGATACGCAAACACGTAGGCATCTCCGGTTATCCGTCCGCTGCCATATTCGAGCAAGCTATGAGAGAGAATCAGATTGATAAAACCGTTATTGAAAAGCAGCTCCAGAAAAATAGGATTCCCCTTTCTCTCGATGAATCTTTGGCTGAAATGCGCACATTGGAACAACGCTTTTCGTCAAATAGAATGCTGAATAACGTAGATCGCCACATGATCAAATGGCTCACCGTATTCCTGGATGAGGGAATAGCTGAATGGCCTATGCCGGACCGCGAAAAGGGATTCTACAGCGCCTGGCGAACAACGGCTCAATTTGATACCAGTCGGCCTCAAAGACACTTAATTACAGCTTTTCCGGAAGACGCCCTTGAAACACTTGAGCATCTTCTGAAAGATTACCGACCGGATGATATCTGTATGATAATGAAGCATCATCTCTTCTCACTGCCGGGCTGGACGGGTTACATCAAGTATCGAATGGAAAATGAAAATGAATGGCAGAAGACATATCCGATCACGCTGACAGATTACCTCGCTGTTCGATTGGTGCTTTGTAAACAACTTGATCAACCACTTCTGCCGGGTGACACCGGGAAGCATCGGGAACCGGTGAATGCAGACCGAATACATTCAGCCTGGTTAAAAGCTTTGGAAAAGAGTTACCAGGCTCGTCTGATCAAACAAGTCAAATCGCAGGCAAATCGGATACAGGACAGAGAACCCCTAAAGCCGGAAGCACAGTTTGTCTTTTGCATCGATACTCGTTCCGAACGTATACGTCGTGCAGTAGAAAAAGCGGGGAACTATGAAACCCATGGTTATGCCGGTTTCTTCGGTATTGCCATGAACTACAAACATCCGGGTAAAAATATCAGTTACAAATCATGCCCGCCAATAGTGAACTCAGTTTTTGAGGCTAGCGAACAGATTCAGAAGGAAGGAATAAAAGAAGCCAAAAAGTTCCGATTTTACGATAATTTCAAAAACGCACTGAGCGATTTCAAGAGTGCGCTCAGGAATAATGTTCCGGCTTCTTTCGGATACGTTGAGTCCTCCGGATTCTTTTATGGCGCAGGCCTTCTTGTAAAGACTCTCACACCAACATTTTTATATCGTTTAAAGGAACGCCTTGCCAATCATGCTGGTCGTCCCGAATGGTTTAACGAGGTGATAATATCACATAAAACAGGTGAAACGTCGTCTGCCAGAAACAATCTCTCCGTAGAGGATAAGGCGAAAATTGCCAAAACAGCATTCGATTTGATGGGATGGGATCATTTTGCGCCAATCGTTGTCTTTTCAGGACACGGGAGCCAAACTTCCAATAATCCATTTGAATCAAGTCTGGACTGTGGTGCCTGTGCCGGTAATAAAGGGGGAAAAAATGCCCGACTGCTTGCCGATATCTGTAATGATCCGGAAGTCAGAGAACTGCTAAATGCAGAATATGAAATTGATGTACCCGAAAATACCTGGTTTGTGGCAGCCGAGCATAATACGACAACAAACCACATCCACTTATACGATCAAAACACCCCTGCAAAGTCCCGGTCCCAAATTCAGAAGCTCAAAAACAGCCTGATAGAAGCACAACACGCAGCAAATAACGAACAGTTTAAAACCGCCCGTGAACATATTAAAAAAACGATGCACGAAGCCCATCGCAGGGCATCCGACTGGGCAGAAACAAGACCGGAATGGGGATTAGCGGGTAATGCATCCTTTATAATCGGACGACGTGAATTGACATCACGCCTCAATCTTGAGGCACGCAGTTTCCTCCATTCTTATGACTGGGAAAAGGATCCGGATGGTGAAAAGCTTAAGGCCATTCTCCAGGGACCAATGGTTGTCACGCAATGGATCAATAACCACTATTACTTTGCATCGGTTGATAATGAACGATTTGGGGGAGGAACAAAAGTAACTCTAAATGTAACCGGCAAATATGGCGTGGTTCAAGGTAATGGCGGAGACCTAAAATTCGGATTGCCGCTCGAATCGCTGCAAGAAGACGATCGTTTGGTGCAGCACCTGCCACTGCGCCTGACCGTTCTTATCCAGGCGCCAAAAGCCAGAGTGGAAGCCATTATCTCAAAACACTTTGAAACGCTGGGTAAGCTGGTGAAAAACGAATGGCTGTACCTCGCTGTGCTGGATCCGGAACAGGAAAATGATGTTACATTTTTGGGGACTAATGAAGAAAAAATTGCAGAACCTCTTATGTACGAGATATGAGAATCTCCCATCGGCAGTGATTGTACGATTACTGTTCCTAACGGAGTTGTAAATGTGAATGGAAATGCCATCGTTACGGCTGCTGATCTGGCTGGTACCAACGGAGTAATCCACATCACAGACAGTGTGCTAACACCATGATCCAATAATTATAGATCTCCAAAGGTCAGCCATGGTATACAATATGAAAAAAGGCAGAGGTTGGTATTATTCCCTTTTTAATGTGAGGTCTGGATAACGGTTATAGATATCATCTACTTCCTGCACCAATTCGCTGCACAGATGCATGATTGGAGTCGGGAATCTGTGAGATTCGTTTGATCCATTATGAAATAGACGGACAGGCACTGAGCAGAAGCAGGTTATGGGTGACCTCCATCCTTAAACGTACACCGTGCAGGGTCGCGTCGGAGTGACAGCACAAAGGGGAGAAAACAGGAAGTGTGGTTGCCCGACAGACTTCATATCTTTTTAAATTAACTGGATTTGGGATTAGAGTCATCAAGAGCTAATCCTCAGTCGCTGATATCTTTCCACTCTCACGAAGCTTAGTCACAACTCTTTTAATTTCTTCCGGCTTTTGAGTTCCGATCAAAATCCGCCGACCATTTCGAAGCTCAATCTGCAATCCCATATTACCGGACACGTTATACGCCAAACCTGAAAATCCCCATCGAAGTCCCCAGCCACCATATTCAACGATTGGCCGATATTGGCGGACAACCGCAACTGAGACGTTATCCCAGGATATGTGGCGGGGAGATCTGTGAAAGGGAGCAAAGCGGTAAGTCAAGCCCTCTAAATCAATAACGGTGTCAAGCCTGGCATGCCATAACAGATACGATATCAGTACGACTAATGCAATGGAGACCGTTAATGAGATAAGCGTATCCGAATTGATCTCACTTTCAGGTCTCAATACATTTAAAATCAGGATTATAACCACCAGCGAAGGAATCCCTACAGCCAGGCACCAAATCCACTTTTGACGGACTCGCTGGGTTTCCGTGAATAGTACTTTCGAATCATCATCTAGCGACATAACCGATCATTTACCTTGAAAGAGTTCATGATTTCAGGCCTCAACCTAGTAAAGAATTTGAAATATCACACTATTATTGGCTGAGGAATTTTACCTGTTCTATAGCCGCATCTTTATGTTCCGGAACCAACGAAGTTTGCAAAATGTTTAACCATTCGAAGTTTCGGATGACCGAATCTTTTTTATCAAGTCATAATATGTTGGCTATCTCGTTTTAGAAGGCTTTGCAAAACCGTTCTTTTAAATGATATGTGACTAAAATAATTTCAACTCACTTGTCATGAAAACAACTGATATTCATTCACCTTCCTCTCTGATATTATTCATTTTCACATTTTCTTTGATTATCGCTATGTCGGGCTGTTCCAGCAAAATTCTGTTACATCCTGATCAAAAACCTGCCCGGGTTGTTGTTTCCGATTTTCATTTTCTGTTGAAACATTTTAATACCAACGAATTCAATTCCGGGAATTATGCCAGTCTCATCATTGCCTTGAGTCAGCCTGCATTTCCAAGCGCTGATCTCGTCCAGGTCCACCGCAGTTTTAATTCGGAGCAGAATAAACATATCAAGCTGCAGCTGGACTCCGTATATACGACTTTACAGAATAATTTTAAATCCATCGGGATCGATTTACTGCCTGCCGGATACCTGGCCACAAAAAATGATATCCCGGTTGGTCCATACGGATTCCCTCACAGCTCCGATTTAAAAACCAATGCCCGGGTTGCCGATGCGGGATTGAATCTGACATTTTATCTTGAAACCGATAATATCGACGTTAATCATGTAGCTCCATACATCAACCAGATACGCTACCGGCCGAAATTGACCATAGAATTGACGATGATGTCCAACAATGGGAAGGTGATCTGGAAGGATAATGCTGTCAGCCTTAGCCGCCACCTGGTCGAAATTGAGGATCGAACATCTGGTGGAATCACGTCACTGGATGTCCAATATGAGCCGTCATTGTCTGATATGGTGAACCGTGCTTTACAGAAAATAATCAGCCGGCTTCCTTCATCTTTGAGAAAGGCCTCCTGAATTTAGTTTCAAAACAATTCCAATCGATCATAACCGGGAGGAATAATCTCTGAGCATCCCAAAAAACTTTGAGTAAAAAAAAGCCCGGAGAATGATTCGCTTGGTTTAGTTTTTTTCGAATCATTTTCCCCGGACTCAAATCGGCCACCCCAGTGGCCTCTCATGTCGTTGGGGGCCGTTTGAAGATCTTTAGCAAATGGGGTTTTCCGCCTTTGTAAGTCCTATCTCCCAGCATCGCTGATAAATCAAATTTCCCTTGAGCTTTTCAGTCACCGGCCCTGATAACCGTCAAGCTCATATCACTTCGGATTAAAACCTCTTATTTCCACTATTTCAATGTCCGTCTTCTTATTCTATATGTTATACACCTATAGGTGATCACCCCCCTAATGGGATGACGATTTTTTTTACGTTTTACACCCTGCCCTATTGAATGTGAGTTCGAGATTAAAAAGAGGACAAAACAGAGAATTGGTCAGAAGAGCCACATCATCCTGGTAGAAAGCAGCAATACTTTGCGACAAACCAGACGCCCGGCTGGCAAGCTGCCCATGAACTGTTCCCTGCGGTACGTAATGGCGCTAAAATTAGAGACAAAACACAAAAAATCTCACATGCTTCCGGTACATCATTACCAGGCCTTTTCCTTATTAGCCAACGGGTTACAGATCTATCTCCCCAGGAAATCTCTAACTACTTCAGGCATTCTTGTTTTCCGGCTTCGGCAGTCCGATGTCAGGTCGAAAAGCAGGCTTGCGTCTGGCTTTCGTAGCCTGTTCAAAGGCATACGCATATTTCAGGAGTTTGGGTTCACTCCATGCCGATCCAAAAAATGAGATCCCAACCGGGAGATCATAAATGTACCCTGCGGGGACTGTGATGTCCGGATATCCCGCCATGGCTGCTGGCGAGGAACTTCCGCCCGTGTCGTGATCTCCATTAATTACATCAGTCGTCCAGGCCGGACCGGCTGTTGGCGCCACGATAGCATCCAGGTTATACTTTTTCATTGTGGCATCGATTCCTTCATCCCGCGATACCCGGTGTGATTTAGCCAGGGCTTCGTGGTAGGCTTTCTCGGTCAATGGTCCCTTCTTCTCTGCCATTATCAGGATATCCTGGCCAAAATAGGGCATCGACTCGGCCTTGTGTTCCTTATTGAATTCAATGATATCTTTCAGAGTCCGGACCTTGATATCGGGATTGGCCGTCTTCAGATATTTGTTCAGATCCGCCTTGAATTCATAGAGTAAAACCTGAAATTCTGCATCCCCTCCCCCTTTTTCCTTTGGTTCGATGTTAGCAGGATCCACGATTACTGCGCCTGCCTTTTTCATGGCTTCGATGGATGCGTCGAAGATATCTTCCGTATCCTTATTAAAACCTTTAAAATTACGAGCGATACCAATACGGGCTCCTTTCAGGCCATTAGGGTCTAAAAACTGAGTATAATCCGTGTAGGAGTGACCTTTGCTATCGGATGTCGCAGGATCCCGGGGATCAACACCTGTCAGGGCGCCCAAAAGGATCGCTGCATCACGAACCGTCCGCGCCATGGGTCCGGGCGTATCCTGGCTATGAGAAATCGGGATGATGCCGCTCCTGCTCCACAACCCTACTGTGGGCTTAACGCCAACCACGCCATTCAATGAAGATGGACATACGATTGATCCGTCGGTCTCTGTCCCGATAGCTATCGTACAAAGATTCGCTGATGCCCCTGCTCCTGAACCCGAACTTGAACCGCACGGATTACGTGATAATACATTGGGGTTGCGTGTCTGCCCCCCACGGCCGCTCCAACCGCTGGAAGAGTGGGTTGACCGGAAGTTTGCCCATTCACTGAGATTGGTTTTCGCCAGGATCACCGCACCTGCGTCTCTTAGTTTTCGCGCGATGAAGGAATCCTTGCCGGCAATATTTCCCACCATTGCAAGGGCACCGGCGGTGGTCATCATCTTATCAGCGGTATCGATATTGTCCTTAATCATGATGGGTACGCCATGCAGAGGCCCGCGAATTTTGCCCTGCGCCCTTTCCTGATCCAACTGACGGGCAATATCAACAGCGTCAGGGTTTAGCTCAATAACCGTATTGAGTGTCGGTCCGTTTTTATCGATTTCATGGATACGGTCCAGATACATTTTGGTGACTGACTCAGAGGTATATTTGCCCGATTTTATCGCATCTTGCAGCTGGCCAACCGTGATTTCATCCAACTCGAAATCACCAGGTTCAGCTTTTTTCGCTACGGCTTTCTGTTTCCCGGGTTTACAGGCACTGACTCCTACTCCCAAACCAGCCATCGCGCCACCCAGCACACCAACCTTTAAAAAATCCTTCCTCTTCATATGCATACTCCCGTTAAGCTTTCAGTCACACCGTTTTCTGAGAGCCATCCGGTGTTTTATCGTCTCGAATGGCTATACCGTATAGAATAAAGAAAAAAACAACGTACTAAACGGGAGGTAATATGGCAATGGGATTTACAACTTGTTGCAAAACGGAGTTCGCCATCTGTCATCAAAAAAGCCTTGGGAAAATCCGCATATTTGCATCCGCATTTCCAATAAGAATGGATACCTGGAGTCAACCGTCATTAACGTACATTAACACCTTTCAAGATCATTGGAGCCATAGAATTAATGTCGTTGCCCGATAATGTGTGCAGGCTATTATTTGAACTTTGGTGTGAGGCAGTCATTTTACGTTTATACATGATTTCAGGAGCCGCCTTATTAGAAGCGCCACCCCATACCTGCCCATTAACCGAACCGTAGGCCATCATGATGTTGATTCCTGTGCTGTACTGTTTTTCAATGTCAGACGGACCTTTGGCATACCAGTATTGCGTGCTACTTGTATTCGTTTGGCCGGCCCCGGATATCGATGTGGTTGACTGAATCCAAATACAATTTTTGAATGTACCAAATGGAACAGTGACGGTAGCCGTGTCTATGGGACTCGCCTCAACTTTTATAACGTAATTTATTCCCTGAGAAGTAAAGGTTGTCTGTTCGGTATACGTTTTGCCTTCTGTCATAGAGTCGGGTGGATCAGCCAACACGGAATCGAACATGACTAGATTTCCACCATAGGGCCAAAATCCTGAATATCCTTTCGGTCCGTAGAAATATTCATAGCCGGTATTATCAATCAGAACGGCGTATGTTGTTCCGCTCATGGTTGTGTCCATGTCGAACGATTCCCAGGAGCTGTCCGACCAGACTTTGAAGTATGTCGAGTCTAGTTTCGCCCCATATCCCTTTAGCGAAATTGACTGCGAACCGTGTGCGGGTATCGGCCTATTTGATACGGGGTTACTGTTGCAGGAGTAGATGATAACTGCACAAAAAATGATGCAAATGAAGGTCAGTGATTTCATATGGTTCGAAAACACTATTTTTTCTGTGCCGGTTCCAGCTTCAGGGACCATCACACACTTTTTTTCAACAATATTTCACAAGGAGTTTTACTTTCAGTTGATATCCGCTGCGGATATATATATATATATATATTCTTTCTATGGATCCTAAACATTCCTTCAGCAAATATCGAAACCGGTATCAAAAGCTGATACGACTGTACCGAAAAAAACACCGGGATCGTTTCGGAGAAGCAATGATCCAGACTTTCGATGATCTGTGTGTTGAAAATGAACAAAATAGCAATAGTAATAACCTGCATTTCATGGCATGGGTGTTTACAGATACGGCTTTCGCAATTCTGAAAGAATACCTATACGTAACAGCCATAGCCATGAAAAATAAACCAGCAGCATTAATCGGTCTTCTGCTCCTTATCCCGTTTAGTTCACTCATCGCAATTAGAACAGGCTGGCAATTGCTCCACTATTTCGAATATGCAGGCACTCCCCATCTTGCCGGATTACTACTCAATCATACACTTGGCTATCTCATTTTTAATTTCGGGTTTTGAAGCAAGTATAAGTAAGTTTCCCAGATTTTTATTACTCATTTTGGTATTGTCAATCATAGGAACAGCTGGAGGAGTTCTTTGCACAGTGACAGGCAACCTGCTAAAAAGATGGAGATTAAAGACCATGGCTCATCGTCACGAATAGCAGTGCAATTTCTGTTCACTACGACTATTAAGCGACATTACACCTTATAAACCTGTGTACTGCACGGAGAAGGCTCTCAGCGCTGCAAATTTCGAATACATAAAAACACAAAGCCCCGCTCGCTTCACGCAAACGGGGCTTGAATGTTGATAATGCTCCCGAAAGCGTGTGTCGTCCTGATTTTGGTTGACTCATAGTACGGTTTTTTTTGAGTAATAATTCTTCCATTTTCTTTCCAAAGGTCCTGTTCTTGAGTGTGCTTGGTTAGGAGTTAATCTCTCAACACTACT
>Ga0102953_1001226_pt1 | contig 16482 bp, 21 predicted proteins | sample SalPon2A_C_D2_MG_FD_78509 | JGI IMG/M metagenome (GOLD analysis project Ga0102953, IMG submission 78509) | Soil microbial communities from South San Francisco under conditions of wetland restoration - Salt Pond MetaG R2A_C_D2_MG | ecosystem: Environmental > Terrestrial > Soil > Wetlands | place... | reverse complement strand
TGGCCTTCACCGAGAGATATAACGTCAACCCACGCCAGGATATCGGTGCGGTCATTCTCCTCCCAGCGCCGAATATCCTCTTGGGTGGCGCACACATTAATCGCTCCTGAGATATTCAAACAACAATGGCCGCATTGTTTGCAGGTAAATTCCATATTTTCTTTCGTCATAGTCGCGCTGTTCAGTGAATTGTCCCGTCAGACATATCCCATATCAATCCCTGCCAGCCGTCGATAAGGCCTTCGTCCTCACATTCGGGGCAAAACCAGTGAATCCGGTCATCTATCTCGAACTGGATTTTCAAGGTGCCCTTGCACGGCTTTCTTTTTGGACGCCGCCAGCATTTCGGTGCTACGCCTGCGGGCAAACCACAGTCTCGTGAGGTTATCCAGGTTATGATCTCCGTCAGTTTCTTCACCTTCAGCTGCAACTGCGGCGCTGCCGGTCCGTCCTGCTGTTCGTTCAACCAGTGTCTGATGTCAATTACCCACATACATGGCTCCAATTCTTAATGTTTGTTGCATTTAAACATTTCAATCGAGATCTGACTGAATCAACCCTTGATAACATCTTTTTTAACAGTAACATTTTAAATGTTATTGATGTGGGGGTTTTGTTTCTTCGTTTCTTCTAACACGCTGTTTCTTCTTTCTTCAGTTTCTTGGTTTATTGGTGCTCACCGTGCCGGTCACGGATTGTTTTCCATGCCTGGAATTCAGATAATTTCAGCCGATACCTGGCCACATTGCCCTCGTGCAGGCGCTGCAGGGCATCAAGCATCATTTTGTTGAACGCTTTCTTGTCATTTTCAGGCACCAGATCATCTGTCAGTTGTTGAATATTTTTCGTAGATGGCATCTTACTTCCACGGACGATTGCCTGCACGGCATGGATTAATGCCTCACGATATCGGATACGTAGCGGATCCGGTTCAGCCATGGTTTGCGTGATCGCCAGATACCGCTGGCATGAGCGTTCATAGGACCAGATAAACACATCCCGTAGCAGGTCAACCTGATTGAATTCATACACACCCAGAGTGCCATCCACATAGGCCTGTTCAGGCACATCGATAAAAGAGAGTGGGCACAGGTTGTTTCGAATCAGCGGAATGTTTGCTCCCAGACGTGAAACACGCTTGTTGACATCCTCGAACGGCTGGAGATAGGGCAACTGTACCATTAAGAAAAACGCCTGTTCAAAGGGATCGCCAATGGCTGCGGCTTTCTGCAGCAGCATACGGAAACAGTCTTCCAAAACCTGGGGCATGGCCAGCGGGTGGAATACCGACCCGGAAATGTTTACCGGTCTGCGGCGTAGCCGTCCGGAGGCATCTTCATCAGGGAGCAGGTTTTCCGATAGGATGGCGTGCAGATTAAGAAAGGTGAATTGATTGAACCCTATCTGGTCGGCCTCTTCGATGAGCATTTCGATGGCAGCTTTGTGGTTCAGGATCATCTGGGTTTCCTGTATGTCTTTACCCTCTGCTGCCTGCCCGAATTCGATCAGATTTTCAGTGTCGAGACGGTTGTAGGTATTCCCCTCCAGGCGGGAAGAGGACCATGACAGATCAATCAGCAACCGGTTCAGAATTTCTCGCGCATAGGTTCCTGCAGGTCGTTCCCCCGCTGGTGTGCGGCCCATTTCATGAAACTGGGCACGCAGGGACTCGGAAAGATAGAAGGTGACGCCAGGTTCATACTCCTCCAGAAATGAACGCTGATAACCAACCGGCTTGCGCTGCATCAGTGGTTGCCGCACGAGATCTCGGATGATTTTACCTTCCTTTGAGACAGGGATGTATTTGTAAATTTCCGTTTCGGCCCCTGAAATCTTAAATTGTCCAGGCTCCGCAGTGAGGACTAAGCTAGGTCCATGTTTGTAAACCAGGGCGATACTTTCACCTTCGGTGATGATCCGTCTGTCCTCCTGGAGTCGTTTCAGGCGGCGCTGCAGTGTTCGACGATTGATATCGGGCAAATGATTGGCCAGAGCTTTTACAAGCGCTGAAATTCCAAGCCCTTCTGGATGTTCTGAAATTACCCGTTCAATCAGGTCCAATTCTTCATTTGGTACAATACGTGACATGATAACGTTCCCGGAAGTGAGCGGTAAAAGCTGATTTGTGCACCATTCATTAAAGTATGCGACAGTATAGAACGACATTAATATGTCATGCTTTAATGTCGCGCGTCAATAAAATAATGTTCCGATTGAAAATAATACACGTAACCCATAGTTTTTTTATGGGATACTCGGCACATCTTCAAACTGCGGCAATAACCATAGTCCGATTCTTCACCCCCGGCCGGTCATTCTAGCGATCTCCTTTTCGATCTCAGGAGCTATTTTTTCGAGAATGAAGGAGGTCATGTTGTAGGGCGTGTAATTGGTGATGTGCTTAAGCTTCAGGTAGAGAGGCTCCGGCATTTTGAGAAGCACCTGTTTCATAACATCTTCGCGCACATACGGCTCTTTCCATGGATATACTGTCTCGGTTTCCTGGGTTGCGGGCTTTCCGGCACCGGCGGCAAAGGCGTCCAAGGCTGCATCTTTGTTAGTAGTCCCCGGTACGCCGCGCAGGGGACTGCTTTTCTTTTTAGTTACCATAGATTTCCTCGTATAATTGATTCATTTCGTTGACCGCCTTGCTGTCTTGGCCAAACTCGATCACGGTAAGACCGTCTCTGGCCGCTTTGCGAAAGGCGATACGGTCACGAACCATGGACTCGGCCAAGGTGAGGTGCTGAAAATTTTCCTGAGTAATAAAATCTCTGGTCTCCTTGTCCTCACGGATTGCAGGATTGGTGGCAACCCGGTTGAGAACGATGAAGGCTTCCAGACCTTCGTTTAACCCCTTGGCCATCTCTATCAAGGTGTCCATTTGACGGATGGTCCAGATGTCAAACTGGAACGGCTGCACTGGGACATAGGCATGGTCGGCCACGCCGAGGGCGTAGCGCAGCTCTATGGAGTCGCGGCCGCCGGCATCGATGATTATCTCGTCATATCGTTCAGCCAGATCCCGAACCTGAGCGGGGAGACCCTTGCCGAATTTCTGGACGCAAGCTACCCTGGGCTCGATTTGTTCCTCTTCTCGGACGGTGGCCCAGAAGGATGCCGTTCCTTGCCTGTCGGTGTCCAGAAGAAGCACATCCTTTCCTTTCAAGGCCAGCATGGCCGCTATATTGGTCGCCAGCGTTGTTTTGCCGGTACCGCCTTTTTCTCCACCAAAAACAGTGATACTCATAAGTGAACTCCGTTAAAGTATATATGATATATATAGTATATATTGTTTAGCCGATATAGATTGCATAGGCAATAAAAAAACGGCTGCCCAACCAAAAAGGTTGGAGGCAGCCGTTTTGCGTAAGATGGTCGTGTTTATGCCGCTTCAGGAAGGCACTCTTCCTCCTCTACAGTCAGGCCGGCCTTGTCCAGGACAAAGTCGGCGGCTGTCTGCGCTTTGGCGGCGGCTGTGAAGATGGCTCGGCTGTCCTGCTTGAGAATACGCAGCCAGGAATCGATATAGCCGGGGTGACGCATTTCCTCAAAGGGGATGCCTGTGCCTGCTCCAAGAAAAGCTGCGCCGATTTCGGCCACCAGCTCCTCGAAAGCGTAATCCTGGTCACCGAACCTCTTGCCGAACTGACGCTGCAGACGGGCCGGGTGGCCGGTCCAATGCACGATTTCGTGATAGGCGGTGGCATAATAGAAATCAAGATTTTCAAAGGCCTCACGAACTGGCATGGCGATGAAATCTTTTGCCTTTGAATAGTAGGCCTCGCCACCGCCATGCTTCATGGTGGGAAGCGATAAGATCCTTTCTGCGTCCGGATTTTCCGCATCCTCAAAATTTAGGTTCACTTCAAGGGCCGGAAGATCGAGGTCTTCACATTGTTCCACATTGAAAACGGTATACATGCGGGCAAAGGGAATCACTTTGCGGTCATTGTCTTCAGTGTCGGAAACAAGATCACGCTCTTGCTGTTCTTTAACCGGCAGGAATTTCCAGAAAACAATTCCAATCCCTTTTTCACCTTTTTTGATGTGACCATCGAGCTTCTCCGCGTTCCTGTATGTAAGCCAACGAGGATCGACAAAACCTTTCATCATGGCTACAAGATTGAGCAGCATGATATTCAGGCCGCGATATGGACGGTTGGTGATGGCGTTTCGATGTTCACCATATTGTGATGCCTCCCAGGGTCTGGCCCAAGGGATGACGCCGGTTTCCAGTGAATCGATGATCCTTTCAGTGATTTCTTCGTAAATGCTTTTTTTCTCTTTGTTGTTTGTTGTCATGGTCATTGCTCCTAGTGGTTTAAATGGGGCACGACTGCCCGTAAAGGGCGAAAAAATCCTGCCCTCAACGGGTTTGTTTAGACACTCTTTCTGAAACATCTACAAGAAAACGTCGATGTTATGAGGAGATCGAGGCATCGCTATTTGTGTTCCGACGATAGAGAGTCTTATCCAGCTTTGCAGGGTTATGACAGATATCCTGAATCAGCCAGTGATGAGACTTCATCGCCAACCACCAAATGATCAAGCACCGAGACATCTATTACCTGTAAAATATCCTTCAATTTTTTGGTAAGCTCAATGTCCTGGGAACTCGGGTTGCTGTCGCCGGAAGGATGGTTATGGGCCATGATGATCGCTGCGGCATTGAGCCGTAGGGCTTCCTTGACCACCTCACGGGGATGAACTGTCGCGCAGTTTACCGAACCCCGGAACATCTCTTGAAATTCCAGCACCCGATGCTTGCTGTCCAGAAACAGACAGGCGAACATCTCGCATTGGTGGCAGCCTAGTTTGTGCTTGATCGCGGCTTTGGCAACATCCGATGATCTGATGTAAACCCCGCGTCTGAGCTGTACACTGCTGAGGCGACTAGCCGCTGTGAAAATTACTTCTTTTGGGGCGGGAAGATAGGCACCGCCTTGATCTTGAATATAGAGCATCTCTTGCCTCCTTAATTGAAAAAGAAAAGGGGCAAGACACCCCCAGGGCGTGTTGCCCCATGGGGAATGTTTTTATCTCGGTTATGCCGCGTTTCGAATTTCGGCCAGCACAAAATGGTTGACGTTCGGTGGCCGGTAGATCCGGATCGGTTTGTTGTTGATCTCACCACGGCCGTGTTGGTCGTAGTTGCCGATCTTACGGTCGTTCCAGAAAACATCGCCGGAACGGAGATTGAATTTATTGCCGGCCACATAGGCCACGGCACTGTCACGTCGGATATAGACCCGTCCTCTTATGATCAATTCATGCCTGATCTGCGAGGTGCGGCCATCCGCCGTGGTGAGCGTTGTTGTGGTCGTAATGGTTGTCTCTTCTTCGGCTGCAACACCCTGTTCATCATCAAGGGCCAGAACAGAGGCCAATTCACGCTGCCTGTATCTGTCCCATGCCAGGTTGACATTGGCAACCGTTGACCTGCCGGTCAGGGCTTTTGCTAGTTCGTAGACCATACTGTTTTCTGATTCGGACAGGGCCGCAAGCCCCTGGTCGGACAATTCGCCTTCCACGGCCAGTGATGTTTCCATCTTCTGGGCCATGAGAGAAAGGGCTTTGTCCTGCATGGTTTCGCCGTAAGCCATGAAAAAGACCCGCACCGGCAGCTTTTGACCGATCCGCCAGGAACGACGGCTGGCCTGCCGCAGGGTGAACACCGAATAGCCGCATTGAAAGAAAATGATGGTAGGAAAATCCAGCAAGTCCAGCCCGGTTTTCACCAAGTTGGGATTGCAAAGCAGACAGTCGTATTGACCTGTCTCCAGATTATCCCGCAACCAATCTTCTCTTTTTTCCGGTTTGACGGCATGACTACGCAAGACCAGTGGCAAGAAACCGTTTGCCTTGAGCTTTTCTTCCAAAGTAGGGAGAAGATCGCGGGTGCCGGTATGTTCCAGAAAAATCGCAGCCTTGCGACCCTCTTTCCGTTCCGTTGCCAGAATTTCCAGAAGTCGCTCTTCCTTGGGAAGAAGATCAAGATCAAGGGCCGGTGCCGAAGCAACCACTTCCTCAACCCCGTTTCTTTCCAGGGTAACTACTTCCTCTCTTCGACAGCCGTCCGGATAGGCAAGCAGACTCTGGAGCATTTTTCCCAGAAGCCGCATGTCGCCACGTGCCAAGGCCTTTTGGGTTGCGTCCGTCAGGTCGGCGGACAGTTGTTGGTATTGATCCTGTAAGTCATCACACATGGGCACAGAGACGATAATTTCATCGTAATCCGGCAGGATCTCGCTGACATCGTTCAAGCGTACAAAAGCGGAACGCTCAAGGAGCAGGTCCGGCAAAAGAAGCGGCGAGATGCCCGGTGCTTCCTTTACCCTGGCCCGTCCTGATTTCCGGCCGATACTGGCCTGGTTCCAGTCCAGGTCATAGTCGCTGTCCGAATAGGTTCGCTGGACAACGCCATACCGTTCGGCAAAACCAAGGGTGCGGCCATATTCGAACCCGAATTCCGCCATCTGCCTTGGAAACATGCGCCAGAGCAAAAAGAAGAGATCCTTGGAATAGCCGCCCATCAGGGTGCCGGTGAGGGCCAGGATCTTTTTCGAGCGGGCAATCAGGCATGACATCGCCTGACCTTGTGCCGTACCGCCGCCTTTCAATTCATGGACCTCGTCAAGAATGACCAGATCAAAGAAATCTTTGGGCAGATACCGCTTGATGAATTCGGCCTTGGCAAAGCGCCGGTTCCGGGTATTGTCGGCTGACCACATTCTGGCCTGGCAATGTTCGCAGGAGGGAGCCCGGTCGGTTAGCCGGTATGCAACCGGTTTGCCGCAGTCCGGACAGCACTCAGCCCCAAGGCGGGTGATAGTGCCGATGCGCCGTTGATAATGGAGCTTGGCCCGTTCCTTGCCGATTACCCATATTTCCGTGCCTAATGGTCGGGAAACCTTGAGCTTGTTGGCAATCAACAGACCCATATCCTGGTCGTTGAGATTGTAACAGGTGCAGGCGGCAATGGTTTCTTCCGCCTCCCGTATCCATTTTCTGACCAGATGGCCCGGACACTGGATCAGTATCCGTTTGGCCGGTCTCGGATCGAGAGAGGCAATGGCCAGACTCATGATCGTTTTGCCGGTGCCCATTTCGCCGACCAGAAAGGCCCCTTTGCTATCTTCCTTATAAAGGGCTCTTGCCACCGGCAGAATGCCGCGTCTGATTTGGGCGTCAAAGGGCGGTCGCAACAGATTGGCGAGCCGTCTTCTGGCCTGTTGGTCCCAGTCGTCTTCATTCTTGGGCCTGTAAACAGGGTTCATGTTTTTGATCACCTGGGATTTGAGAACATCACCCCATTGATCAAGAAAATCAGCTAAGGCTATTTCCTGTGTCATCGTGTTTCCTCCGTAAAATGTAAAAAAGGGGAGGGCACACGAATCCCGCCAAGGGGATTTGATGTCGCCTCCCCTGGTGGGTTGATTGGTACCTAGATTAGATATTTCTGTTTTATCCCTTCAAGGATACGTTCTTCTAAATTTTCTTCCTGCCAGTTGATCGACCATGCCTCCCGAAGCTGTCTGTTCCCAAAGGAATAGAGTTTTTCAGGTTGCAGGATCTCTTCCCAGAGCCACTCTCGCCACTGCGGTTTCAAGGGCATGGTGGTGCAGCCGTTGAGACGCAGAAAGGCCCGCTCTTTAACTGAATCGATATCAGGGCCAAAGATGACGGCTGAGTAGGCTGATTCAGAGACATCCTTGCTTGCACCGGGAAAATGGTCAGAGCTGATCATCACTTTGTTGACCGTATCGCCGATCTTCTTGGCACGAATGGAATGGACGGTGCCGCTTCCCCGGCCCAGTTCAAATACGGCATCGTGTGCGTCGGAAACCCTGCACAGGCCACCGCTGAAAAAATGGGCCGAAGCCGCCTGGACATGAGATGGACTGCCGACCAGGCTGAAAAGGAAGGACTGGGCTGTGTCGTCGGTACATCGTGCGATAAGCGCATCGCAATAGGTGACGAATCCGTTACTTTGAATTGTGAGATAATCGTTCATTATGTCTCTCCTATAGGCAAAGGGGAGACACCCCATGCGGGGAAAGCTCCCCCTGCATGGGTTAGTGGTTTTAAAAATGTTTGTGTTTACTGGATAGTCATCATTTCAGCTCGCACCATGTCAATGGCCTTGACCGTCGGCATATACTGGTCTCGGGTAACGACCGTGGCAGAGCCGGTTGCATTTTCGCTGACGCTTTGCACCTTTTCCGACTTGCTGACCACACCCTTGATAACCAGACGTTTGCCTTCCAACTCTATTTCACCGTTCATATAACCGCCGGCCAGCATCAGGGCCAGATGGCCGTTTTCCAGCGGGGCCAGGGGACGGATCGAGTTGCATTGTCTCGGCACCAGATCATGAAGGATGTCATCCAACAGGCCGCATTTGCGGACCAGCGGGATAGCTTCCATGGGATCTATGCGCGTTGATTTGAAGGTGGTTAAAGGGGTTCTGGGTGACGGAATTGTTATTTGGCAGGAGCACTTGTCCAGTTGGGGAGTGATCTCAAGAAATTCGATCGGTTCCCGGCCGGCAAGCCAGATAAGGCTACGTTCGGCCTTAAGGGCTTGACCTTTTGCGACAAGCGGTCGCTTGCGGCCCAGAACCACGCACTGCTTGAAGGTCTGGAATTCCTCTTCCGGAAAGGCGAAGACCTGCAGCATCTCAAAATGCCGCGCCAGAACAGCGGCGCAGAATTTCAAGACCGTATAGGGAATGATCAGTATCAGCCAGCCATCCTTTTGCAGGATGTTCTGATAGCGTTTCAAAAACTGCAATTCTTGCCGTTCGGCTTTGCTCTCCAATGCCATTTCATAATCATAGGGAGGGTTCAGAAAGAGCAGGCCGAAAGAGGCCGGGGAGATCCGCACTTCGACCAGAGAATCGCCCCATAATACGTGGGACAATCTGTCTCGTGTTCTACTTGCCCGGTGATGATCAAGCTCTATGCCATAGGTTGCGCCGCAGGTTCCTTCCGCCAAGTTGGCTAAAGTTTTACCTTCACCGCAACACGGATCAAGCAATCTGGCATCCTCCTGAATGTCGAGTAATTGTTTCAACTGGCCGCATACTTTATCCGGGGTCGGATAAAAACCGGCTTTTGCCCGTGATCCTAATCGTGCCATTGATTTCTCCTTGTTATGTTATTGGTTTAAAATTCGTTTGGTTATGAACTTGCTTCAGTTTCGACCAGAAAATGCATCTGGGCCATTCTGGAAAGATTACATCCGTCCAGGTTTTCCGTGCGGGCCAGGTGCATCAGGTCGGCCATCAGGTCAATTATGCCGGTTTCATGGCAATCCAGAGGTTCGCCCTTTAAGCGGCAGTATTCGGCCAGAATGGTTTCTGCTCTTTGAGTTCGTGAATTCATGTTTTTAGCTCGTTTTCTGCTGAAATAATTTTTACGATAAAAAAGCCTGAACCCGGCAAGTTGCAGGATTCAGGCTTTTCGAGTGGTGGACTTTTTATGATCTGTGTTGATCAGAACGGCACGTTGTCGGACAATGGTGGTTCATGACCATCTTCCGGCGGGGCCGGTACACTTTCAGTCTTGTCGCCGCCACCGAGCATTTTCATCTCGCGAGCGATGATTTCTGTTGTGAACCGGGTGTTGCCGTCGGCATCTTCCCATTTTCTGGTCTGTTGGCGGCCTTCAATATACACCTTGGAACCCTTGGCGAGATATTCACCGCAGATTTCCGCCAGTCGGCCAAATGCCACAACCCTGTGCCATTCGGTAGCTTCCTGCTGGTTGCCTTCCGAATCTTTCCACCGTTCGGTGGTCGCGACCCTGAAGTTGGCGACAGCCACCTGGCTCTTGGTGTAACGGGTTTCCACGTCCGCGCCTAAGTTTCCGATCAACATTGTCTTGTTCAACATGGTATTTCTCCTTTTGCAAAAGCAGGGGCGCGAACCTGTCCCCACCATGGGGAGAGTGTTGCGTCCCCGTATTGAGTGGGTTTGGTCCGAGGCCTGGTCTGCTCCGGTCTCTCTTAATAAATCTGTTGCAGGTCCTTGATTTCCGACTCGAATTCAGCGGTAATCGTTTTCATTGACTCGATTTCAGTCTTGGTGGCGAAATCCGGCATATCCAGGTCGTATACCTGAACATCCAGTTCCTCTTTGGAATACACCGCCTGAACCAGACCGCCCTCGACATGGATGATGACTTTCGACATTCGCACGTCTTTACTGTTTTCCATGGCCGCACCTCGTTAACCCGTCATCAGCATGAGCTTGGCGACTCGGAGAATGAGGTTCTGGGCCTGATAGATGACGGTGACGATGATGCCGGTGGTTATGATGATTTTAGTGAGCATTGTCTTCTCCTTAAGGTGATTGCAACCAAAGGGTGAAGACAAGCCACCGCCCGAAGGGGTGTTGTTTTCACCCCCGGGTTACGGGTATTGTCGGTTAATGATGACGGATAAAAATCAGGCAGCCTTCTTGATTTCCAGGAAGGAATAGGAGCTGGTATCCTGAAAATCAGTCAGGGATTGCCCGTAGTCCTTGAGAAAATCGGCGAGACGGTTCGTGTCCAATGTCTTTCTGGTTCGGGTTGCTTTCTGGAGCAGTCTGCCGTGGGCCTTGATCGGGCCTCGTGCTGCAACAAGCGCCAGAAGATCCCTTTTGCGGATGTCGATGCCCTTTTCGAGGTTCTTCTGCTGTTGTTGTAGTTCGGTGAGGATCTCGACGCTTTCGGTGAGTTCCCGGACCTCTTCGGCCTCGAATTTCGGGCAGTCCGCCACAAAGGGGCAAAAGCCGCACAAGGGGCTGACCTCCATGGCCGGTGCCGTTGACGAATCCGTCATGACTTTCTGGTAATCGCTCCAGATAGTGCAGGCCCGGTCGATCAAACCTTCAAAGATGGTTGTCTGGGGCGTGTAGCCGTTGAACAACTCCATACCCGACGCGCCGAAGTTGACCGCTAAAATTGCGCCCTTCTCGACGGTGTACTCGGGGTAGGCCGTGGCAAGCAGTCCCATCTGCAAATAGAGCTGGGTTTCCCAGGAGCCGTATGGATGTGCCGGGATGGTCTCCGGAGATTTCACCTCCAGAACGGCCATGGTCTTCCTGACTTCGGATGTGAAAACGAAGTCGATATGGGCCGTGACCGGTACATCGCCTGCATAACGAACTTCCACCTGCCGCGTGAAATTGGTAAAGCCGGCGGCGGTGAATGCTGCTGCGACGATATCTTCGGCCATGTGCCCGCGTCGAAAACGAAGCAGGGTCACCAGATCGGCTTCAGGGGGATTGATTTTTGAAAGGATTGTTTTGCGTGGGCAGGCGGCGACATCGGATGCCCCGAGATAGGTGGCACGGTCGCCGAGCGTTTCCACGGTTTGCTGAATGGCCAACTGCTGGAGAGCGGCCTGCAGGGTGATCATTAGTTGGTCTGACATAGGTATATCCTCCTTGGTTGAATGTTTTCGGGGAGGATACACGGATTCCCGCCAGGGGAATGGTATCACTCCCTCTGGGTTACGGGTGGTTGGGTGTTTGGTTTGACTATGCTGCTTTCATCCAGGTCTTTTCGGACTTGTCCCATTGAAAACCGGCGGCCTTGAGCAGTTCCTTCTTGTCGTACAGTCTGTCTCCAATGGCGACGATGACACCTTGACGGTTTTCAAAGGTGACGCCGGCGATCTTGGGCATGACCGAAGGTTTGTTGCTCTGGTCCGCTATTTTTCTGTCCGCTTGTTTGCTGCCGGATTGGGTTTTCGGGGGATTCGCCTGATAGACTTTGATCAGCAACCCCTTGTAGGAATCGCTGCCGATGGAGATAAGCGACATGCATTTCTGGATGGCATCGGTGATCGCGCCTTTCTGGGCATCGCCGACATTGCCTTTGACAATCTGCATCTGGCCTTTCTGCGATCCTTTGCAGAGCCATTCGCCATCGACCTTGAGAAAGAGTTTTACCTCGGCCACCGCCTGGGTGTCGAAGATCTCTTCCTTGGTCAATTCGTACTTCCAGTTTTCCGGTCCTAGGAATTCATTGACGGAGTCGAAAACGTACTGGGGCCGATAGCCGTATTTCACCTGGCCGATGACCTTGCCGCTCTTGTCCGTCATTTTGACTTCCTGAACCGCTTCCTTGCCGAAAGACCGTAATCTTTCGTTGATCAGATCGATCTTTTCCTTGAGTGTTGCCGACATTGCTGTTTCCTCCTGTTTGCTGTGGAAGGGAAACAACAACGCCCCGACGGGAGCAGAAAGTTGTTTCGCTCCCGGTTGATGGGGTGGATGGTGATTTACTGTGAAAAATATAGAAACGCCTGTCGAACCTGAAGGTTCACATCACCGAGCAAAACAATATGCTGGAGATTTAATTCAGGATGACGGCGTTAATAAAAATAGGGAAAAATTGGATAAAAGATGAGGCAGCCACGCGAGGATATATTGAGTCGGCAGGTTCGCAACCGCGATTAAACCAGGCGTACCAATATGTGCGAGGCTGTGGTACCTGAAATTCAAGAACACAGAAAATGTGTTCAGCTAAGCCCTTGAAAAGGGATATCTCATTATGAAATGAGCCGGATTAATGACCTTATTCTTATGGATTAGGCACAAAAAGGCAAGGGGAAATATTTCGACATATGGACAAGAGCATAAAGTAAGCGAGAATTCCAGGTGTTACAGGAGGACTCTCTTAGCTTACCGTGTTGCCTGGCCAAGCTCTTTCGCCGCCGAAGTAATAACGCGAATAGAGGAGCGTATCAGGAGCCACACGAGGCCGAGCGCCACAACAATATCCGGCCAGCCCGAGCCGGTCAGCCATACTGCGCCGGCCGCCACGAAAACCGAAAGATTCGAGGCTATGTCATTGCGTGAACACTCCCAGACCGAACTCATGTTTATGTCTTCATGACGATGCCGCCACAGCAGGTAAAGACAAAGAGCATTTGCGGCGAGACCCAACAGGCCGAACAGACCCATCACTTCGAAAATGGGAAGGGACGGCACAAAAAGCTTGTAAATTATTTGAGCCGTCACCGCGAGAGCCGCGAGAAGGATAAGGCCCCCTTTAAAGAGGGCAACCTTGGCCTTGGTAGTCGGACCCCTCGAAACCGCATAAAGGCTGAGTCCATACGTCAGGGAATCGCCAAGGTTATCGAGACTGTCGGCGAGCAGCGCGGTTGTCTTGCCATAAATCGCCGCGGTAATGATCACCACGAACATCACCGCATTGATGACGAGGACAATGCGGAGTGTCCCCCGCTGCCGGTCGTGCAGCCTGTCTAAAGAGCAATCGTGGTCACAGCAGCCGCTCATTTTTCGTTTCCTTTTGGGTAATATCAATGGAAGGCAACCACCTTGGCTAAAACCATAATCCGCGGACTCTGTAAAAATGTTCACGGCCTCGGCCAGTACATGATGATCAGCACCCCGGCCAGGGCCACGGCTCCGCCGACGAGATCGTAACGGTCCGGCTGCACCTGGTCGATCTTCCAGCCCCATAGGATGGAGAGCACGATGAAGATGCCGCCGTAGGCTGCGTAAACCCGGCCGAAATCGGCGGGCTGCAGAGTCGGGATCACCCCGTAGAGGCAGAGGACGATACCGCCCAAGATACCGAGGACGATGGATCTTCCCTCCCGCAGCCAGAGCCAGACGAGATAGCCCCCGCCGATCTCGAAAAGACCGGCCAGCAGGAAATAAAAGATCGATTTGCCGATGGCAATTGCATTCATGGGCATTTGGTCAACGTATGTGCGAGGAATCACCTTTGAACACAGGAGCAAAGCCGATCCGTGCAAACATGGGTTTCAATGGTGGTGTGTTTCAATTTGGCTATGTGGGAAAGCCGCGAACAATATTCCGCCGGGCCCCGCTGCTCTTTCGATATGACAGTGATTGCGGCGGCAAGGGCATTCGAGTTCAAGGGCCAGACGTGCAGATCCCCGACGATGCTGTCCCCATCCGACTCGATAGCGCTGGTTATTGTGCCTTGTATCTCTTTATCTTCGTTGCCGTCCAACAAAACCAACGCACTGCTCCGGAGGAGTCCCCATGCCCATCTCGCAATCAGGAAACCGCCGACAATGCCCATGGCTGGATCGAGAAAAGACCACCCGAGAAACTTACCGGATACTAAAGCCACTATTGCCAGTACGGAAGTCAAGGCATCCGCGATGACATGCAGATATGCCGCTCGGAGATTATGATCGTGACTGTGGTGCGAATGATCGTGATGGTGATCATGGTCGTGATCATGACCGTGCCGATCATCCCCTCGACCGTGCAGCATCCGGATACTGAGCATGTTTACCGCAAGGCCGATGACCGCAACGAGAATGGCTTTGTCAAAAGCAATGTGGACCGGATGGATAAAACGCCCCACGGATTCCACCAGCATATAAAGAGCCGTCCCTCCCAGAAACAAGGCGCTGGTATAGCCGGATAAGATGCCGAATTTCCCGGTCCCGAATCCGAATTTCGACGAACCGGAAAGCCTTCGAGCCATCACGTACGCGAAAAAGGTGATCCCGAGAGCAAAAGCATGGGTTCCCATATGCCAGCCATCGGCGAGGAGGGCCATTGAGCCGGTGAGTACCCCTGCAACTATTTCAACAAACATCGTTATTATGGTCAGGATGATAACCCGCAACGTTTTCTTTTCGTTCTCAACGTCGGAACCGTCAAAATCATGCTCGTGACCAACCAGACTCAGTGTGCTATCATGCATAACTTCCCACTCCCGAACGCTTTTTTCTCACTATTTGCCTGCACAACTATCGGATCTTGCCAAGGTGATCGATCAGTTCATCAATGAGCTGATCTTTGTTGCCATCATGGATCGTCGCTTTTTGAATGCATCCCCGCAGGTGGTCGCCAACGATTTGCATCCAGACGCCGCGAATGGCGCCGGAAACCGAAACGACCTGCCGAAGAACGTCCATGCAGTCCTGGTCTTTTTCGATCATCCCGCACAGCCCCCGGATCTGTCCTTCTATACGGTTAAGTCGCTTGATCAAGCGTTCCTTGTCTTGGTCTGTTCCGCAAAGCGCCATGAGATCCTCCTCTTATAGGGTATAGGGGTATATCCTATATTTCGAGAAAATTGTCAAGCAACTTCCGGAAGGAATGTTGAGAGGATCGCCTCGGGAACGTTCAGATTAGGGCGAGATTTCAGCGGCGCGATTGAGCGAAACCGCAGGCGTAGCAGCGCTACGTGGAGGATTTCTTGATTGTGAGTCGACGGATGATTGCTCCAATCCGGGAGGCAAAAAAGGGAAATTATTTTTTCACGAACCCTAAGTTCTGCAATGTACTGTGGAGCAGTTTTTCAGGAATTTTTTTTACGAAACGGCCCGCTTCATCCTGGTAAATGCGTCAGCCCATACCGAAATCGGTCCGTTCATCCGCTCCCGGTTCAATGTCCCGGCCGTTGACCCGAAGTGACGGCGACCCAAGAAAACGGGATTCCGCGGCTTCTTCCGGAGAAGTGATAACGATCTCCCGGACATCTGCCGTCAAATCAAGTTCACCAATCACACTGTCCACCATCGCAAGCGTATCGTTACGCGTGGCACAACCGGGTGCGAACAGGCAGTCAATTTTTACTTTTGGGTTCATAACATTCCCTCTGTAAAGTACCCCGGTAGCCGGTGTTATTAGCGGCTACCGGGTAATACTTCAACGGATCAGGCAGTCGGTTGTCCCAGTCCGGCGACTCGCAGGGTCCCTTCATCAACTCCCCGGTCAGTGCAGCAGCCGGCAAGTTTGCCGTCAACCGCAACCGCGGGAACGGACTTAACACCAAGCTCCCGGGCCCGGGTTGCGCCTTTAATGTCCTGCATATCGACAACAGTGACATCACAGGACGGACAGGCCAACCGATCCACCAACTCTATGGTGTCCTTGCATAAAGGACATCCGGCGCTGAATATTTCGATCTTTCTGGTAGGCATATCATTAGCCTCCTTACTATTAATACTATAAACCCTGAAGCATACTTCATGGTCAAGGAATGGAAAGAAAAAGTATTGATTTGCGGTATCCGGTGTACAGGTAAGAAGAGGTGAAAGTTGTAACACTAAGAGGACGGACGAAAGCATAGAAAACCACAGTGAATATCTAAAAAGCCGCAAAGATAAATCAAGGGATCGCCCGCAAAATGGTCTCGACCTCAGGCCTGTCTGCCGGCCCGATGCCGACATGATGCAATCGCACAACACCTTGAGGATCGATCAGCACATCCCCGCCCCGCTGCCGGATATCGCCGGATGACTTCTTGGGCAAACGGCCGTGAAGGATCTCCTTGAAATAGGCGACCCACGTGCTAGGCCCCCAAACGTCCCAGAACCCGGCATCGAGCATGCCATATGCACGATAAATCTCGCGGTTCCCGTCAACAAATAATGGCCATTCGAGACCAGTCTCTTCAACGTAAGTGCGGGCCAGAAAACCGGCTTCAAAAGAAACCACAACCACCTTGATGTTTTTTTCTTCCAACT
>Ga0102953_1001225_pt1 | contig 16483 bp, 17 predicted proteins | sample SalPon2A_C_D2_MG_FD_78509 | JGI IMG/M metagenome (GOLD analysis project Ga0102953, IMG submission 78509) | Soil microbial communities from South San Francisco under conditions of wetland restoration - Salt Pond MetaG R2A_C_D2_MG | ecosystem: Environmental > Terrestrial > Soil > Wetlands | place... | reverse complement strand
TGGGCGATGGACATTAATGCCAGGGCCTTGTTAACCCTGGCACAACAGGCTGTCCCTTTGATGGCCAAGGGCGGCAGGATTGTGGCTGTCTCCAGCCTTGGCTCGGTTCGGGCGGTTGAGAATTATACAGCGGTAGGGGCCTCAAAAGCTGCCTTGGAATCATTGGTGCGTCATCTTGCTGTTGAGTTGGGCCCTAAGGGAATTAATGTGAATACTCTCAGTGCCGGTGCGGTTGATACTGAAGCACTCAAAAAATTCCCCAATCGAACGGAAATTCTTGATACGGCTTTGGCGCGGACACCACTTGGCCGCCTGACAACCCCTGAAGATGTTGCTGATGTCAGCCTTTTTCTTTGCAGTGATCTGGCAAACATGATCAGTGGCCAGACCATTGTTGTTGATGGTGGTTATTCGATACGGGCCTGATCCCCTTTGCTAATGGAATAACAATGGCACTTTATACAACTCAGGTCCCCTTTATGCTTGCCTCAGCTTCTCCTCGGCGGCAAGAGATGCTGAGATGTCTAGGTCTTGAGTTCCAGGTTAAAGCCGCAGCAGTTGATGAAAAACTGCTGCCGACTGAATCTCCAGAAGAGTATGTCCTGCGTGTGTCGGGAGAAAAGGCGCAAGCCGTCAGTGCAGCCCTCCCGGAGTCCTGGGTTGTCGCGGCCGATACAATTGTTGTGCTTGGTGGGGAAATTCTGGGAAAACCTGACAATAGGGCAACGGCCCTGGCCATGCTCAAAAGACTTTCTGGAAGAAGGCATCGGGTACTTACAGGGTTTTGTGTCAGCAGCCTTAAGCTAAAACAAGTAATTTCACAGCTTGCTGAAACCGAAGTTTGTTTTAATGATTTGTCGGATGAAGCTCTTGAGGCTTATGTAAAAACGGGGGATCCACTTGATAAGGCGGGGGCTTATGGCATTCAGTCATTTGGCGGTGTGCTGGTTAAAGAGATTATCGGGTCCTATACCAATGTTGTCGGTCTGCCTCTTGCCGAGCTTATCAACGAATTGCTCCGCCTGGGAATAATTACTTCTGTTCTGTGAATTGGCGGTGGTAGATCTCACTTCGTTTGCATTCTGCAAGCAGAGACCAGCAAAGACAAAGATTGATTACGGTAATTACGATTGCGATCAGGCTGATCTTGCCCTGATTAATAAGGACATAAGTCGAGTTGGCCGCAATATCCGCCAGGATGGCAATTCGTATCGGTTTCAGCCAGCTCAGGCAGAGGACTGATCTGTGGGCTGTTTTTTTAAAAAGATTTCGGCAGCAAACCATCGCTTTTTGAACGTTTTGAACTGGTTAATCGTTGATAAACTTCCCAAAAGTCTCAATAGATCCAGCGCCACCGTGTAAATTCAATTACTTACAGAGCGGTTCGGGGATGTCGAGCAGACTTTCGAAGTCGGAGTTTATACCCGTCAAGTGACTACTGAAAAGAGTGCCCGGTCTTTTCGGATGCTATCTGCGAGACCATCAATCGTTTGAAGGGTCGAAGTCAGAGTAATGCTTTTTCACGCAGTTGGGGCAGACACTGTGGCTGAACTCTGCCGTGGACCTGTCCTGGATATATCCTTCAAGTTTGTGCCAGTTGCCATTGTCATCGCGTATCTGTTTGCAGAACGAACAAATTGGCAGAATACCGGTCAAGACATTGATCTGTTCCAGAGCAGCCTCAAGTTCCTGGTTTTTTTGTTCCAGGAGTTGTGTCTGCTGCTGTAGTTGGAGTTGGTTCCTGACTCTGGTCAGGAGTCTATCCCGGCTTATAGGTTTGACTATGTAGTCTAATCCGCCGGCCTTGAAACCCTTTTTTTCGTTATGATCTTCTCCCAGAACAGTCAGGAAAATAATCGGAATTTTTGAAAATCGTTTATCTGCTTTTAACCGTCTGCAGACCTCAAACCCATCTATTCCCGGCATGAGTATATCAAGCAGGATCAAGTCAGTGTCCGAATTTTTCTTGACAAGATCCAGGGCTTCTTCGCCGTTTGAAGCTGCCAAGACGTCAAAGTCTTTTTCGAGAATGTCCAGCAAGAGCTTGCGGGTAGCCGGATGGTCCTCTGCAAAGAGGATTTTTTGTCGCTGGTTTAATTGTGTCATGAATTATTATCAAAATAAAGCGGAGGGTTGTCAAATAAAACAGTTACAGCCTTGGAGCAACTGTTGCTTTCTGGGCCTTATGCAGACTGGTTACATAAGAGCATACTCGGAAGAGATGAAATCGAGAGTTATGTGTCGTGTTAGCAGGAGACCTGAGGCTGAAGGGGCAAGCTGTTGATGTTAGTGGCAGAGGAATTGAAGTGGGCCTGAGAAGGTCCAGCCCATCATGGTTATGTGGCCGGATAAATTATAGAGGCCCATCAGGGTGACACCCAGACCGGCAGCCCGCAGCATCCAGCCCCGGGTCGTTGCTTTGAGGTATTGGGCAGCGCCGCCAACCAGTAAAAGGGCAGGCATGGTGCCAAGTCCAAAAAAGAGCATGGTACAGGCACCTGAGGCGGGTGAGGTGGTTTGGGCTGCCATGATCACCATGGCATAGGCAAATCCGCAGGGCAGAAAGCCCATCAGCAGGCCGAGAGGCAAAGCTGCCATAGCGGTGGGCAGGCGATTTAAGCGGCAGGCCAGTCGGCTTAATATTTTTGCAGGACCTGGGGAATCCATTTTCAAGATGTTCCAGTGTGAAAACAGGCGGGCAGTGGCGAGACCCGCAATGATGATAAAAATATCAGAGGCGAGTAAGGCAAATCGCAGGATGCCGTTAAAGACGTTGGCATAGGCCAGCAGAGACCCAAGCCAGCCTGCAATGGCGCCAACAAGGGAGTACGTGGTTATTCTGCCGCAATTATAGAGAAGTTGAAAGGCGGTTGTTTCAGCCTGGTTCTTTTTTATTGTTAACGAAAAGGCTGTAACCAGACTGCCACACATGCCAACACAATGAGCAGACCCTAAAAATCCGGTAGTCAAGGCCATTGTGTAAAGAGGGTCAATGGTCATCGTCATCGTCCAGCATCCGGTATTTTGGGCCTTCAATATCATCAAAATGGCCTTTACTGACAGTCCAGATAAAGATGAGCCAGGCGGCGGCGCCAATAAATAGTGAGAGGATAATAAGAATTACGGTTGAGCTTTGCATAGGGTTCTTTGGTTTTTGCTAAACGCTATTAGCCTGATCAATCTTCGACAATCTGAGTGAATTACAGACCACACAGACTGAGCTCAATGCCATGGCAGCGGCAGCATAGATGGGTTCGAGGGCGCCGCTGATCGCCAGAGGGATCATTAAAAGATTATAGAAAAAGGCCCAGAAAAGGTTCTGATGAATAATCTGTAAAGTTTGTTTAGCAATGACGATAGCCTCCAGAACTTTACGCGGCTCCGGGCGGGTCAGGGCAATGTCCGCCGTTTCCATGGCGATATCGGTTCCGCCGGCCATGGCGCAGCCCACGGTAGCAGCGCCTAAGGCGGGGGCATCGTTTAAGCCGTCACCTACCATTACTATTTTTTCACCTTGTGTTATCCGGTCCGTAATCCACTGAGATTTCTCTTCCGGGGTCATCTGGGACTCGTAGTCAAGTGCAAGCGCTGTGGCAATTCGTTGTGCCGCCCCCGGTGAATCGCCGGTCAGCATGATTGATGGGATGCCAATTCTCTTGAGTTCGGCAATGGTTTCACCTGCGCCATCGCGGATTGTGTCAGAAAGATAGATTGTTCCCCTGTAGTCTGTGTCGACGGCAATATGGACTTCAGTATACTCGGAAACAGGCGGGGCGGAAAGGTCAACCCCGTTTTCAAGGAGAAACTTTCGATTACCAGCCCGAATAAAGCCCTGGTCTGATTGCAGCATGAGACCTTTCCCCGGCACTACTTCAGCCAGAGACGGTTGTATAGCGATGCCCTTGCGTCTGGCTTCACGAATAATACCTTTTGCCAGTGGATGGGTTGATGCCCCTTCGAGTTGGGCAGCAAGTTGTAAGAGCGCAGCACTGTTCCCCCGGGCTGGGTGTATCTTTTGAACGTCCGGATGGCCGCTGGTCAGGGTTCCGGTTTTATCAAAGGCAACGAGAGTGCTGTGTGCCGCAGATTCGATGATGTCGCCGCCACGGAAAAGTATGCCCTTGGAGGCGGCTGTTCCAGTTGCTACCAGGACGGAGATTGGGGTGGCAAGACCAAGGGCGCAGGGGCAGGCAACAACCAGCACAGACACTCCATTGAGCAGGGCGGTTGACCACGGGGCGGCGTTGAAGACCCCCCAGAAAAAGACAGTCAGCAGCGCGCAAATGCTGACAATCGGCACAAAAATAACGGCAATCCGGTCTGCCAGCCTTTGGACTGGCGCCTGACGGGACTGTGCCTCTTCGACCAGGCGGCTGATTCGCGCTACAAAAGAATCATCGGCTGCTCTGCTGACTTCAAGTTCAACTGCAGCAAGCAGGTTGAAAGCGCCGGCAAGAACATTCATGCCCTGGGAACGAGCCACAGGTAATGATTCCCCGGAAACGATTGCTTCATCAAGTTCGGTCTGACCAGACCTGATGATGCTGTCTACTGGGACCCTTTCGCCCGGTTTGACCAGAATGAGGTCACCGGGCACAAGCTCTGCCGTTGCAATGCGGCTAAGGCTTCTGTCATCATTAAAACGAGTGGCGGTTTCCGGGGTGAGTTTCAGCAGCCGGTCAACGCCGGAAGATGCCTTATTTTTGGCAGAGCTTTCCAGTAATCTTCCCAGCAGAATCAAGGTGACAATCATGGCAGCAGTATCAAAAAAAACCTCATCATGGCGAAAGAGTGCAACGATGCTGTAAAAATATGCGGTCAGGACACCAAGGGAGACTAGGGTGTCCATGTTGGGTGTTTTATTGCGCAGACTGGCAACAGCACCGTGCAGAAAAGGATAGCCCGAGAAAAAAACCACGGGTGTGGTGACAGCCCAGGCTAGCACCTGTATAATTGTCCTGGTTTGCGGGTCGATACCCTGAAAATAGCCGGCATAAAGTGCTAAAGAATAGCCCATGAGCTGCAATGAAAAAAAAGCGGCTGTTCCAAATCGGATAAGGAGAGCTTTGTGGGCCTGGTCTTTTATCTGTTGAGCCGCATCCCAGGAGTAGGGACGGCTGGCATAGCCAATCCGGCTGATCTGCTGTATGACGGAGCTTGCTGAAATGGTTGCGGGTTCAAAAACAATTTTGAGCCGGTGGGTGGCGAAATTCAGGCGGGCATCATGGATTCCCGGTGTCTTTTTTAGAATTTTTTCTATCAGCCAGACACAGGTCGCGCAGCGAATGCCTTCGACCAGCAGCAAAAGTTCTGCTTGGGGACCCTGGTGTGTAATAAATTTTGCAAGGTAGTCGTCAGTATATTCTGATTCAAACACAAATGCGGGGACTCCAGGTTCGGCCCAAGTACGTTTTGTGTAAAAATCATCAAGCCCGGCACCAGTAATAATCAGATAGGCGCCATGGCAGCCGTGGCAGCAGAAATGTCTGGTTTTCTGGTTGACTTCAACAGAAATCAGATCGCTTTCCAAAATATCAATGCCGCAATGATCACAGCGGAATGCTCTCTTGTCTGCCATTGATCGTTTACCTGTTGATCAGCAGATTGCGCTGGATAGTTGTTTGATCTTTGCTGAGAGTGATAGTGGCTGCCATGTTTTTTCCGGTGTTGGAGGGAAGCAGCACTTTATAGACTCCCAGGCCAAGGTCCTCCAGGCTAATTGTTGTCGTGACGCCGTCAGCGGGAGATGGAGCAAACGTAACGGATCCTGAACAACCAGTGATAGCAAGGCCATGTTTATCGGTTAGCGTTAACTCTATACTGTCAGCGGACAGAAGGGGTGTGAGAGTCCAGCCCATGGCTTGGCCTGCCGCCGTTTCAACACTGGTGCGGTTGTACTTCAGGCCATGGCTGTAATAACGGGGATCTGTAATTGAGCTGACCCCCTGGGTGGCTCGGTAAATCGACCAGCCGGTTATGGCTATAAAAGAAAAACCTAAGATGCAAAGAGCAGCGGGCCAGAAATTTGTTTTTTCTTTCATCAGATCTCCTGGTCATTTTCCGGTCAGATTTGAGGGAATAAAGGCTTTTTGCTGAGCGCAGATGTTGTTTGCTGTACAGACCTGCATTGTAATTGGGAGAGGTGTCATTGTCGCTCTAGGGCTGAGTACGGCAAGGTTTATGTCACTTTTTGCATTAGCGGCAACGGTAAACTGTTTTGCTCCTTTGACCTCCAGGGGGGAGTTGGCGGCGGTTGTTGCCGTGATGGTATATGTCTGATTTACCTGGCTGAGGTTGCGGATTGATCCTGAAAAAAAGGTTATCTGCCGATCGTTGCCAACAAGTCGACTGACAATCCGGGCCGATTGACCAACTTTAAAACTAATAGAGGCACGATTGGCCGCACGGATGAAAAATAGGGCCAGCAGTGTGAGGGCGATGGCGGCAATGGCGATAATTTTAGGGTTTAGCAGAGAACGCCAGCCAAGGTCGGCCTGTCCAAAAGTATACTGGATGATTCCTGCTTCGCCTCTTGTCGCCATTACTTTTCGGCAGGCGTCAAGACATTGGGCACAATTGATACACTCTATCTGAAAACCGGCGCGAATATCAATGCCCGTCGGGCAGACCCTGGTGCAGGCATGGCAGTCTATACATCTATCCCGATGTCTGGGATGCGCCTGTAGGGTCAAGGTGCCTTTGTCCATCAGTACCGTCTGAAATCTTCCGTATGGGCAGAACTCCTTGCAGAAAAGGCGTTGAACCAGTGAAAAATTGATATAGGTCAGTCCAGCCATGACAAGCATGGTACCGGCAGGCCACATGCCAAGGCTGCCATGGAGAAGGGCAGGAAAGAAGATACCTGGCGGCACAAAATACCAGACAAAATTTGCCCCGAAAATCAATGAAATTCCTATATAGTTCAAGTGCAGTAAGGCTGAATTATTGGACCCGGCAGGGCCTGCTTGGGATTTTTGCTTCAGGCGGGTTTTTAAAAAATCAGCCAGGTCGCCTAGAGCTGTCTGTGGACACAGCCAGCCGCACCAGACTCTGCCAAGCACAAGGGTCATCAGGATGAAGCAAAAGATTGTTCCTAAAGCCAACAGCCAGAAAAGGAAGAACTCTTCAATGCGAAAGGTTTGCCAGAAAAGATCAAGGGTAAGCTCTGGCGGGTTTATTCTGAAGAGACTTTTATGGTCAATCTGCAAAAACGGGACAACAAAAAAAAGGCCGGTCATTGTGTACTGTAGGAGTCGTCTTTTTGGACCTAAAAGGGTGTATGACAGGCTTGGCCTTGTTTTCATGGGGGGCTTGGTGTTTATCAATCAGGGCTTAGGAATTAGGAATGGGGCCAAAAAGGCTGTTTTAATAAACCACCCGCTTCGCTTAAGACGTAAAGGGCGCAGAGTTCTTGTGGTTGTTTTCTGCGCCCTTTACGTCTTGCGGTGAGATTAAATCCGACCGCAGGATGCTAAGTTCATATGACTACTGCTGCATATCAACAGTTGTCTGGGCGCTGTTGTATTTGTTGTTGTGAGCGGTCATTTTTTCTTGAAATTCCTCATGGGAGCTCCAGCCGCTGGTGATATAATAGACCGCAAACGCAACTCCCCAGATAATTAAGCCGTAAAATAAAATATTGAAATAGATTGGAGGCGGTGGGTTTCCTTTATTTTCTTTTATGCCGTCATGTTTTTCATCAGTCATTGCTGTTCTCCTTGTGTAAAAGCGATTTGCCGTTTACTGCCAGCCATCGCTGTTAGCGCTAGTCTTCGCTGTGGCTTTATGCGTGATCCGTTACTCGTCATCATCCATCATCCGGTATTTTGCTGCTTCCAGGTGATCTTTCCTCTTGCGGCTGAATGTCCGCACGGCAATCAGCACAAAAACGACAAAGAGGCCAACGGTAACACCGAGATATAGAATGGTTGCCAGATCCATGGTTATTTCTTTAAAAAGTTGAGTATTTTCCAGATCCGGTCAGCGCCGATATTTGAAAAGCTTGGCATGCCGGTACCGTCAAGACCACCATTAATGATAGTGAAAAGCTCTTGATCTTCAAAATCCTGCATATTAACAAGCGGCGGGCCGATATCATCAAGATCCTCTTCATCCATGACTGTGTCGTGGCAAGCTGAACAATATCTCGCAAATAACTGGGCTCCTTCGTCGATTGCAGCAGCGTCGCCGGGGAATGGGTTTACCAGTTTGCCGACAATAACCGTCTTCGTGTTTTGCCGCCAGGGGATATCATTGCCCAGTTTCTGCAGATAGGCCACCACGGCATCCATTTCTGTCTTGCCGGATAACGCCTTGATTTCGGCAGAATCATAAGGGAAATGCAGGACATCCATTTTTTTCTGGGTATAGGCGGGATCAACAGCGTTGTTGTCCAGAAAGGAGTAAGCAGGCATGTTGGACTGGGGAATCATGACCCTTGGCTGGCGCATGTGTTGATAGTGCCAGGTGTCGGGGTATTTCCCTCCGATTCTGGCCAAATCAGGTCCTGTTCTTCGTGAACCCCAGAGGTGCGGTTGGTCATAAACAAACTCACCGGACTTGGAATAGTCTCCGTAGCGCAGCACTTCAGCGACAAGGGGGCGTACAGTCTGGGTGTGACAGTTGTTGCAGCCTTCACGGATATAGACATCTCGGCCGGCAAGCTGTAATGCGGTATAGGGTTTGACGGCGTCAATCTTATCAGCTTCGGTGTTTACCCACTTAAAGGGTAGAACCATGGTGATGATTGTGCCGACCAGAATGGCCAGGGTAGCCAGGACTAGCAATAAAACAGGTTTCTTTTCCCACATTGTCGTCACCTCCTTAAGCGTTCTGGGCTGCGATTGCCACAGGGGTTTCCTCTGATCGCGCCGTCATGTAAAGGTTGTAGATAAAGACAAGAACGCCGGCGAGGTAGATAACGCCGCTTATGGCTCTGATTGTCCAGTATGGATACATCTCGGTCAGGACCTCCATAAATGAATAGGTCAGGCTGCCGTCCGGGTTAAGGCTGTGCCACATCGAAGCCTGCTGGACGCCAGCAATCCACAGACTCACTGAATAGATCAGCTGGCCGATCAAAATCAGCCAGAAATGTAGATTAGCGAGAGGGATGCTGTATACTTTTCTCCCATAGATTTTAGGGAGCAGATAATAGGAACCGGCGAAAAGAATCATGGCCACCCAGCCCATGGTTCCCATGTGGACATGGCCGGGGATCCATTCAGTGTAGTGGATAAAGGCAGAGAAGGTTCGGACTGCCTGGGATGGGCCCTGCAGGGTCTGTAGGCCATAAAAGGTGATGCCGAGAATAAGAAATTTCACCAGATAATTGTCGCGCATCTGGTGCCACTGGCCCTCCATGGTGAGGTAGCCGTTGATAACCGAGCCCCAGGAGGGGGCAATCAGCATAATAGAGAAGGCCATGGCCAGGGTCTGGACCCAGTCCGGTACTGGTGTCCATAATAAGTGGTGTGCGCCTGTCCACAGATACATGAAGATTAAGCTCCAAAAGGCAATAATCGAGATCCGGTGACTGTAAATTGGCTGGCCGGTGGTTTTGGGTAGAAAATAATAAAAAATGGCCAGAGGCGGGGTTGTCAGGACCAAGGCTACGGCATTATGGCCATACCACCACTGCACATTTGCATCATTGGTTCCGGCATAAGCTGAGTACGATTTGAACCAGGATACTGGAATTTCGGCGGCATTGACCAGGTAGAGGATAGCAACTCCGACAATAGTAGCCAGCATATACCACAGAGAAATATACATCTCTTCATCTTTTCGCTTGATGACGGTCATGATAATATTGGCGCCGAAAATGACCCACAAAATGACCACCATGATATCAATGGGCCATTCAAGTTCATGGTACTCTTTTGAGGTGTTATAGCCCAGGAGTAAGGTGACAGCCGCCGCAATAATCGTGGCATTGAATAGATAGAGTTGAAATTTTGCCAGGCCGTTGCTCCATAGACCTGTGCGGCATAAGCGCTGCACAATATATAAAAACATGGCCATAAAGCTGCCGATGCCCCAGCCGAATATTCCGGCATTTGTATGCAGCGGCCTCAATCGGCCATAGGTGAGATACGGCGCAAAATTGAGCTCCGGCATAACCTGCTGAAAGGCAATGAAGACCCCCACCAGGACAGCAACAAGGCCCCAGAGTATGCTCCAATGCAGGAAGCTTTTTACGATGTCGTAATTGTAGTCACTCTTCTCCATATTCCTCCCCCTTTCTCATATGTTTTGGTTCATTAAAAAAAACACTTTGGGCGGCTATTGTAACTAGGCAGCCGCTGAAAATGTTAATTTTTACCAGACTGCACGATTACCATGCTGTTTTCGGAGTTTATCAACGTCACGCTCAAGTTCGATTCGCCACCCAGCATGAATTCTCGCTGCCGAAGGGGCGATAAGCTCCGGTAAGCCGTACACAAGGCGGTCGGCCGCCCCGCTGGCTTCAATGACTGCCTCAATGGAACGGGCGCCAAACTTGTATTCGGCAAGCAGCAGACGCAACAGCAGGCCGGAAGTTTTGCGTGCTGCTTTTTTCCAGTGGGTATCCATCTGGTGGGCAATAATAAAAGCCCGTTTCATTAAAATACGATGCAGGTCGTTGAGCTGGTTGGCGCTAGTTTTGTCTGACAGAAGGGCTTCGTTGATCTCAATACCTTCAATATCAAGCACTACCCTGAGCCGGCTCATGAAGTCCGGGATTTTAAGTGTTTTGGCCAGTTGCAAGGTTTCCGGCTTCTCGGGGTTGAGCAGGTTTTCCATGCCCTCCCAGTTGGGTTTGACGCCGCCGGCAAAGGCAAAAATGGAACGGCCGATATTGTATGGTGTGCCATGGACATAGGTGATACCATCCTGCATGGATGGCAAAAAATAGCGCAGGTAGCCGAATTCATGATTGTCATAACGGCAGTCAAATTCGTCCCAGAAGACAATTGGAACCTTACCTTTTGCAACGGAGGCGCGGATGGGCTCAATGGCGGAATTGATCTCTTCAGGGCCATTGAACTGGGTCATGTTGAATTCAAAAAACTCGAAAGGGTTTGTTTCAAATTTATAAGCAATTACTCTGGAGACCTCTTTTACCGAGAATGACTTTCCAGACCCGGGGGGACCAAAAATACCGAGACATAAAGGCCGCTGGAAACTCTCCCGCGAGACATAAGAATCCATTACATTTTGCAATGTAATGACCGGCTCGATCTCGGCAGGGTCTGTGGTCCGAAGATTGCCGACACGATAAAGGCGAAGGTTTTCAAAGCCTTTTTTCCAGCTCACCTCTTCTTTTAAGTGGTGCAGAACGTCTATAATGACAGCGAGAACGCTGTTGTGGTGCTGGGGCTGCAACTCTGTGGATGCTCTATTTTGCGGGAAGAAGGTACGTAGCGCATTTTTTTTCTCTTCGCTCCATTCCTGGCAGGAGACCAGCTCAAGGTTTTTGGCAAAATCAGCATCGTTGGCTGGAAGCTCAATAAAGTAGGGGTCAGGCTGCTGCTCCATATAAGAACAGGGGCTTCCGCCGGGAAAGGTGGATGAAAAGTTAAGGTCAGGGAATTCAAGGCCATCACTAAAGGAATAGCCATGTTCATGCAGCAACTGCCAGTTCTTGAGAACTCTTTTAGAAAAATCATACAAATAATTTCTGCAGAAATCGGGCTTGCCTGTGGTTAGACAATCGTGCGCCAACATCGAGGTTATCAGAGTATCGTAACAGGGAACCGAGCCTTTGTGTCGTGGGGAGCTTTTTTCCGGCAGGCTGCCTCGACGGTGTCGGAAAAAAGAACTGTCCGGCCCCATATAGAGGATTCCGTGGGGATACATTTCGACGAGAATGTGACAGCTGAATCGGGATTTCTTTTCGTCCCACAGGCCGACCTCGGGGGATCGTAATGCACGGCTTGCCATGGCCACGATGGTTTCCCAGTTTACAGCACTGTCCATCTCCATTCTGGTGGTTTCCAGGTCGGCCAGCCGGCAAAAAAGAAAGAAATTTTCTCCGAAATGTTCTGACCAGTCCTGCCAGTGGGCCGCACTTATCCCCAGAGCGATGACCCAGGCATCCGGATTGACTGCTTTGAGCTGCTCTGCCTGGCAGGGCGGGTGACCGCTGTCGTCAATAATGATTATGCCGGTGTTGCTTCCCAGGGCTTCAGCATTATCCTGGTCAACCTGAAGCTGGTGGCACTCCGGGTTTCTGCCTTCGGGCGGCAAAATTTGCTGAAACATAAACCAGCCGGCCTTATCATTTTGGGCGTAAGAGCGTTTTCGGAAGATTTGATAGACTTCCTTCTGCTCGCCATAGGTGATGGTTTGAATAGGCGGGGCAGGATCCAGATTAGTTATATAGGAAGAGAGCCAGGTCAGGCATTGTTCAAGGCGGCCAGCCTCAATGTTTACCTTGCCGGCCAGCAGTTCAATGAAGTCGCCCGGATTGTAGCCATAGGCGGGCAGACTACCCTCGGGAAGAAGACTGACTTCCTTGATTGGCAGGTTGATGATCTTAACGTCAGATCCTAAGAGCAGAAGTTTTTGATACGGAGCCATGGCCTTACCTTAACTTCCAGGTGTTACAGGGGAGGGTGAAGTACAGCAGGAGCCTTTGGCCATCAAAGATGCAAAGTCCGCCTTCTGCAAGGTAGACCGGAGCTGGTCTCTGGCCAGCTGCCAAACCAGGCTTGCTGAACAGGTCCCGCTTGACTTGCAGACATCGGGCCTGGTTGTACATTCATTTAATGTGATTTCTCCTAAGATAGCCTCTATCACAGCCAGCATTGTAATATCTTTTGGCGTGTAGCGCAGGCTATAGCCTCCTTTTGCCCCCTGTTTAATTTCTATAATATCAGCTTTTGCAAGATCTTGGGCAATTTTTGTTAAAAAATTTTCAGGGGTTTCAGTATGTTCGGCAATCTCTTTTTTACTGGTCAACTGGCCTTTGCCTTTACTGCTTAAATACAGCACGCAACGAACAGCATATTCTGCAGCCATAGTGATTTTCATATCGCGCCTGCTTAAATAGGATTAATAGGAGTTAATTTGTCCTATTTAAAAATATAAAAAAGAATTGTCAACAATTATGTGCAGCAAAAAGAATTGACAAGAATGTTGTCTGGTGTATATTTGCCTAGTTAACAATTGTCGTGTAATACGATATCAATAAGAGGTGACTCTATGCCCCCATGTGATGAAGAAGCGTTAGGACGGCTTATTTATCTTACGGCCCAGGATATGAGAAATTTTGCTGAGAAGATTCTGAGTCCGTTTGACCTGACGATTGAGCAGTTCCATCTTTTAAAGAATCTCTCCTGCGACCAGGGAATGACTCAGCGTCAAATTGGTGAACTTGCGGGGAAAACGCCGGCAAATATGACAAGGATTCTGGATAGAATTGAAAAGAAGTCCTTGGTCGAACGGCGGCAGTCCCCGAACGACAGGCGAGCCTCACAGGTTTTTCTGACAAAGATAGGAAAGGAGATAATCGAAAAGGTTTTTGGGGTTTTTGAATCCTTTTCTGAGGACCTGGTTCATGGAATTACCCGAAAAGATCAAGAGATTATCAAAAGATCACTTAAGATGATTATGCAAAACTTAGAAAAAATGCAGGAGCGTCTGTCTCAAAATAAACCAGGGGAGCTGTAATGAAAACGATATCGTTTGTCAGTCTATTCTTAGTTGTTTTTGTCACCGCAGTTTTTGCCCAGGATAAGCCGCCTGCAAAAGTTGTCACCACGAGTATCATCCAGAAAGAAGTTGCCGAGAACCACTCGTTTATTGGTCTTTTTGCCTATGATCGAACCAGTCATGTTTCGGCGGAGGTCGCAGGGCTGGTTACTGCTGTACACATAAAAAGCGGAGACAGAGTTGAGGCCGGAGCCCCAATAGTAACCATAAACACCGAAATGCTGGATCTGGAAATAGCCCTTAACAATTCAAAGGTCGAGCAGATAAACCTCAAAATAAAACATTTGGAAAAAAACTATAAAAGGCTTGATGCGCTCTACACAGAAAAGGGGGTCAGCGAAAAAGCTTTTGATGACGCTCTTTATGCATATCAGGAAGCTCTCCAGGAGAAGCAGATTATCAGGGACTCCCTTGCCGCGCTCATGCTCAGAAAAAAGAAAAGCATCATTTATGCTCCTTTTGCCGGGATTGTTCTGGAGAAAAACATTGAAGAGGGAGATTGGGTTCAGCAGGGTAAAAGTCTTGTGGCCCTGGGTTCGGTTAGTGACCTGTTAGTTCGGGTTCCCATTGCTGAAACAATGTTGCAATATATTGAAGAGGGGCAGAATGTTCCTGTCCGGATAGATGCTACGTCAAAAGAGATTACTGGCACCATCGACACCTTTGAGCCGATTGCGGACGAAAAGACCAAAAATATATTTTTGAAAATCCGCATTCCCCAGCAGACAAACATTGCCGTTAACATGTCGGCGACAGTCTTCATCCCGACAAGCAGGCCAAGAACCTTGAGCCTCATTCCCCGGGACGCTCTGATTAAATTTCAGGGGAAAGATTTTGTCTATACAGTCAAGGAAGGAAGAGCCGCTATTCTGCCGGTCAATATCGTTTCTTACCTCGGTACTAGTATAGGTGCTGACAACCCCTATTTTGCAGCCGGTATGCCCATCGTCACTGAAGGGAATGAGCGGCTCCGCCCGGACCAGTCGGTTGTTGTGGCAGGAGAAAACTAATGGATGTGGTACGGTTCTTTATCAGCAAACCTGTCAGTGTGGCAGTGGGGGTTATTCTGGTGGTTATGTTTGGCCTTATCGGTCTCAATAAACTCCCAGTGCAGCTTACTCCCGATGTCGAGACCCCCGAGATAACAGTTAATACAACCTGGGGCGGAGCTACGCCGTACGAAATTGAAAAAGAGATTATAGAAAAACAGGAAAAAGCCCTGAAGGGTCTGCGTGGTCTGACCAAGATGGAGAGCTCCAGCTACAACAGCTTTGGCACTATCACCCTGTCATTTAAGATTGATACTGATATTGATGATGCGTTACTGCGCGTCTCAAATAAGTTGAACGAGGTGGGCAACTACCCGGAGAATGCTGATGAACCCACTATCGAATCAGCTGGTGCCAACAGTTCCCCGGTAATCTGGCTTGGTTTGGAAACGTTGCCTGGTACTGAAGGTCACATCAACCACTTCCGGACCTATTTTGAAGACAATGTCAGGCAGCATCTTGAACGAATCCGAGGAGTTGGCTCTCTGTTCGTCTTCGGCGGCACTGAGGACACCCTTGATGTTACCCTGGATGCTCAAAAAATGGCGCGGTCCAAAGTTACCATTAACCAGGTTATTGGAGCCATTCGCAAGGCCAACGTCAATATCTCGGCTGGAATTTTAGGAATGGCTAAAAAGAATTACCGTATCCGTACCACCAGCCAGTTTCAGTCTGCCGATGACGTCTTAGGGGTCATCATTTTCGACGACGGTGTTAAGCGTGTGTATCTGCGGGATGTTGCCGAGGCAGCCAGAGGCTATAAGAAGGAGGACACCTCCGTTCTCAAGGATGGAAAACAGGTTATTGTTTGTGGTGTACGCAAGGAAAAAGGCGCCAATGTTCTGGAAATGACCGACCAGGTGGAGAAAGAGGTCAAACGTTTAAATGAAGGCGTGCTGGCCGAAAACGGCCTGCATTTTGACTGGCTGTACGATCAGCGGCCATATATCAATACAGCCACAAACCTGGTGAAGAAGAATATTTTAATCGGCGGTCTTCTGGCTATTGCTGTGCTGCTTCTTTATTTGCGAAGCATTCGGTCGACACTCATAACCGGCATTGCAATTCCTATTTCTGCCATTGGTTCGTTTCTTCTTCTCTGGCTTTTCAACCGCAATTTAAACGTGGTCAGTATGGCGGGCATCTCATTTGCCGTGGGGATGCTGGTGGACAACGCCATTGTTGTCCTTGAAAATATCGACCGCCACAAGAATCTGGGGAAAACGTCATTTGCGGCGGCCTACGATGGCGCGAAAGAGGTCTGGGGGGCGGTGCTTGCCTCGACAGCGACCACCGTTGCCGTCTTTCTCCCGGTCATTTTCATCCAGGAAGAAGCAGGCCAGCTTTTTCGTGATATCGCTATTGCCATCACCGCTTCAATCTTTTTGAGCCTGGTGGTCTCCGTTTCTGTCATCCCAACCCTGTTTCATCTGTTTTACAGGTCAAAAGCTGATACACCGCCAGAACCAAAGACTCAAAACTGGCTGCAGAAAAGTTATCTGGGGCCGCTGATCGCCTCGTCCCTGATGAAGGGGGTCAATTTCTGTACGAAGAACATTTTTACACGGCTTGTTACAATTATTGCTTTCACCAGTCTTTCAGTTGGAATTACGGCCTGGCTGCTGCCGAGTGCCGAGTATCTGCCGCAGGGCAACAGAAATCTTATCCTTAATATTTTAATCCCGCCGCCGGGCTATTCAGTTGAGAAGCTGAAAAGCATGGGCAGACACATTTAC
>Ga0102953_1001224_pt1 | contig 16509 bp, 14 predicted proteins | sample SalPon2A_C_D2_MG_FD_78509 | JGI IMG/M metagenome (GOLD analysis project Ga0102953, IMG submission 78509) | Soil microbial communities from South San Francisco under conditions of wetland restoration - Salt Pond MetaG R2A_C_D2_MG | ecosystem: Environmental > Terrestrial > Soil > Wetlands | place... | reverse complement strand
TGGGCCGCAACTTCGCCTTTGTTGCCGACTCGCTCTCGTTCTTCGTCTCGGCGTTTCTCATCCTTCGCATTCACATCCGCGAAACTCACGCCGCGCCCATGCGCAAGCTGTCGGAAAGCTTTTCTGAAGCCATCGCCAGCGTGCTCGAAGGGGTGGCTTATCTGCGCGAGAACGGAAAGGTCCTGACGCTCGTCCTGGCCAAGACGGGGATTGGACTCCTGGGAGGCTCGCTGATGCTGCTGGTGATTTTCGGTGAGCGGATTTTTCCCGTCGCCGGCCGCGGGGCGCTGGCGGTGGGGCTGCTCTACGCGGCGCGGGGCGTCGGTTCCGGCATCGGGCCGCTGGCCGGCGACCGCATCACAGGAGGACTAGAGCGCCGCATGTGGCAAAGCATCGGCTTCAGCTTTTTTGTGATTGGTGTGGCGTATATCGCTTTCAGCCAGGCGCCCAGCCTGCTGCTGGCCATCCTGTGCATTCTGGTGGGGCACATGGGCAGCAGCAACGTCTGGGTGATGACCACATCCCTGCTGCAACTCAACACTTCCGACAAAGTCCGGGGACGCGTCTTCTCACTCGATTTCGGCCTCTTCATGCTGATGATTGCCGTTTCCAACTACGTCCTGGGGCTGGGGCTGGACGCGTGGGGCTTTTCGGCGCGCCAGCTTGCGGCCGGTCTGGGATTGGTTATGATAATTCCAGGGATTCTCTGGATGCCGGCGGCGCGGCGCTGGACCCGTGGCGCCGCCTGAACGGCATTTTCGATTCGCAGTGTGCCGGGGGTTGCTGCATGCAGGGCCATCGCTTTGTTGCAGACCGAATGATCGGGCGCCTGGCGCGTATGCTGCGCCTGCTGGGTTACGACACGCTCTACCAGCCCGAACTTGACCCGTCAGGACTCATCGAACTCGCCGCGCGCGAAGGCCGCATCATCCTCACCCGCGGCGACACCCGCCTGCGATTTCCCGGCGCGACCAACGTCTTCAGTCTCCACAGCGAATATCCTACCGAGCAGTTGCGTGAAGTTGTGGCGGATTTTTCTCTCGATCCAAAATCGGGATTGTGGACCCGCTGCACGGTCTGCAACGGCGTCATTTCACCGGCGGCAAAGGAAGAGATCAAAGAGCTGGTCAAACCCAGGGTGTACGAGCTCTATTCGGAGTTCTATCGATGCGCCGGCTGCGGGCGTGTCTACTGGCACGGCTCGCACGTGGAGCGGATTCTCAAAAATCTCTCGCTCGTTCTGGGCCGCGAATTCTAGGGCGGCTCATGCCTGGGCGCCGGAGGCGTAGGCGCTGGCCTGGTCCAGACGCTCCATGGCGGCCTCATCCAGCTTCAGCCGCGCCGCCTCAACCAGGTCATTCAACTGCTCAAGCGAAGTGGCGCTCGCGATCGGCGCCGTCACGCCGGGCCGGGCAATCAGCCAGGCAATCGCCACGCGCGCCGAGGTTGAGTTCAGTTGTTTCGCAACATCACCAAGTGCCTCCAGAATGCGAAAGCCGCGTTCGTTCAGATATTTCTTAACGTATTTTTCGCGGGCGCTCTTCGCGACGTCATCTTCGCTGCGATATTTGCCGGTGAGGAACCCGCTGGCCAGGGAAAAGTAAGTGATGACCCCCAGATTTTTCTCGCGGCACAGCGGTTCGAGCTCCGCTTCGTAACCCGCGCGTTCGGACAGGCTGTATTCCGGCTGCAGCGATTCATAGCGCGGCAATCCGTTCTTCTCGCTCACCTCCAGCGCCTGCCGCAGCCGCTCGGCGCTGTAATTTGAAGCTCCAATGGCGCGGACTTTTCCCTCGCGGATGAGCTGCTGGTAGGCTTCAAGAGTCTCTTCAAGCGGCGTCTCCGGGTCGTCCCTGTGCGACTGGTAGAGATCAATGTGGTCAGTGCGCAGGCGCCGAAGCGATTCCTCGGCCGAGCGCAGGATGTAGTCTTTGGCCAGCCCTTTGCGGTCGGGCGCCATTTCGGAGCCAACCTTTGTTGCAATGATGACCTCGTTCCGGCGGCCGCTGCGTGCCAGCCACTTGCCGATGAGCGTTTCCGATTCGCCGCCCTGGCAGCCGGGCGCCCATTTGGGATAGACGTCCGCCGTATCAATCAGGTTGAAACCGGCGTCGACAAAAGCGTCGAGCAGCTTGAACCCCGTGGGCTCATCCACCGTCCAGCCAAACACGTTGCCGCCAAAGGCGAGCGGCGCAACTTCAATTCCGGAATTTCCCAGCTTGCGATTTTCCATGGACATAACCTCCAAAATCTATGTGATGCACAGGTTGACGCACTTGTTCCAGATTGTGGCCTCGCACGGGCGAAAATGCAGTTCTAAAGTTTTATGGGATAGGCGGCCAACGACGGATGCGGAGAATGTTTGGCGTGAATTGCCCTGCGCCAACTCACCTGCCGGTGGCGCTGCGGTTATCGTCTGACGGCAACAATCACGCCGGTAGCCCAGTAGAGCGGCGCCATGGCAAAACGATCGTCGGCGGCCAGTTGGTTGATCAGGAGCGAGACCCTTTCCACGTGGGCCCTGGGCCACTTGGGAAGAGGCGCCATGTCATCCACCACGTAAACACCGCCGGGCTTCACCACTTTCAGGCACTCCTCCAGACCCTCGTATTTGCCGGGGATGGCATCTGCAAAAACAAAGTCGTAGCTTGCCGCCGGCTGGCGCTTGAGGAACCCAAGCCCGTCTTCAAGCACAAGTGTCAGGCGGCTGTCATTACCCAGGCACTCCTGCGCCACCTGCTGATGATGGGCATTGGAATCCACGCTGGACAGTGTCGAGCCCGCGTCCATCCCGGCCAGGATCCATGCCGTAGCCACGCCCGTACCCGTTCCCAGTTCCAGCAACCGGCCGCCGGGCTTTGAAGCCGCAAGCGCGCGCAGCAGCGCCCCCGTGCGGGGCTCGGAAGCCATATCAAATCCCATCTCGCGAGTGCGAGTCTCGATTCCGGTAAGCGCCTCGGGTGGAGCGACCAGCCTGAGGTCATTCAGTACGTTAGTTACTAAAGTCATCCGCCCATTGTAAACACGGAGTTTGAAAACTGCAAAGGGCATTCCTGCGCAGCCGCCCCAGCTGATCTGCAAATGCCAAAACGGACACAACATTCGCTGATTCTCCGGGCAGGCCGTTACCCGCACGGGCCGCGCATGGCGCTGAACAGCAATCGCCATTCCTGGCAGAGTTTCGGAGAATCGGGCAAGAGCTTCAGAGAACCAGACAAGAGCCTGAGGGCTGGCAGGCTATACTTTCTTTTTGGGGACAGCGGAAATTTCGCAGCGTCAAATCAAGAGCCGATCATCACGGAGACCGTTTCGATACCGTGAGCCTGCTGATGTTACCTTGAAGGAGGAATCATGCAAAAGCGTAAACTGGGCAAGAGCAACCTGAAAGTCTCGGCCCTCGGGCTGGGCTGCATGGGAATGAGTTTTTCCTACGGCCCGCCCAAAGACAAGCACGAGATGATTTTCCTGCTGCGGAAAGCCGTCGAACGCGGCATCACCTTCTTTGATACGGCCGAGGCCTATGGACCTTACATCAACGAAGAACTGGTGGGCGAAGCGCTCGCGCCGTTCCGCGGCGAGGTTGTGATTGCCACCAAGTTCGGCTGGAAAATCGATCCCAAGGTTGAGCGAGGACTGGCCGGGCTGGACAGCCGCCCGGAGCACATCAAGGAAGTCGCCGAGGCGTCGCTCAAGCGGCTCAAGGTCGACGCCATCGATCTGTTCTACCAGCATCGCGTGGATCCGGAAGTGCCGATCGAAGACGTGGCGGGGGCCGTGAAAGATCTGATCCAGCAGGGCAAGGTCAAGCACTTCGGCCTTTCCGAGGCCGCAGCACAGACAGTCCGTCGCGCCCATGCCGTCCAACCGGTCACCGCTTTACAAAGCGAGTATTCTCTCTGGTACCGCGAGCCCGAAAAGGAATTGTTACCGACTCTCGAAGAGCTCGGCATCGGCTTTGTTTCCTATAGCCCACTGGGCAGAGGTTTTCTGACGGGCAAAATCGACGCGGACGCAAAGTTCGGCAAGTCCGATTTCCGCAGCCAGCTTCCGCGGTTCACCCCGGAGGCTCTGAAGGCGAATCGGGTCTTGATTGATCTCATCGGCAGCATTGCGGAACGGAAAAAGGCCACACCCGCCCAGATCGCGCTGGCCTGGCTGCTGTCCCGGAAGCCCTGGGTGGTTCCCATTCCCGGCACGACGAAGCTGCATCGCCTCGAGGAAAACATCGGAGCGGTTTCAATCGAACTCACTGCCAACGATCTGCGGGACATCAATGAATCGGCATCAAAAATCACGATCCACGGCGCGCGGTATCCTGAACACATCGAGCGAATGAGCAATCGCTGAGCGGTAAATCGGAAGAAATAAGCTATAATACGTCGTAATGGAGCAACTGATGGCGCACCGCTACACGGTCATTTTTGAGAAGGAAGCAGAAGGCGGTTATCACGTCTTTTGCCCTGTCCTCCCCGGATGCCATACCCAAAGTGAGACCATCGAGGAGGGCGTCCAGAACATTCGCGAGGCTATCGGGCTCTACCTCGAAAGTCTGGTTGAAGATGGATTGCCAATTCCCAAAGAAGATATCCTGATCAAGCCGGTTGAGGTCACGGCTTGAGCGCGGAACTTCCCGCCGTCACCTCAAAACAGGCAGTGCGTGTTGCACAGCGCCTTGGATTCGAGCTTCGCCGCCAGCGCGGCAGCCACGCGATCTACGTTCGGGGCCTCGACGGTGCGCGGGTGGTGATCCCTGTACACTCCGGCGATCTGAAGAGGAAAACCTTGCGCGGAATCATCGCCGACCTCAGAGTCAGCACCGGGGAATTTCTACAGATGCTTTGAACCGCCGCCCCCAGGATTACCTTGCAGGGGCGCGCTATCCTGAACACATCGAGCGAATGAGCAATCGCTGATGGTCGGGAATGTGTTCCCCGGATCGAGCTCCGGACGCCGCGCAGGTTCTGCACGCGGGGCAAACAACTGTTACCCTCAACGAAAGGAGTTCATCATGGAAATCAAAAGAGTTGGTTCACAACCATCCAGCAAGGGACCAGCCGAGTGGTTTACCGGCACGGTACGTATCGACCCGCTCATCCAGGCCCCCGAACCGGCGCGCGTGATGAGCGTCAATGTCACCTTTGAGCCCGGCGCCCGGACGGCATGGCACACGCATCCGCTCGGCCAGACGCTCATCATCACCTCCGGCTGCGGCTGGGTGCAGCGCTGGGAAGGCCCCATTGAGGAAATCCGGCCGGGCGACGTGGTCTGGATCCAGCCGGATGAGAAGCACTGGCATGGCGCCACTCCCACCACGGCCATGTCGCACATTGCCGTTCATGAAAAAAAGGACGGCAAGGCCGTCGACTGGTTTGAATACGTCAGCGACGAGCAATACCGCAAATGACTCCGGCGGCCGGAGTCTAACTCGGAAACGGTAGTCCGGGGATTTGTCCGCAACCGAATTTGGAGTGCTGCATCAAAAATAGAGGCCCACAGGGTTGCGGCAAAAAACATTGTTCTGTCAGCATCTTGCTTCAAGCACCGCGTGCTGCCCCGTTTTTGCACGTGTGCCATATTTTTCATGTCAGGAGCGTAAGTTCATATGTACAAAGCGAAAGCCTATTCCGCTGCCAGCGCTACATCGCCGCTGGCTTCCACGGTGATCTCGCGGCGCGAGCCCACCGAAAATGACGTCCAGATTGAAATCCTTTTCTGCGGCATTTGCCACTCCGATCTCCACACGGTCCGGAACGAGTGGAAAGACTCAGCGCCCACCACTTATCCGTGCATACCCGGCCATGAAATTGCCGGCCGCGTCACCAGGGTCGGCTCCGCCGTCACCAAATTCAAGCCCGGCGACATTGCCGCCGTCGGCTGCATGGTGGATTCCGACGGCACCTGCCCGGAATGCCGCGCCGGCCAGGAGCAGTTCTGCGACAATGTGACTCTCACCTACAACTTCCCCGACAAGCACCTGGGAGGCGTCACCTACGGCGGCTATTCTGACAGCGTAGTGGTTGACGAGCGCTTCGTGCTGCGCGTCCCTTCCGGCCTCGATCTCGCCGGGACTGCGCCTCTGCTCTGCGCCGGCATCACCACCTACTCACCCCTGCGCCACTGGGGCGTCAGCAAAGGCAAGAAAGCTGGAATCGTTGGACTCGGCGGGCTGGGCCACATGGGCGTCAAGTTTGCCCACGCGCTGGGGGCGCACGTCGTGGTCTTTACAACTTCTCCAGGCAAAAAGGAAGACGCGCTGCGACTCGGCGCTGACGAAGTGGTGATCTCGCGCAATGCCGACGAAATGCAGAAACACAAAGGCAGCTTCGATTTCATCCTCGACTCAGTCTCCGCCAATCACGACATCGACGCCTATATCAACCTGCTCAACCGCGACGGCAACATCACCCTGGTGGGAGCGCCACCAAAGCCTCTGGAGGTTGGCGCCTTCAGCCTGCTTCTGAAGCGCCGCAGCCTTTCCGGCTCGCTCATCGGCGGCATCGCAGAAACCCAGGAAATGCTCGACTTTTGTGGCGAAAATAACGTCACCTGCGACGTTGAAGTCATCCCCATCCAGAAAGTGAACGAAGCCTACGAGCGACTGCTGAAGTCTGACGTGAAATACCGCTTCTCCATCGACATGGCTTCGCTCAAATCGGAGTGAACAAAGGCGGGGAAGAATGGCCAGAGGCTTCCAGCCAGCAGGAAGCCGAGTGCCTGAGGCTGTCCGCCGAGACGGACGCGGGCGGCACAAGCCGGCGCGTGGGTTATCTGGGCGCTTCGCAGTTCTCCCGGGAATACAGCCGCCTCTTCAGCAGCGCCTTCACCCGCGACATCGCCCGGTTACGCCAGGAAACCTCCCACCGGGCCGCGCCCACCGCTGCTGCCGATTCGTTGCGCAAAAAACCACAAACGCCAGAGCTTGGCGGGTGGCAGGACTCCTGCTGAAAAGCCGGCCTGCCACCTATTGCGCGAGATAATGCTTGCCTCAGAAGGCGTATCATAGTAATTGATGGCAGTGTTTGAAAACCTCGTCAAGCCCGCGCCAAGCGAGAATCTTGCGGCGGTTCGCGTGTTTGCCGACCAGGCGTTTTCGCGCGCGGCGGGTGCCCCATTAATTCCCGGCAACGCCGTTCGCCTGCTGCGCGATGCTGAAGAGAACTACCCTGCCTGGAAGGAAGCCATCCGCCAGGCCCGCCACACTGTCTATTTTGAAAGCTACATCATCCACGACGACGACATCGGCCGCGAGTTCGCGGACCTGCTGGCCCAAAAGGCCCGCGAAGGCGTCCAGGTGCGGGTTCTTTATGACTGGTGGGGAGCCATCGGCCACACCGGATGGACCTTCTGGCGGCGGCTTCGGCGCGCCGGGGTGGAGGTGCGATGTTTCAACCCGCTGCGCGTTGACAGCGCCTTTGGCTGGCTCAGCCGCGACCATCGCAAGACCATCGTGGTGGACAACCGCATTGCTTTCGTCACCGGGCTGTGCGTAGGGCGGGCGTGGGCCGGCAATCCCCAGCGCCACATCGCGCCGTGGCGCGACACAGGAATTTCAATTGAAGGGCCGGCGGTGGCCAAAGTTGAGGAGGCATTCGCATCCATCTGGGCCACCTGTGGCGCGCCGCTGCCTGCAAACGAACCGGGACACAGCGGCCCGGCCCCGGCAGCCGACGGGAACATCAGCCTGCGCATCATTGCCACCCAGCCCGGAGTGGCGTCCGTCTACCGGCTTGACCAGTTGATCGCCGCCCTGGCCCGGGATTCCATCTGGCTCACCGACGCTTATTTTGTGGGAACATCTTCCTACGTCCAGGCGCTTTGCGCGGCGGCGGCTGATGGCGTGGACGTGCGCCTGCTGCTGCCGCGCTCGGGCGACGTGCCCTTTGTCCGGGCCATCTCGCGCGCCGGTTACCGCATCCTCCTCGAGGCCGGTGTGCGCATCTTTGAGTGGAACGGCCCCATGCTCCACGCCAAGACTGCGGTTGCAGACGGCCGCTGGGCGCGCGTGGGGTCCACCAATCTGAACATCGCCAGCTGGCTGGGTAACTGGGAGCTCGACGTGATTGCCGAAGACGAGAGCTTTGCCGCCGAAATGCAGGCCATGTACCTGGACGATCTCAGCCGCGCCACGGAAATCGTCCTGACCTCCAAGCGCCATCCCCGGCCCATCGTGCCGCGAAAAATGCGGGTCCGGCCGCGGGGCGCCGTCCGTGGCAGCGCCAACTGGGCGGCCAAGGGCGTGCTGCGATTCGGCAAGGCGGTGGGCGCCGCCGTCACCAGCAGCCGCGTGCTGGGCCCGGCTGAAGCTTCGCTGATGCTCAGCGGCGGTCTGGCGCTGGCGGCGCTGGTGGTGGTCGCAATCCTGTTCCCGCGCGTGGTCGCGGGCGTGCTGGCCGTGACGGGGGCCTGGGTGGCGCTGACCCTGCTGGTCCAGGCCTGGCATCTACGGTTTCCGCGAAAGAATGTGGACGGGGAGACAGAGGAAACTTCTTCCGATGCTCCCGGGCCGCCTTAAGTGGAATTGCAATATAGAGTGACGGACTTCCGTAGCGCCGGCAACTTGCCGGCCCTGAGAAGTGCCGCCGGGACGGCGGCGCTACAAACGAGCGTTGTCACCATATTTTGCAATCCTCAGCAGAGGCCAGCCGATAAGTGATTCTTTAGCCACAACTTAGCACAAACCTGCGACACATCAATCGCTGCCCGGCCCAATTGCATCTAATAAAAGTATGTCGGCGGCAAACGTCGGCAGCCCGGCTATCATAATATGACGACTCATCCAGACGGCTCCCGAACGCTTCGCATCGCCACCTACAACATTCACAAGTGCCGCGGGCTTGACCAGCGCGTGCGTCCCGGCAGAATCGCCGAAGTTCTCGGCGAGTTGGATGCTGATATTGTGGCGCTTCAGGAAGTGGTGGGACACGGCCCGAATTCGCATGTGGACCAGGCCCGTCACGTGGCGGAGGCGCTCGGTTATCATACGGCTTTCGGCGAAAACCGCCGGCACCACGGCGCAGCCTACGGCAACCTGCTGCTGTCACGCTTCCCGGTGGTGGGCTCCTGGAACTACGACATCACCACCCGCGGCCGTGAACCTCGGGGCGTGCTTCGGGCCGATGTGTACCTTGCCGGCGGACGCGTTCTGCACCTGTTCAATGCGCACCTCGGCACCGCCTGGCGCGAGCGCCGCGAGCAGGCCCGCCACATGGTCAGCCAGCTCATCCTCCGCAACGCCGAACTCGTCGGGTCGCGCATCGTGATGGGCGACTTCAACGAATGGATTCCGGGCGAAGCCACCCGGCTGCTCTCCGCCCACTTTGGCACTCGCAGCCTTCATTCACCCGCGCGCCGTCGCCGCCGGACATATCCCTGCATCCTGCCGGTGTTTCGTCTCGACCACATTTACTTTGACGAGGGCCTCACTCTTCATCGCCTCGAGTTGCACCGCAGCCGCCGCGCGCTCGTCGCCTCAGACCATCTGCCGGTGGTGGCTGAATTCAGCCTGCAAGCTCACCATGAACCGGCTCCTCGCCACACATCTTCTGATGCGCCAAGGGCCCCGGCCTTTGCCGGCCTGCCGGAAACTGCTCACCCTGCTTCTCGCGCCTGAGCGTAAATTCCCAAAAATCTCTTTCCTTTTTCCCCAACCCGCGCTATTTTTTCAGGTCGAAGTCGCAGCCTTTTTATGAAACCTGACGTGCCGGTTCGGCCGAACGAAAAGGATCGCCGGATCCCTGCTTCAAAAGCAGGGACAAATTCCTGCCCCGGGCGATGCTCATCTCAACCAGCGAGAGGTAACCATGGGTAGCGTAGCAAGCCAGCAGTCTTTTCTGGAGAAGCGTGTGGCATCCATCGACGCGCTGCGCGGTTTCGACATGTTCTGGATTACAGGAGGCGAGGCCATCATCTACGCCCTGCACAAGGTGTACCCCGGCTCCACAACGGACCTCCTCGAAATGCAGTTCCATCACGTTCCCTGGGCCGGGTTTCATTTTTACGACCTGATTTTTCCACTCTTCCTTTTTGTGGTGGGCCTGGTGCTTCCGTTTTCGCTCACCAAACGCCTGGAGGCGGGCGCTGACCGCGGCAAGCTTTATCTGCATCTGGTCAAGCGGCTGGTGGTACTCTTCGCGTTGGGCCTGGTTTATAACGGCCTGCTCGATTTCAACTTTCACCATTTGCGAATCGCAGGGGTACTGCAACGCATCGCCTTGTGCTACTTCTTCGCAGCGCTGATCGTAATGAACACCAACATTCGCGGGCAGGTAGCCTTCTTTGCCGGCATCCTGGTGGTTTACTGGCTGGCGATGATGCTGATTCCCGTGCCCGGCTCGGGCGCCGGAGTCCTGACGCCGCAGGGCAATCTGGCCAGCTTTATTGACCGTCACCTGCTGCCGCGTCCCTACTGCTGTTTCGCCCAGGGAGACAATGAAGGCATCCTCTCCACCATCCCCGCCATTGCCACCACGCTGATGGGGGTGCTGGCCGGCCACTGGCTGAGGTCAAAGCGACCGCCCAACCGCAAAACGCTGGGCCTGGCTGTGGCGGGAGTGGCCAGCCTGCTGGTGGGCTACCTCTGGAGCTTCAACTTCCCCATCATCAAGAACCTGTGGACCAGCACCTTTGTTCTGTTCGCGGGCGGCTGGAGCCTGTTGCTGCTGGCTCTCTTTTACTGGATCATCGACGTCAAGGGCATCCGGCGCTGGTCGTTCTTCTTCACCGTCATCGGAGTCAACGCCATCACCATCTACCTGGCGCACCAGCTTTTTGACTTCGGGACCATCACCAACATCTTCGTCCACGGGTTCATCCACCACACGGGCGCCATCGAGCCGCTTTTATGGGCCGTCTTGGTGGAGGCGACCGTCTGGCTGTTTCTCTATTTCCTCTACCGGCAGAAGATTTTCCTGAAAGTGTAAGAATAATGAATAATGGGTTCAGGGGGTGCCGCAGAAGTCGCATCGCTTGCGATGTCTGCGGCATCGCAGACACTGCGGACCCGCTTCCAAGGTCAGCGGCTTTTCTTCGCCTTCGTTGAGCGCCGGCCACTTGTATTCCTGCAAGCGGTGGGTTAGCATTCGACGACTGGCCAGTGACGGCCGCAATCGGGGGAGGGTGTGACAGGAGGAAGATATGGAATCCCAAGGCACACTCAGAAGGATGAGTGGTTGTGCCATTTTGATCGCCTTTGTGGCGCTCTTGTTTCCAGCACTGGCTGCAGCGGGGCAGCAGCCTGCGGAAAGTCATGGCCTCATCAAAAAACCCATCACGGCAATTGGCTACCGGGTAGGCGGCGGGGGAACGAAAGTCGACCTTGTCGGCACCCACCTGTTGCCGCAAGCAAGCGGAGAGGCCAAAGTCGAGGCCAAACCGGGCGTAACGAATGTTGAAGTGAAAGTCACGGGGCTTTCCCAGCCCGGGAAATTTGGCGACCAGTTCCTCACCTACGTCCTGTGGGCTGCGTCCCCGGAGGGACGTGCCATCAACCTGGGCGAAATCCAGCCCAGCAAAAACGGCAAGGGAGAGATCAAGACCACAACACAGCTTCAGACCTTCTCTCTGTTCGTCACTGCCGAGCCCTATTTCGCGGTATCCCGCCCAAGCGAAATGATTGTGCTCAAGAACGAACCGCGCAAGTCTACAAAAGGCAAAATTTTCCCTGTGAAGGACTACCCGCTCATGCGGCGCAGCCAGTACGAGAAATTGGGGAATCCTCTGGCGCTCACGCTCGATCTCAAGCACGTTCCGCTGGAAATGTATGAGGCCAGGAACGCTGTTGAAATCGCCCGGTCGCACGGCGCGGAAAAGTACGCCCCGGACATTCTTAGCAAGGCTGAGGCCAGTCTGAAGATGGCGGAGAATGCGCTGTCCAGAAAGGCCGGCAAAAAGGCGATCATCTCGATGGCCAGGCAGACGGTGCAATTTTCAGAAGACGCCCGCTCGCTCGCCGTCCGCCGGCAGGAGGCTGAACAGATTCAGCAGGAGCGCCAGGCGGCAGCCGCCAAAGCCAGGGCTGAGGCGGAAGCCAAAGCCGCTGCACAAGCGGCGGAAGCCAAAGCGCAAGCCCAAAAGGAGGCCCAGCGGCAGGCGGAGCTTGCGGCCGCCAGAGAAGCTCAGTTGAAGGCGGAAGCCGAAGCCACAAAGGCAAGGGAAGAAGCGGCCAGAGCGCAGGCCCGCGCCCTGGCGGCAAAAGAACAGGCGGCCCGGGCAGATGCCGAACGGGCCCGCAAGGTGGCCCAGGCCCTGCGAGCCCAGTTGCTGGACCAGCTCAACGCCGTTATGGCCACTCGCGACACACCCCGAGGCCTGGTGGTGACCATGGCGGGCGTGTTGTTTGCCACCGCGAAATACAACCTGCGTTCGGACGCTAAGATGCGCCTGGCCCGCCTGGCGGGAATCGTTTCAAGCCATTCCGGGCTGAATTTGCAGGTGGAAGGCTACACGGACAGCACCGGCAGCGAACAATTCAACCAGACACTCTCCGAGCAGCGCGCGAAGGCTGTGCGCGATTTTCTCATCGCGCAGGGCGTGGACCCGCAAACCATTACGGCGAAGGGCTTTGGCGAAGCCAGGCCGGTGGCCGACAACAGCACCGCGGCTGGGCGGCAAAAAAACCGCCGGGTTGAAATCATTGTTTCGGGTGAAGTCATCGGAGCAAAGATGGGCAATACCCAATGAGGATTGCATTAGAGTGACGGGCTTCTGTAGCGCCGGCATCTTGCCGGCCCTGAAAAGTGCCGCCGGGACGGCGGCACTACAAACGAGCGTTGTCACCTTATTTTGTAATCCTCAGTAGTCCCTGCGATATGAAATCCGCGGCTCGCCGAGCTTACCTTGGAGCGCCCAGTTCGCAAGAGGAGGTTTGAACTTATTCCCATGTCTTCCAAAAAACAAATCACCAGGCGGCAGGCCATCAAAACCACCGGCAAGGCGCTTGCGGGCGCGGCCGGATTGAACGCCCTGCCCTCTCTTGCCGCCGCGGCGGGCTTTCCAAACTCTGCCGAAGCAGCGGCGCCGCAACCAACTCCACCGGAAACGAAACCCCCCGTAAAACTCCGCATTGCCACCTGCCAGTATCCCTGCAGCGGCAGCGCCGCAGAAAACGCCAAGTACGTGCGAGACTTCATGCACCAGGCGCACGCCCAGGGAGCGCACATGCTGCACACCTCGGAGGCCAGCCTGTCGGGCTATCCCGGCACGGACATGCCGTCCTTCGAAAATTACGACTGGGACAAGCTGCGCCAGGAGACTACCCGCCTGCGAGCGCTGGCCACGGAACTGCACATGTGGCTCGCCCTCGGCTCATCGCATTTTCTGGACGCACACACCAAGCCGACTGATTGCATCTATCTCATCGATCCGGAAGGCAAAATCGTCAACCGCTACGACAAGAGCTTCCTGACCACCGGCGACCAGAAATATTACTCCGCCGGCAACCGACTGGTGACGCATGAAGTCCGCGGAGTGAAGATCGGCCTGGCCATCTGTTACGACGTCTGCTGGCCGCAGATCTACATCGCCTACCGCAAGCTGGGCGCTAAGGTGATGGTCCATTCCTTCAGCAATGCGGGGAGCGAGGGCCCGAACTGCCTGGACACGCTCAACACGCGCGAGGCCGCCACCCGCTGCGCTGACAATCGCATGTGGGCCATCTGCAACAATTCATCGCGCCCCTACTCCCACTGGGGATCGTTCGTCGCCCGGCCCGATGCCACCATCGCCAAGGTGCTGCCCATCAATCAGCCCGGCATGCTGATTCACGATTATCCGGACACCTTGTCCGCAACCGGCTGGTACCACAACCTGCACCCCATGGATATGGCCCCAGGCACCATCATGCACCTGGGAACGCCCAGCAACAGTCCGCGCCAGAGCAATGGCCAAAGCGAGCCGTAGCAGGCCGGCGAAGCGGCTGGCCACGCCGACGAATGAAGAAGTGTGAAGGCTGAGGGTTGAAAAAGAGGTTTTGAGTTCAGAGTGCTGAGTTCTGAAAGCTGGAATCTGGAATTGGCTCAGCGGTATGGATGCGGGCCCGGAGCAAGAGCACGGGTATTTCACTTCAGAACTCATAACCCATCACTCAGAACTCTTTCGCTTACGCCAGCGCTTTTTTCACCACGCGAATCAGGCCCTGCATGGCGCGCTCGGTCGTCTGCTGGTGGGTCATTCCGGGAGCCGTGAACTCGCATTCCAATGACATGGTTCCGTTGTAATGGTCACGCAGCAGCGCCTTCAACTGTCCCGTCAGATCGATGACGCCCTCATCCGGAAACGTTCCATGGCATGCCGTCAATCCCGGTCCGCACTGCATGCCTTTCAGGTGCAGGTGCCACACGCGGCTCTTGTCCAGCGCGTCCCAGCCGTTCGGGTATGACACCTCGCCGTGCCGGTAACCGTTGCCCACGTCCCAGTTGAACCCCAGGTTGGGCGCCGGCGTCATTTTCAGGATGGCGGCCGTCTCGTGCCCCGTTGCGCCGTTGCACGATTCTTCGTTCTCAATCACCAGCCGCACGCCTTCCTGCCGCGCCACTTCCGCGGCTTTTTCCAGCTCTTCGGAAATTCGCGGATAAATTTTCTTCGGGTCGGCCACGCGGAAGAAGGTAAAGCCGCGCACCTTGTCTGTTCCCCAGGCGTGGCAGCGAGCGGCGGCCCGCTTCAGCAAGTCCATCTGCTGCGAGTAGGGATACGGATTGGGCTCGCGGCTCACGGGTTTCGTTCCCGGCAGCGTGCACTTGTAGAGGGCCGAATCCACCACCGAGCATTTAAAGTGGTAACGGTCCAGCAGGCTCTTCACGCGCTTGATCTGCGCCGGCGTCGCCTCGGTGTTGTAGATCCCCCAAATCCCGCGAATCTCAACCCACCGGAGCCGGTAGCCCTGCATGATTTTCAGGGCCGTCTCCAGGTCCTGCGAAAAGCCGTCGCTGATGGCTCCCAGCTTGAACGGGCCGAAAGGCTTCGACGGCGAGGCCCAGGCAGTTCCTCCTCCCGCGCAAATTGCCGCCCCCGCGGCCAGAAATGAATTCTTAAGAAAAGTGCGGCGTTCCATATAAAAAACCTCCGGCGAGATTTTATGTTGCAGGAAAAGTATAACGCCATCAGTGGCGACGCAGGCGGGTAACGCAGCGTTGTTCTTCAACTCTGTGGCTTTTCGGATTGCGAAAGTCCGGCAGCGCAACCTTCGGCACTGAGGTCCGCAGTTCTTCCCGGCAGCCATGAGGCGTCACCCGGCCCCTCCACAATCACCGTGTTCTAGCCGCCGGTCGGCGCGGTCTGGGGGTCCGCGGCTACGGGAAGCCCGGTCGCCTCCCAGGCGCTGATTCCTCCGGTGAGGTCGGCCACCGCATCGAAACCATGCCGCAGGAGCAAACTGACGCCCATCGAGGAGCGATATCCGCTGGCGCACTGCACAACGATTCTCTTGTCGCGAGGCACCTCCTGCAGCCGCTCCAGCAGGTGATTCAAAGGAACATGCACACTCTTATCGATTCGCTGGGCCTTTCGCTCCGCGGGCGATCGAACATCGAGTACGACCGGCGGTTCTGAGGCCTTCAGTTCCTCGGCCAGCGCTGACGGGTCCAGCCGGTCGGTGCGGCGGACGAGGTCCATTTGAGACTCAAGCGCCTGCATGCCCGAGTCAAGATACCCGGCAACATGGTCGAAGCCGATGCGTCCCAGTCGCGTTTGCGCTTCCTGCTCGCCGCCCGGTTCGGCAACAATCACGATGGGCCGTTCCCGGTCGAGGAGGCTCCCGGCCCAGGTTGCAAACGTCCCGGAAAGCCCGATGTTGATGCTGCCGACAAGGTGCCCCGCCGCCCAGTGCGCCGGATCGCGCACGTCGAGCACCTGGGCGCCCGCATCTTTCAGCTCCAGCACTTTATCCAGTGTAAGTGGGCGCAGCGTCTGCTCTCGCGCCTGCTCCAATGTGGGCCGCTCCTTTGTGTTGAGAACCGCGGCGTAAGTGAAGTAGGATGGCGCGTCCGGCTGGTCGGCCAGAACGATGCCGATGAAGGTTTCCTTGCTCATCGGCTGCAGCGCATAGTTCCAGCGCCTCTGTTCGCCGATGGTGGAGGAGTTTTCCGACCCCAGGCTCTTGCCGCAGAGGGAGCCCGCCCCGTGCGCCGGATAGACGCGCGTCTCGTCAGGCAGAGGCAGCAGCTTCTCGTGCACGGAATCGTACAGCATGCTCCCCAGTTCCCGGGCGGACCAGCCGAGCGACGCCCTCAGGTCAGGACGTCCGACGTCGCCCACAAACAGCGTGTCGCCGGTCAGCACCGCTTCCGGCCGCTGCGCGTCTTTCGCCACATCGTAAACCAGAATGGAAATAGACTCCGGCGTGTGGCCCGGCGTTTCAAGAACTTTCAGCCGCACGTCACCGAACTCAAGACTGTCTCCTTCCTTCATGGGAGTGAAGGCGTACTCCGCTTCAGCCCGTGCTCCCAGGTAGATCCGGGCGCCGGTGCGGTCCCGCAGCTCGAGGTGTCCGGCCAGGAAGTCGGCGTGGAAGTGGGT
>Ga0102953_1001222_pt1 | contig 16526 bp, 9 predicted proteins | sample SalPon2A_C_D2_MG_FD_78509 | JGI IMG/M metagenome (GOLD analysis project Ga0102953, IMG submission 78509) | Soil microbial communities from South San Francisco under conditions of wetland restoration - Salt Pond MetaG R2A_C_D2_MG | ecosystem: Environmental > Terrestrial > Soil > Wetlands | place... | reverse complement strand
GTCCGAAGCCGCGGTGCGCGACGGCGTCGATCGTGTCATGCGACGGCTGCAGGACGCCGCGGGCAAGAATGCGCTCGTCTCGCCACAACTCGGTACGGCGCTCGGCTACGCACGCGCGAAGATGACAGCGACGCTCGATCAGCTGCAGCAGGCGAGGGCGAATCAACAGGTCGCGGCCGATGCCGCAGGCCAGGCGCTGGACGGCTTGAACACGGTGGCGTATCAGCTGGTACGGAGTCGGAACGACGTCGCGGGCGCGCAGTCGGGCTCGGGGTTACAGGAGGCCGTCGAGCGGATGGCGAAGCTCGCGCAGCAGCAGAACGGGCTCAACGGCCAGTCCGAAGGACTGCTGCCGCTGATGCAGGCGGGCGGGACCGAGCTCATGCAGGAGCTCCGCCGGCTGGCCCGCGAGCAAGCGGCGCTCGGGCAGCGGCTCGAGCGGATGCGCGCCAGCGGCGATCAGTCCGGCGCCGGCGCGCTGGCCGACACGGCGCGCGACATCGCGCACGAGCTCAGCCGCGGCACCCTCGATCGCCAGACGGTCGAACGGCAACAGCGACTCTTTCATCGCCTGCTCGATGCGGGCCGGACGCTCCAGGGAAGCGAGGAAGACCAACACAAGCCGCGGGTGAGCCGCACCGGGCGCCTGGACAACACGCTGGTCCCCACCGGGGTCGTGCCCGAATCCCGCGGCCCGCGGTTCGCGTACCCCTCGTGGGAAACGCTGCGCCGGCTCACGCCGGAGCAGCGTCGGATCATTCTCGATTACTTCCGCCGGTTGAACGATGCGTCGACCCATCACTAGCATCGTCCTGTGCGCCGCGCTCGGCGCGCTGACGCTGGTGGCGACGCCGCTCGCCGCGCAGGGGGACCGGCCCAACCTCGCGCCGGCGACGGCCCTCGAGCAGGCGGGGCACTACCAGCAGGCGGCCGCGGCGTACGAGCAGGTGCTGCGGGATCACCCCACGTACCGCCCGGCGTTGTATGCGTTGGAGCGTGTCCTGCGGGCGGCGAACGCGCTCCCCGAGCTGGTGCCGTACATGGATTCCGCGCTGGCTCGAAGCCCACGCGACCCGTTGATCTATTCGCTGGTGCTTCGCGTGTGGGGAGATCTCGGTAACCCGGACAGCGTCACGGCGACCGGCCGACGATGGGTGCGTGCCGATCCGAAGTCCGTGGCCGCCTATCGCGAGTGGGCGTTTGCGGTGGCACAGCTGGGCGACCTGGCGGCGGCACAGCGCGTGCTCGAGGAAGGGCGGCAGCAGATCGGCGGCCACGCCCTCGCCCGGGAGCTCGCGCAGGTCGCGATGGCGATGGGCGACTGGGCCGGCGCCGCACGCGCATGGCTCGCCGTCGCCACGTCGGGTTCGGAGGCGGGGGGGCCGAGCGACGCGATCCTCTCGGCAACGCTCACGCTCCAGCGGACGCCGCCGGCACTCCGGGACAGCGTGGTCACCGCGTTGCTCACGCCGCCCGCGGACACCGTCGCGCGCGAGATCGCGGGACTGCTGCTCGCGGGTTGGGGGCGCGCGGACGAAGGCTGGGTACAGCTCGAGCCTGTCCTCCCCGCTGCGCGCGCCCCGCAGGCGCAGCTGCTCGGCCGCTTCAGCGAGCGGGCGCGGGCGGCCGATGCGCCGGCGGCGCAGCGCGCGCGGGGATACGCGCTCGAGCGCCTCGCGAAGGTGTCGAGCGGACCGGCCGCGCAGCGCGCGCGGATCGAGGCGGCGCGTGCCTTCGCCGACGCGGGTGACCGCACGCGCGCGACGCAGCTCCTCTCGGCGATCGCCAATGACACGACGGGCCCGCCGGATGCCGTCGCGACGATGGCGATGCTCATCGGCGTGAACGCCGACGCCGGACGGCCGGAGGAGGCGGAACGGCGGCTCGACGAATGGCGCGGCAAGCTCGCCCCCGACGAGGTCTCATCGCTGAGTGAGCGCATCGCATGGGCGTGGATCCGCGAGGGCGCGCTCGACCGGGCGGACCACGTGCTCGCCGGAGACTCCTCGGTGAGCGCCGACGGCGTGCGTGGATGGATCGCGCTCTACCATGGAGATTTGGCCGGGGCCAACGCCTTCTTCAAGAATGCGGGGCCCTATGCCGGCACCCGCGCGGACGCGACCGCGCGCACGGAGGTGCTGGCACTCGTGGCGCGGCTTCCCGCCGATACGGTCCCGGCGTTGGGCGAGGCGCTGCTCGACCTCGCGCAGGGCGACACCGCGCGCGCGGTCACGGGATTGGTGGCCGTGGCGGGCCGGGTCGGTACGAAGGGCGGGGCGGCGGATCTGTTGACCTACGCGGGGCGACTCGCGGCGGCGCGCGGTGACTCGAGTGCGGAGGAGATCTTGCTGCGCGCGTTCGCCGCCGATACGGCTGGCGCGAGCGCGCCCGCAGCCGAGCTCCAGCTCGGGCGGTTCTATCTGGAGCATGACCGCGCGGCCGATGCCAAGATGCGCCTCGAGCATTTGATTCTCGCCTACCCCGAGAGCGCGGTCGTGCCGGAAGCGCGGCGCCTCCTCGATCAGGCGCGGGGAGCGATACCGAAATCATGAAGCGGCGAGAATTCGTGGGTGCGCTCGGCGCCGCGGCCGTGGGGGCCCGATTCCGTCCGACGTGGGGTGCCGCGGTGTCGTCACTGCTCGTTCCCATGGATGACGCCCAGGCGAACCACCTCAAGGCGTACGGCCTCACCTACCGCATGCTCAAGCGCGGCGGGCACGGGGAGTGGTTGATCAACTATCGTGGCGGGAGTTTCCTCCTGCCGGACGACGCCGAGACGACGCGCGACGCGGCGCTCGCGGGAGTCACTCTTCAACGCGTGACGGACACGGATATCGTGGGGATTCGCGGCACGATCGCCGAGAACAACATGGACTCCGTACCGCTCGAAAAGGCGCCGACGGTGGCCGTGTACGTGCCGCCCACCGCGCAGCCGTGGGACGATGCGGTGACGATGGCTCTCGAGTACGCCGCCATCCCGTACGACAAGGTCTGGGATCCGGAGGTGATGGCCGGCCGTCTGTCGGATTACGAGTGGCTCCATCTGCACCACGAGGACTTCACCGGGCAGTACTCGAAGTTCTACCTGACGTATGCCGGGGCACCGTGGCTCACCGAGATGGTGCAGCGCAATACCGAGACCGCCAAGGCGCTGGGGTTCGTGAACGTTCCCGAGCTCAAGAAGGCAGTGGCGCGCACGATCCGCGGGTTCGTGGAGGACGGTGGCTTTCTCTTCGCCATGTGCGCGGCCACCGAGACCATCGAGCTCGCGCTCGCCGCCGAGCGTGTCGACATCGCGGCGGCATACGCCGACGGCACGCCGATGGATCCGAACGCGTCCGCCAAGATGGATTGGAGCAAGACGATGGCGTTCGAGAACGCGCAGCTGGAGATGAATCCCGCGATCGCGAGCTTCTCCGACATCGATGGCCATCAGGTGAACAACCCGGGGCACCGTCAGCCGCTCGGTGCCTTTCAGATCTTCGAGTTCAGCGCGAAGATCGATCCCGTGCCGACGATGCTCGTGCAGTCGCACCGCAACGTGATCCCGGACTTCTACGGTGTCACGACGTCGTTCATGCGCAATCGCCTGAAGCCGGGCGACATCGTGCTCGCGGACGAGGCGGGAGCGCCGTGGGTCAAATACATCCACGGCGATCACGGGAAGGGCACTTGGACGTACTTCGGCGGTCACGATCCCGAGGATCCGCAGCATGAGATCGGTGACCTCCCGACCGATCTCTCGCTGCATCCGCATTCACCGGGCTACCGGCTGATCCTCAACAACGTCCTCTTCCCGGCGGCCAAGAAGCGGGAGCTCAAGACGTGAGTCGCCTCGCGCCCGCGGCGCGCGCGGCCGTGCAGGCGGCCATCCGTGAGGCCGGGGGGCGCGAGGTGTCGTTCGTGGCCACCGTCGAGGATGATGGGAGCATCTCCGCCGTACGCGTCGTGGCGCGCGGCACCGCGGATGCCGTGCTCGCGCTTCCCGGGGTCGCGGAACGCGGCGACATGGCTTTGCACAACCATCCGAGCGGGCTCCTCGAACCCTCGCAGGCCGATCTGTACGTCGCCGCCCGGCTCCACGACGCCGGGATCGGCTTCGGCATCGTCGACAACACGGGTGAAGAGCTCTACGTGGTGGTCGAGGTGCCGCGCCGGAAGACCTACACCGCGCTCGATCCGCTGGCCGTTTCCGACCTGCTCGGCGCGGGCGGCCCGGTGTCCGGGACGATGGGCCAGTACGAGGACCGGCCGAGCCAGCGGGACATGGCGTCGTACGTCGCCGATACGTACAACGAGGGCGGGGTGTCGCTGCTCGAAGCGGGAACCGGGATCGGCAAGTCCTTCGCGTATCTCGTCCCGGCCATCCAGTGGGCGGCGGCGAATCGCGAGCGCACGGTCGTGTCCACGAACACGATCAACTTGCAGGAGCAGCTGGTCGGCAAGGACCTGCCGCAGCTCGCCCGCGCATTCGAGCCGCTCGGCGTCGCGCCCACCTTCGCGCTCCTCAAGGGGTGGCGCAACTATCTCTGTCTCTCGCGGCTCGATCTGGCGCGAGCGGGGCAGGGGTCGCTCCTCGAAGACGACCGCGCGGCGGATCTGCAGCGCATCGCGGCCTGGGCCGAGCATACCGAAGACGGCTCGCTCGCCGACCTCACCGACCAGCCATCCAATGAGGTGTGGGACGAGGTGAGCGCCGAGCCCGATCTCTGCACGCGGCTCCGCTGCCCGCACTTCGACCGCTGCTTCGTCTTCGCCGCCCGGCGGCGCGCGGCCGACGCCGACGTCGTGGTGGTGAACCATCATCTGCTGGCGTCGGATCTCGCGGTGCGCCGGGCACAAAACAATTGGCAGGACGCGGCGGTGCTGCCGCCGTACCGCCGTCTCGTGCTCGACGAAGGGCACCATCTGGAGGACACCGCCGCGCAGCATCTCGGCGTGCAAATCACCTCGTGGGGCGTCGGGCGGCTCCTCGGCCGCCTCGAACGGAACGGCAAAGGGCTCGTGCCCGCGCTCGCCGCCGAGTTGAGCGAGCGGCACGATCTCTTGAGCGACGCCTCGGTGGATCTGTTGCGGACCGCGCTCCTCCCCGAGGTGGGGCGCGCGCGCACGTACGCGGCGCGGATGTTCGGGGCCATCGCCGATCGCTTGGTGCGGGACGGCGCCGGCGAGCTCCGACTCACCGATGAATTCCCGGCGGATCCCATCTGGGGTGAAGGACTCGGTGAGGCGGTAGACGGGCTGATCGCGGCGCTCGGCAAGCTCAAGGACGGTGTCGAACAGGTGGCCGACCGGCTCGAGTTGACCGAAGACGACGACCGCCGCTCCCAGCTCGTCCAGGAGCTCCGCGCCGTCGTGCGCCGGCTCGAGGCATCGAGTGACGGGGTGCTCGCCACCCTCCGACCGGCTCCCGGCGCCGCCACCGTGCGCTGGATCGCCCGGCGCGGCAGCCGCCCCGTGGGGGAGCTCCCGTTCGCGGTGGGGCTCTCCGCCGTGCCGCTCGACCTGGCCCCGATTCTCAAGGAATCGCTGTTCGATCGGGTCGAGACGGTGATCGTCACGAGTGCGACCCTCGCGGCGGGCGGCGACTTCGGCTTCTACCGCGATCGCGTGGGGTTGAGTCTGCCGCCGAGCCGGATCAAGTACGAGGAGATTCTCGCCTCGCCCTTCGATTTCGGGGAACAGTGCCTCTTCGGCGTGCCGACCGATCTCTCCGATCCGCGGGGCGACCAGGCCGGGCACGATCGCGCCCTCGCGGCGGCGATCGTGGAGCTCGCGACGGCGTCCGACGGCGGGATGTTCGTCCTCTTCACGAGCCACGCGGCGCTCCGGCGCGTGGCCGCGGCGGTCCGGAGCGCCGTGGGCGGCCGCTGGCCCCTCCTGGTGCAGGGCGAGGCCCAGCGCGACCAGCTGCTCAACCGGTTCCGGGATTCGGGCGGCGCCATCCTCTTCGGCACGGACAGCTTCTGGGAGGGGGTGGATGTGCCGGGTCGCTCCCTACGCGTCCTGGTCCTCGCGAAGTTACCGTTCAAGGTGCCGAGCGAGCCGCTCACGGCGGCGCGGATCGAGCGGCTGCAGGAGGAAGGGCGAGACGGCTTCATGCACTATCTCGTTCCCCACGCGGCGCTCAAGCTGAAACAGGGGTTCGGCCGGCTGATTCGCACGCGCACGGACGTCGGTGTGGTGGTGCTGCTCGATCACCGGATTGTCTCGAAGCGCTACGGCGCGCTCTTGCTCGAGTCGCTGCCTCCCGCCGAGCGGGCGATCGGCACGTGGGCCGAGGTGCGGACGGCGGCGGAGGAGTTCTTCGCGCGGCACGGGATCGGTGCGCCGGAGATCGCGGGCGAACGGGGCGGGTGAGGGGTACGTAGGAAGGGAGATGGGAGACGGGAGACAGGCAGAGTGGCAGAGTGGCAGAGTGGCAGGAGCGGCAGGAGGGGCAGAGGGGGACATGCGGCGCATTCTCAGTGACAAGGCGGGGCGGCTGCCGACCTACGCGGTCGGGCGGATCGCGGAGATCAAACGCCGGCTCGTGGCGGAGGGCCGGGACGTGGTCGATCTCGGCGCGGGTGACGCGGATTTTCCGCCGCCTCCCGTCGCGGTCGAGGCGCTCGCGCGCGCGGCCAAGGACCCCGCGATGAGCCGGTATCCGTTCCAGGTGGGGCTCATGGCGTATCGCCAGGCGGCGGCGCGCTATATGGAGCGACGATTCGGGGTGACGTTCGATCCGGTGACCGAGCTGCTCCCGCTGCTCGGCTCGAAGGAGGGACTCGCGCACCTCCCGCTCGCCACCGTGAACCCGGGCGACGTCTGCGTGGTGCCGGAGCCGGGATATGCGGCGTATCTGGGCGGGACCATCCTCGCCGGGGCCGATCCGGAGGTGTATCCGCTTCGGCCGCGCACCGGGTTTCTGGTCGAACTGGAGGATCTTCCGGCCGAGCGCCTGGCCCAGACGCGGATCGTGTACCTGAACTACCCGAACAACCCCACTGCTGCGATCGCACCGCGCGATTATCTCGAGCGTACGGTGGCGCTCTGCCGCGCGCACGACATTCTGATCGCCTACGACAACCCGTACTGTGAGATCACCTTCGACGGATACGTAGCGCCGAGCATCTTCGAGATCGAGGGGGCGAAGGATGTCGCCATCGAGTTCCACTCGCTGTCGAAGAGCTTCGCGATGACGGGGTGGCGCGTGGGGTGGGTGGCCGGCCGTGCCGACGTGATCGCCGCGTTGCAGAAGGTGAAAGGGTACGTGGATACGGGGGTGTTTCTGGCGGTGCAGGCGGCGGCGGCAGCCGTGCTCGACGATGCCGAGCAGGTGATCCCGGACGTCCGGCGCCGGTTCCAGGAGCGTCGCGATGCGGCGGTGGCGGCGTTCCGTGCCGCGGGGTTCCGGACCACCGCTCCCAAGGCCACGATGTATCTCTGGATTCCGCTCCCTGAAGGGATCGGCTCGAACGCGTTTGCCGAGCGGGCCCTCGAGGACGAGGCGCTCGCCGTGCTCGCGGGCGCTTCGTTCGGGCCCGGCGGTGAGGGCTTCTTCCGTATCGCGCTCACGGTGGATCCCGGGCGGCTGGCCGAGGCTGCTCGGCGTGCCGCCCGCACGCTGGAGCGTCTCTCGGTCACGCGGTGACTCCGGACGACTTCCTTCCTCCACGACCACCGCGCGCCAACATTTGGTGGGGCGTCGCGAGCGTCGTCTTTCACGTCGCCATCGTGGTGCTGGCGCTCGTGGTCACGCGGAATGTGACCTTCGAGCACCGCCCGACGTGGCTCGATCTCGCGGCGCTCGCCGGCCAGAAGGCGGAGACGAGTCAGCGCATCGACATCACGAACTGGCCCACCGGCCCGGTGGCACCCGCGGCGGCGCGCGGCGGCCCGCGGAAGCCGCGCGCTCAACCGGCACGCGCCGGGGCGGCCGGCGGGGCGGGCGTGGTCCGCGTCGATACGTCGCGCGCGGCAGCCGCTCCCGCCCAACCCGCGCCCACGGGGCTCCGGGCTCCGGCCGAGACGGTGGTCGTGACGCCGCCGGCGGGGGCGGGGCCGGGGGCCGCGGGATCCGGGAGCGACACGCTGCCCATTCCCGGCACGCACCGCGTCCTCGGCCCCGCGTTCGGGGACGGACGTCTCTGGGAGGAGCCGCTCGCTGCCGCGGGCGCCGAACGTGCGCGGCGCGAATCCGCCGGCTACAACGCCGCGGTGCACGTGGCGCGCGTGGACAGCGCCGTCGAAGCGAAGATCCAGGCGTTCATCGATACGATGCCGTACGATTCGATGGCGGCGCCCGCGCCGACGTCGTGGACCACGAACATCGACGGCAAGAAGTTCGGCGTGGACGGCAAGTGGGTCTACCTGGGTGGGATCAAGCTGCCGACGGCGCTCCTCGCCCTGCTCAAGCTCCCGATGGGGAACTACCAGGAAGCGCAGCGCGAGGCGCACTTCATGGAGGTGCGTGAGGACATCATTCGCGCCGCCGAGCGCGCGCAGAATCTCAAGGACTTCAAGAAGTACGTGAAGGAGCTGCGCGCACGGAACGACTCGATCCACCGCGCGGAGCATCCGCCGAAGCCCAAGAAGGCAAAGGCGGACTCGATCACGACGTGACGCGAACGGCCGGGAGGAATCTCCCGGCCGTTCGGTTCTTCGAGACGTTCCGAACCGTCGTTCACGGCCTGAAGGCCGCGCTCGGCGCTAGTGGATCCCGCTCATCAGCTTGCGAATCGGCCGCACGAGCAGGAACGCGATCACCGACATCGCCACCGCCGTTCCGCCGATCAGCGTGAACAGCTCCGCGAGCGGCACGGTAGTGAAGAACCCCGCGGCGTACCCCGCCACCTTGTTGCCGATGGCATCGGCGAGGAACCAGACACCCATCATCATCCCGACGATCTTCATCGGTGAGAGCTTGGTGAAGGCGCTCAATCCGATCGGGCTCAGACTCAGCTCGCCGATTTCCTGGATGAAGTAGCACCCGATGAGCCACCACGGACTCACGCGAATCCCCGTCGCGGATTGCGCGTAGCGTGCCGCCGGAACCAGAAACAGGAACGCGAGGCCCACGAAGAGGAGGCCGATGGCGAACTTCGCCGGGGTCGAGGGCTCCCACTTGCCCATCCGGACCCACATCCAGGCGAACATCGGGGCCATCACGATCACGAAGAACGACGGCACCGACTGGAACCAGCTCGAGGGGAAGTGGATGCCGACGAAGCTCAACCGTGTGAACCGATCGGCGAAGAGATTGAGCGTCGATCCCGCCTGCTCGTACGCGCCCCAGAAGACCATCGCGAAGACGAACAGGAAGAGCATCGCGACGAGACGCTTCCATTCGATTACCGTGAAACCGAGGAGGCGCTTCTCGTCATCCGAGGGCGCAGCCGCGGACCGCGCATGCGGCTGCGGCTCGACGACGGGTTCGGTCGCGGCGATTTCCTGCCTGACCGCCTGCAGCCGGTCGAGCGCGGGCTTCAGGCGATTGCGGCCCAAGACATACTGGATGAGGCCGAGGGTCATGCCGACGCCGGCACAGGCAAAGCCGGCGTGCCAGTTGACGTTCTGCGCGAAGTAGCCGGCGATCAACGGACCGAGCGTTGCGCCGAGGTTGATGCCCATGTAGAAGATCGAGAAACCGGCGTCGCGGCGAACGTCGTTCTGTTCGTACAGCGAGCCGACCATCGTGCTGACGCTCGGCTTGAGGAGGCCTGTCCCGACGACGATCAGGGTGAGGCCGCCGTAGAAGGCCCCGAGCCCGTGAAACGCCAGCGTGAAGTGGCCCAGCGCGATGATGATGCCGCCGTACAACACGCTTCGGTACTGCCCGAGCCACTTGTCGGCGATGAGCCCGCCGACGATCGCGGAGGTCCAGACCCCAAAGGTGTAGGTCCCGTAGACCGACGCGCCGTGTTTGACGGTGAAGCCGAGGCCACCCTGTGTGACGGGGGCCACCATGAAGAGGATGAGGAACGCCCGCATCCCGTAGTAGCTGAACCGCTCCCACATCTCGGTGAGAAAGAGTGTGGGCAGTCCTTTGGGATGCGAGACGCGTCCGCGCCCCGCGGTCTCCGTCGCGACCATGCGATTCCCTCGCTCAGTAGGGTGGTGAGCTCACCGGAGCTGCGCGGCGAGCCGTGCCAGGCCGACCTCGCGGCCGACGAGAGCCAACAACACGTGCACCGGCTCTGATGCCGTCGAGCCCGTGAGTGCGATGCGTATCGGTTGAAACAGCTTGCCCGCGCCGAGTCCGGGCTCCTCGGCGAGCGCACGAAGCTCGGTCTCCAGGCGTTCCGGTTGCCATGCGGCCGCCGGAAGCGTCGCGAGCCGCTCGGCCGCCGCCTCGAGCGCCGTCCGGTACCGCGCGGGATCCTTGGCGATCTCCTTCTCCGCCTTGGCGTCGGGCGTGAGCACGAGCCCGGCGTCGAGCCGGTTCACCACGAGCCGCGCGGCCTCGACCGTCGTCCGGGTACGATCGCGCGCGACCTCGACCGCGGCAAGGAGCCGGTTGTCCGGGATGCCGGCGGCGTCGAAGCCGATCTCGGCGAAATGTTCGCGGACGAGTGGCAGGAGTGCCTCTGGCGTCGTCTCCCGGAGGTAGTGTCCGTTCATCCACTCGAGCTTGGTCATGTCGAAGATCGCGGCGGTCGGCTGGATGCGTTCCAGGCTGAACGCCTCGATCAGCTCGTTTACGTCAAAGAACAACTCGCGATCGTCGCCGGGATTCCAGCCGAGGAGGGCCAGGAAATTCCGCATGGCGCCTGGCAGGATGCCGAGCTTCCGGTAATCGCCCACCGCCGTCGCGCCGTGGCGCTTCGAGAGCTTCTTCCCGTCGGGCCCGTGGATCATCGGGACGTGCGCAAAGATCGGGAGCGGCGCGCCGAGCGCCTGGTAGACCGCGATCTGCTTCGGCGTGTTCGAGATGTGGTCGTCACCGCGCATGACGTGCGTCACACGCATCTCGATGTCGTCGGCGACGACGGTGAAGTTGTACGTGGGGGTGCGGTCGGATCGGAGAATCACCCAGTCCTTGATCTCCGAGCCCTCGAACGCGATTCGCCCATGTACGGCGTCTTCCCAGGCGATCTCGCCGGCGGGCATCCGAAAGCGGATCGCGCCGTCGTCCTCGTAGGCCTTGTCCTCGGCGAGAAGCCGGTCGGCCAGGGCCTGGTGGCGCGTGATGCCGGCGCCCTGAAAGACGACCTCCTCGTCCCAATCGAGCCCGAGCCAGGCGAGCCCGTCCAGGATCACCCGCGTGTGCTCGTCCGTCGAGCGGGCGCGATCGGTATCCTCGATCCGGAGCAGGAAGGTGCCCCGCATCTTGCGGGCGTAGAGCCAGTTGAAGAGCGCCGTCCGCGCCCCGCCCACGTGGAGGTAGCCGGTGGGCGAGGGGGCAAAACGGACGCGGACGCCGTCCGGCGGGGAAAGCTCCTGGGGGGAGGTCACGACGGGTCCAAAGCTACGGCGCCCGCCCAGGGGAATCAACGCGCCGGTTGGTGCCAAGGGGTCCGCACCTCGATATCTTTCCTACCCTTATGGCATCCTCCGGCAACCGCGCGCCCTCGGAGCTCAATCCGCGGCGCGATCCGCCCCTCGATTTTCCCGACGCCGCCTTCGGCCAGCTCACACCGGCCGACTACGCGACCCTCGGCTTCATGGCCGGGCTCGAAGTCCACCAGCAGGCCCTCACGCGCTCGAAGCTCTTCTGCCGCTGTCCCGCCGGATCCTACGTGGACCACTGGGACGCCGAGGTGTTGCGCCACATGCGGCCGACGCTGAGCGAGCTGGGCGAGTATGACGGCACGGCGCTGATGGAATTCAAGACGCGGAAGGAAATCGTCTACCAGCTCGACCGTGGCACGGTCTGCACCTACGAGATCGACGACACGCCGCCCTTCCCGATCGACGACGAGGCGGTGCGGATCGCCCTCGAGATCGCGACGCTGCTCGATCTCAACCTGGTCTCCGAGCTTCACGTGATGCGGAAGCAGTACCTGGACGGGTCGATCCCGACGGGCTTCCAGCGCACGGCGATGATCGGGCTCGACGGGGCGATCCCGTTCACCGTGCCGGAGCTCGGCGTCGATCGGACGCTCAGGATCCGCCAGCTCTCGCTGGAAGAAGATTCCTGCCGCGAGATCTCCGACGTCGGCCATCGCGTGGTCTTTCGGACCGACCGGCTCGGCATGCCGCTCACCGAGACGGTGACCGAGCCCGAGTTGATGACGCCGTGGGAGGTGCGTGCCGCCGGAGCGTTGATCGCCGACCTGGCGCGCGCGACCGGCAAGGTGCGGCGCGGCGCCGGCGCCGCCCGGCAGGATGTCAACGTGTCCATCGCCGGCGGGCGCCGGATCGAGATCAAGGGGGTGAGCCACCACCGCGGCTTGCCGCGTCTGGTGCACATCGAAGCGTTCCGCCAGCTGAACCTGCTGCGCATCACGGCCGAGCTCGCGCGCCGGGGCGTCACGGCCGATCTGCTTCAATCGGCTACGGAGGCGGATCCCTGGGACGGACCCAACGTGGTCGATGCCGCAGCGGATCTTCGCGGGACGACGTCCCGCCCCGTCGTGGAGGCGCTCGATCGGGGCGATCGGATCCTCGCGGTGAAGCTCGCGGGCTTCGGCGGGCTCCTCGAGCACGGCACCCAGCCCGGCATCACGTTCGCGCAGGAGTTCAGCGAGCGGGTCCGGGTCATTGCCTGTCCGGTGCACCGGCCGATGCTGCTCCATCGTGGTGCCGGGGCTTCGGGCGTCGCCGACACCGCGTGGCGTACCCTCGCCAAACGCCTTGGCGCCGAGCGCGGTGACGCGGTGGTGCTCGTCTGGGGCAGTGACCAGGACGCAGCGACCGCGGCGCGCGAGGTGTTGATCCGCGCGCGCGACGCGCTCGAGGGCGTGCCGGCCGAGACACGCCAGAGCCGGCGCGACGGCACCACCGGCTTCGAGCGCATCCTGCCGGGTGCCGATCGCATGTATCCGGACACGGACACGCCGCCGATGCCGATCGCCGACACGGTGCTCGAGCAGATTCGCGTGGCACTCCCCGAACGCCCGTGGGAGCGCGCCGCGCGATACCGAGCGCTGGAGATCGATACGCCGGCCGCCGTGCGGCTCGCGCGCGCGCCCTGGGCCGATCGCTTCGACGCCGTGCGGCCCGAGATGGGTGAGGTGGCGCGGCGCCTCGCGCACGTGCTCGAGCACCGCGTGCCCTTCCACGTCCGACACGGACGCGAACTTCCCGATGCGGCGCGACTCGCCACCATCGTCCGTGCGGTCGAGACCGGCGCCGTGCGTGCGGAGGCACTCCGGCCGATGTTCGATGCGCTGTGTCTCCACCCCGAACGGGCCCCGGAAGACGTGATCGCGGGATTCGCCGCGGCGGGGAACGGCGCGACGCTCGACGCGGTGATTCAGCGCGTGGTTGCCGAGAGCGCCGACTGCCGGGCCACCGACCCCACGTCCCGGATCCGGTGGGTGATCGGTGAGGTCACCCGGCGGCTCGTGGGTCGCGTGGCGCCGGCCGACGTCCGCGCGCGGTTCGCCGAGGCGACGAGCGCCGCCGGTCAGGGAGACGTGTCATGAGCGACGACCGGTTCCGCGGCTACCGCGGTCCCACGCGGGAGCTGCTCGAGCGCTTCGGCGTGGGCGTGTGGAGCGAGGTCGAGATGGCGACGAGCCGCGGCGACTTTGCGGGACTCATCCTCCCGCGCTCGGAGACGAGCGACGAGCATCACGTCGTCCTCAAGCTCTCGAGCGGCTACAACATCGGTATCCGGTACGACACGGTGACCGGCATGACCGAGACGGGCCGCCGCGAGGCGAAGTACCAGATCCCCGAGCGGGAATTTCCGGTGAGTCCGGACAAGCCGCGGGTCAAGCTGTTCGGGACGGGCGGCACCATCGCGTCGCGGCTCGACTATCGGACGGGTGCCGTGATACCGGCGTTCACGCCAGGCGAGCTGTACGGGTCGGTTCCGGAGCTCGCCGACATCTGCAACCTGGAGACGGAGAAGCTCTTCTCCGTCTTCTCCGAGAACATGGGGCCGGAGCAGTACGTGATCTTGGCCGAGCGGGTGGGGCAGGCGATCCGTGAGGGATACGATGGCGTCATGATCGGCCACGGCACCGACACGATGCACCATACGGCTGCGGCCCTGAGCTTCATGGTGCAGAACCCGCCGGTCCCGATCGTGATGGTGGGAAGCCAGCGCTCGTCCGACCGTCCCTCGTCGGACGCGGCGCGCAACCTGATCAGCGCCGCCTGGGCCGCAGCGCATGGGCCGATCGCCGAGGTGACCGTGTGCATGTTCGGGCCCACGTCCGATCGGTACAACCTGCTCCACCGCGGGACGCGCGTCCGGAAGATGCACAGTTCGTATCGCTCGACCTTCCGCACGCTGGGCGACATTCCGCTCGCCATGGTCGAGGATGGCACGATCACGCCGCTCAAGGACGATTGGCGTCCGCGCCGCAAGGACCGCGACGTGACGGTCCAGGCGGCGTTCGAGGAGAACGTCACGCTCCTCTACTATTACCCCGGCATGCATCCCGACCTCGTGGATGCCATGGTCGAGCGCGGGTACAAGGGCATCGTGATCGCGGGGACGGGACTCGGCCACGTGAATCGGAAGATCTACCCCGCGCTCGAGCGTGCGCGGGACGCCGGCGTGCACGTCTTCATGACGCTCCAGACGTTGTGGGGCTTCGTGCAGATGCAGGTCTACGAGACCGGACGGGAGATCCTGGGGCTCGGCGTGATTCCGCTCGCCAACATGTTGCCCGAGGTGGCCTACATCAAACTCGGTTGGGCGCTGGGGCTCCATCCCGATGATCCCGCCGCCGTCCGCGCGCTCATGACCGAGACGGTTGCCGGCGAGATGACCGAGCGCGAACCGCACGACGGCTATCTGATCCTCCAGGGCGGCGTACCCGAGGTGCAGGAATTCTTCGGAAAGGTGTGGAAGTAGGGATGAGCGACGAGGGGCGGGGGCAGGATTTCATTCGCGCGATGGTGGCACGCGACGTCGAGACGGCCAAGTTCGGCCGTCCGGTCATGACGCGGTTTCCGCCGGAGCCGAACGGGTACCTGCACATCGGACACGCCAAGTCCATGGTGCTGAATTTCGGGATCGCGGAGGCCTACGCGGACCGGGGCGCGGTCTGCAATCTGCGGTTCGACGACACGAATCCCGAGACCGAAGACGCGTCGTACGTCGAATCCATCCAGGAGACGATCCGCTGGATGGGGTTCGATTGGGGCAACCGGCTCTATTTCGCGTCGGATTACTTCGAGAAGCTGTACGACATTGCGGTCACGCTCGTGAAGGCCGGCAAGGCGTACGTCGACAGCCAGGACGACGAGGAGATCAAGCGGAACCGCGGTACCGTGACGAAGCCGGGAGTCGAGAGCCCATACCGCCATCGCTCCGTGGAGGAGAACCTCGACCTCCTGGAGCGCATGCGAAGGGGTGAGTTCCCGAACGGCGCCCACGTGCTCCGCGCCAAGATCGACATGGCGCACCCGAACATGATCATGCGCGATCCGCTGATGTACCGGATCCGGCACGCGAGTCACTACCGCCGCGGCGACACGTGGTGCATCTACCCCTTCTACGACTTCGCGCACGGGCTCTCGGATGCGATCGAGGGAATCACACACTCGCTCTGTACCCTCGAGTTCAAGGACAACCGCGAGATCTATGACTGGTTCGTGCGGGAGGCGGGCTTCGAGCGGCCGCCCGAGCAGACCGAGTTCGCCCGGCTCGCGCTCGACTACACCATTCTCTCCAAGCGGAAGCTGATCCGGCTGGTGCGGGAGGGGCACGTGGCGGGGTGGGACGACCCGCGGATGCCCACCATCGCGGGGCTCAGGCGTCGCGGCGTGACACCGGAAGCCATTCGCGCGTTCGTGGAGGACGTGGGTGTCGCGCGAGTGATGAGCCGGATCGAGCTGTCGCGGTTCGACCATGCGATCCGGGACGATCTCAACATGCGGGTCCCGCGTGTGCTCTGCGTCGTGAACCCCCTCAAGGTCGTGATCGACAACTATCCCGCAGGCGAGGTCGAGTGGCTCGACGCCCCGTACTATCCGCATGACGTGCCGAAGGAGGGATCGCGGAAGATCCCCTTCGCGCGTGAGCTCCTGATCGAGCGTGACGATTTCATGGAAGATCCCCCACGGAAGTTCTTCCGCCTCGCGCCGGGGAGGGAAGTGCGCCTGCGGTACGGGTACTTCGTGACCTGCACCGACGTGGTGAAGGACGCGAGCGGCGAGGTCGTCGAGGTGCACTGCTCGTACGACCCCGCCACCAGGGGCGGCGACGCGCCCGACGGCCGCAAGGTGAAGGGCACCATCCATTGGGTGGCGGCGGAGCATTCGCTCCCCGCCGAGGTGCGGCTCTACGACCGGCTCTTCCGGGTGCCCGATCCGGACGATGCGCCGGAGGACAGCGACTTCACGGCGAACTTGAATCCCGAGTCGCTCGTGGTGCGTAGGGAGGCCCGCATCGAGCCGAGCGTGGGCGAGGACCCCGC
>Ga0102953_1001221_pt1 | contig 16541 bp, 12 predicted proteins | sample SalPon2A_C_D2_MG_FD_78509 | JGI IMG/M metagenome (GOLD analysis project Ga0102953, IMG submission 78509) | Soil microbial communities from South San Francisco under conditions of wetland restoration - Salt Pond MetaG R2A_C_D2_MG | ecosystem: Environmental > Terrestrial > Soil > Wetlands | place... | reverse complement strand
CTTACTCGATGATCTTTGCAACCACGCCGGCGCCGACGGTGCGGCCGCCTTCGCGAATCGCAAAGCGCAGGCCTTCTTCCATCGCGATCGGCGCGATCAGGCTCACCGATATGCTGACGTTGTCGCCAGGCATCACCATTTCGGTGCCCGCCGGCAGTTCCACCGAGCCGGTCACGTCCGTGGTACGGAAGTAGAACTGCGGACGGTAGCCCTGGAAGAACGGCGTATGACGACCACCTTCATCCTTGCTCAACACGTAAATCTCAGCCGTGAACTTGGTGTGCGGGGTGATCGAGCCGGGCTTGCACAGCACCTGGCCGCGCTCGACTTCTTCACGCTTGGTACCGCGCAACAGTACGCCGACGTTGTCGCCTGCCTGACCCTGGTCCAGCAGCTTGCGGAACATTTCCACGCCGGTACAGGTGGTCTTCTGGGTCGGCTTGATGCCGACGATTTCGATTTCTTCGCCCACCTTGATGATGCCGCGTTCGATACGGCCAGTCACCACGGTACCGCGGCCGGAGATGGAGAATACGTCTTCCACCGGCATGATGAAGGCGCCGTCGATGGCACGCTCAGGCGTCGGAATGTAACTGTCCAGCGCTTCGGCCAGCTTCAGGATGGCCGGCACGCCGATATCACTCTCGTCACCTTCCAGCGCCTTCAGCGCGGAACCCTTGATGATGGGGATGTCGTCGCCCGGGAAGTCGTACTTGGACAGCAGTTCGCGCACTTCCATTTCGACCAGCTCCAGCAGTTCTTCGTCGTCGACCATGTCGCACTTGTTCAGGAATACGACGATGTAGGGTACGCCAACCTGGCGTGCCAGCAGGATGTGCTCGCGGGTCTGCGGCATGGGGCCGTCGGCGGCCGAGCAAACCAGGATCGCGCCGTCCATCTGCGCCGCACCGGTGATCATGTTCTTCACGTAGTCGGCGTGGCCCGGGCAGTCAACGTGCGCATAGTGGCGCGTCTCGGTCTCGTATTCCACGTGCGCGGTGTTGATGGTGATGCCGCGTGCCTTTTCTTCCGGCGCCGCGTCGATGTCCGCGTAGTTCTTCGCCTCGCCGCCAAACTTCTTCGTCAGCACGGTGGTGATCGCCGCTGTCAGCGTCGTCTTGCCATGGTCCACGTGACCAATCGTACCCACATTCACATGCGGCTTCGTACGCTCAAATTTGCTCTTTGCCATGATTACAATCTCCCGCTATCGATTATTTCTTGCTGTTCATCACCGCTTCGGCGACATTCTTCGGTGCCTCGGCATAATGCTTGAATTCCATGCTGTAAGTCGCACGCCCCTGTGTGGCGGAACGCAACGCGGTCGAATAACCAAACATTTCGGCCAGCGGCACTTCCGCCTTGACGATCTTGCCACCGCCGGGGATATCTTCCATGCCCTGCACCATACCGCGACGAGAAGACAGATCGCCCATCACGGTGCCGGTGTACTCTTCCGGGGTTTCCACTTCGACCGCCATCATCGGTTCCAGCAGCACCGGGTTGGCCTTGCGCATACCGTCCTTGAACGCCATCGAAGCTGCCATCTTAAACGCGTTTTCGTTGGAGTCCACATCGTGGTAGGAACCGTCGAACAGCGTCACTTTGACGTCCACCACCGGGAAACCGGCCAGCACGCCGTTGGGCAACGTGTCCTGCAGGCCCTTGTCAACCGCCGGGATATATTCGCGCGGCACCACGCCGCCCTTGATCGCATCGACGAATTCATAACCCTTACCAGTCTCGTTCGGCTCCATCTTGAGCCAGACGTGGCCGTATTGACCGCGACCACCGGACTGCTTGACGAACTTGCCCTCGATCTCGACCGACTTGCGGATCGCCTCGCGGTAGGCTACCTGCGGCGCGCCCACGTTGGCTTCCACATTGAATTCACGCTTCATGCGGTCAACCAGAATTTCCAGATGCAACTCGCCCATACCGGAGATGATGGTCTGGCCGGATTCTTCGTCGGTGCGCACGCGGAACGACGGGTCTTCCTGTGCCAGACGACCCAGCGCAATGCCCATTTTCTCCTGGTCGGCCTTGGTCTTCGGCTCCACCGCAACGTGAATCACGGGATCAGGGAACACCATGCGCTCAAGAATGATCGGCTTGTTCGGGTCGCACAGCGATTCGCCGGTGGTCACTTCTTTCAGGCCGATACAGGCGGCGATGTCGCCCGCCAGAATTTCGTCGATTTCCTCGCGGTTGTTGGCGTGCATCTGCACGATACGGCCGATGCGCTCCTTTTTGCCCTTGACCGAGTTGTAGACGGTGTCGCCTTTCTTCAGCACACCGGAATAGACGCGCACGAAAGTCAGCTGGCCGACGAAGGGGTCGGTCATCAGTTTGAACGCCAGCGCGGAGAAGCTCTCGCTGTCGTCCGCCTTGCGGCTGGTCGGCTCGTGGGTTTCAGTCTCGCCCTTCACGTCGGGGATGTCGACCGGCGACGGCAGCAACTCGACTACCGCGTCCAGCATGCGCTGCACACCCTTGTTCTTGAATGCAGAACCGCACAGCATCGGCTGGATTTCGCAGGCAATGGTGCGCTGGCGCAGCCCGGCAATGATCTTGTCCTCGGACAGGTCGCCACTTTCCAGGTATTCGTTCATCAGTTCTTCGGATGCTTCGGCAGCGGTCTCGATCATCTTCTCGCGCCACTCCTCGGCAGTCGCCTGCAACTCGGCCGGGATGTCCTGGTAATCGAACGTCATGCCCATGTTCGCTTCGTCCCAGATGATGGCCTTCATCTTGATCAGATCGACCACGCCGACGAAATTGTCCTCGGCACCTATCGGGATCATGATCGGAACGGGATTGGCACGCAGGCGGGTCTTCATCTGGTCCACCACCTTGAAGAAATTGGCGCCGGAACGGTCCATCTTGTTGACAAAGGCCAGGCGTGGCACCTTGTACTTGTTAGCCTGACGCCATACCGTCTCGGACTGCGGCTGCACGCCACCCACAGCACAGTAAACCATGCACGCACCGTCCAGCACACGCATGGAACGCTCCACCTCGATGGTAAAGTCCACGTGTCCCGGCGTATCGATGATATTGAAGCGATGCTCGGGGAACTGGTTTTCCATACCCTTCCAGAAGCACGTCGTCGCAGCGGAGGTAATGGTGATACCGCGCTCCTGCTCCTGCTCCATCCAGTCCATGGCTGCCGCACCATCGTGCACTTCACCGATCTTGTGGCTTACCCCGGTATAGAACAGGATGCGCTCGGTGGTCGTGGTTTTGCCCGCGTCGATATGCGCGCTAATGCCGATGTTACGGTACCGCTCAATTGGTGTTTTACGTGCCACAGTAGTTACCTGATTTGAATATCTTTAGAAGATTATTTAGAAACGGAAATGCGAGAAGGCCTTGTTCGCCTCTGCCATACGGTGCACTTCCTCACGCTTCTTGACCGCGCCACCGCGACCTTCCGCAGCATCCATCAACTCACCCGCCAGACGCTGTCCCATGGATTTTTCGCCGCGCTTGCGGGCCGATTCCTTCAGCCAGCGCATGGCCAGCGCCATGCGGCGGGAAGGACGCACTTCGACCGGAACCTGATAATTGGCACCGCCGACGCGACGACTCTTCACTTCGACTTGCGGCTTGGCATTGGAGATCGCCTGATTGAACACCTCGATCGGGTCCTTGCCGCTCTTGTTGCCGACCTGCTCCAGGGCACCGTAAAGAATGCGCTCGGCCACCGACTTCTTGCCGGCCGTCATCAGCACGTTGACGAACTTGGAAAGATCCTGGTTGCCGAATTTTGGATCCGGCAGGACTTCACGCTTGGGGACTTCTCTACGTCTTGGCATATCAACCTCGAATCATTAAAAGTTAAGCGGTTTTCGGACGCTTGGCGCCGTACTTGGAACGGGCCTGCTTGCGGTCCTTCACGCCTGCGGTATCCAGGCTGCCGCGCACCATGTGGTAGCGCACACCCGGCAAGTCCTTGACACGACCACCGCGCAGCAACACCACCGAGTGCTCCTGCAGGTTGTGGCCTTCACCGCCGATATAGGAGATCACCTCGAAACCGTTGGTCAGGCGCACCTTGGCAACCTTACGCAACGCAGAGTTCGGCTTTTTCGGCGTAGTGGTGTAGACACGGGTGCACACACCACGCTTTTGCGGGCTTCCACCCAGCGCAGGAACTTTACTCTTGACCTGTTCGGCCGAACGCGGCTTGCGCACTAACTGGTTTATGGTTGGCATTTTGCTATTCCTAAAAAAAGCTTAATTTAATCAAATTACTGACAAAACAAACGCCGCCACAACAATCCCGTATCAACTTGTTATGACGGCTAAAAAGACCGCGCATTCTATTGACGAACGCGCGGCATGTCAAGCTGGCTAGGCATCTCCCTCTGCTTCCACGGCCGTTTCGCTTTCGGTCAGACCGGCGCCTTCCGCCATATCCAGACCGAGCCGTTGCTTGCGGCGCGTGTTGTGGAAGGCCTGGCCGGTACCGGCCGGGATCAAGCGACCAACGATGACGTTTTCCTTCAGGCCGCGCAGCTCGTCCCTCTTGCCCATGATCGCCGCTTCGGTCAGCACGCGCGTGGTCTCCTGGAAGGAGGCTGCGGAAATGAACGAATCGGTGGACAGCGAGGCCTTGGTAATGCCCAGCAACACATGCCCATAAACGGCCGGCTGCTTGCCTTCCGCCTCGATGCGCTCGTTCTCCATGAGCACCTCGGCACGCTCGACCTGCTCGCCCAGGATGAAGCGGGTATCACCCTCGTTCGTGATCAACACACGACGCAACATCTGGCGCACGATCACCTCGATGTGCTTGTCGTTGATCTTCACGCCCTGCAGACGGTACACGTCCTGCACTTCGTCGGTAATGTAGCGCGCCAGCGCCTCCACGCCGAGCAGACGCAGGATGTCGTGCGGATCGGCCGGACCGTCGACGATCATTTCGCCCTGGTTCACCACCTGGCCGTCGTGCACCAGCACATGCTTGTCCTTGGGAATCAGGAACTCGTGCGACACGCCTTCGACATCGGTGATCACCAGGCGCTGCTTACCCTTGGTGTCCTTGCCGAACGAGGCAGTACCGGTGACTTCCGCCAGCACGCCGGCGTCCTTCGGTGAACGCGCCTCGAACAGTTCGGCCACACGCGGCAGACCGCCGGTAATGTCGCGGGTCTTGGACGATTCCTGCGGAATACGTGCCAGCACTTCGCCCACACCCACGTGCTGCCCGTCTTCGACGGTGATAATACAGCCGGTCTGGAAAGTCACCGTGATCGGCATATCGGTGCCGGCCAGCTTGATTTCGTGGCCGGCGTTGTCCAGTAGGCGCACCAGCGGACGCAGGCCCTTGGCCTGGGCCGAGCGCTTCGGATCGATCACCACCAGCGTCGACAGTCCGGTAACCTCGTCGATCTGCTTGGCCACGGTCACGCCCTCTTCGATATTCTCGAAGCGCACGCGCCCGGCGTATTCGGTAATGATCGGGCGGGTATGCGGATCCCAGTTCGCCAGCACTTCGCCGGCTCGCACTGCCGCACCTTCCTGCACGCTCAGGGTGGCACCATAAGGCACCTTGTGGCGTTCGCGCTCGCGACCATGATCGTCGGTCACCGTCAGCTCGCCGCTGCGCGCCACCACTACCAGCTCACCGCGCTCATTGGTCACGGTACGCATATTGGCGCTGTATTTCATCGAGCCGTTCGACTTGCTCTCGACCTGGCTGGCCACGACGGTACGCGATGCCGCACCACCGATGTGGAAGGTACGCATGGTCAGCTGGGTGCCCGGCTCGCCGATGGACTGCGCGGCAATCACGCCGACCGCCTCGCCCACACTGACCAGGCCGCCGCGACCCAGATCGCGACCGTAGCACTTGGAACACAGGCCGTAGCGCGTATCGCAGGTCAGCGGCGTACGCACGCGCACTTCGTCCACGCCCAGCGACTCGATGGTATCCACCATGTCTTCGTCCAGCAGCGTGCCCGCCTCGTACAACGTCTCGCCGGTTTCCGGGCTGATAATATCCAGGCTGGCAACGCGCCCCAGAATGCGCTCGCGCAGGGCTTCGATCACTTCGCCGCCCTCGACCAGCGCTTTCATCGAACGGCCATTGGCAGTACCACAATCGTCCTCGATCACCACCAGATCCTGGGTTACATCGACCAGACGACGGGTCAGATAACCCGAATTCGCGGTCTTCAGCGCGGTATCGGCCAGACCCTTACGAGCACCGTGGGTCGAAATGAAGTACTGCAGCATGTTCAGGCCTTCGCGGAAGTTCGCGGTAATCGGTGTCTCGATAATCGAGCCGTCCGGTTTGGCCATCAGGCCGCGCATGCCGGCCAGCTGACGAATCTGCGCTGCAGAACCGCGCGCGCCGGAATCGGCCATCATGTAGATGGAATTGAACGACTCCTGAGTCAACGGCTTCTTGCTCTTGCCTTCCATGCGCACCTTGCCGGTGGCGCTGTCGATCACTTCTTCGCTGCCCAACTGGTCCATCATTGCCTTGGCCACCAGATCGCCGGTACGTCCCCAGATGTCCACCACCTTGTTGTAGCGCTCGCCCTGGGTTACCAGGCCGGAGGTGTACTGGGTGTCGATCTCGTGCACTTCCTTCTCGGCGGCAACGATCAGGTCGATCTTCTGCGGCGGCACCAGCATGTCGTCCACGCAGATCGAGATGCCGGCGCGGGTCGCATAGCTGAAGCCGGTATACATCAATTGATCGGCCATGATCACGGTGTTGCGCAGGCCGCAACGACGGAAGCTGACATTGATCAGGCGCGAGATTTCCTTCTTCTTGAGCGCCTTGTTGATCAGATCGAACGGCAGCCCGGCCGGCAGGATTTCCGACAGGATGGCGCGGCCGATGGTGGTCTCGTAGCGGGTCAGCTTCTCCTGCTGTTCACCAGCCTCGTCGATCTCCACTTCCTTGATGCGCACCACCACCTTGGCCTGCAGGTCAGCCTGACCGGAACGGTAGGCGCGCAGCGCTTCGGACACGTCGGCGAAAAGCGAACCTTCGCCCTTGGCGCCAATTTTCTCGCGCGTCATGTAGTAAAGACCAAGCACGATGTCCTGCGATGGCACGATGATCGGCTCACCGTTGGCGGGCGACAGTACGTTGTTGGATGCCAGCATCAGCGTGCGCGCTTCCATCTGCGCTTCCAGCGATAGCGGCACGTGTACGGCCATCTGGTCGCCGTCGAAGTCGGCGTTGAATGCGGAACACACCAGCGGATGCAACTGAATCGCCTTGCCCTCGATCAGCACCGGCTCGAACGCCTGAATACCGAGACGGTGCAGCGTCGGCGCACGGTTCAGCATCACCGGATGCTCGCGGATCACCTCTTCCAGGATATCCCACACGATGGGTTCTTCGGCCTCGACCATGCGCTTGCCGGCCTTGATCGTGGTAGCCAGACCCATCGCTTCGAGGCGATTGAAAATGAACGGCTTGAACAGTTCCAGCGCCATCTTCTTCGGAAGACCGCACTGGTGCAGTTTCAGTTGCGGGCCCACCACAATCACGGAACGGCCGGAATAGTCCACGCGTTTACCCAGCAGGTTCTGACGGAAACGGCCGCCCTTGCCCTTGATCATATCGGCCAGCGACTTCAGCGGGCGCTTGTTGGCACCGGTCATCGCCTTGCCGCGGCGACCATTGTCGAGCAGCGAATCCACCGCTTCCTGCAGCATGCGCTTTTCGTTGCGCACGATGATTTCCGGTGCCTTCAATTCCAGCAGGCGCTTCAAACGGTTGTTGCGGTTAATCACACGACGATACAGGTCGTTCAGGTCGGAAGTCGCGAAACGGCCGCCGTCCAATGGCACCAGCGGACGCAATTCCGGCGGCAGCACCGGCAGCACTTCCATGATCATCCACTCCGGCTTGATGCCGGACTGCATGAATGCCTCGAGGATCTTCAGCCGCTTGGCGAACTTTTTGATCTTGGTTTCGGAACTGGTCGCTTCCAGCTCCGCACGCAGGTGCTCCACCTCGGCCGATACATCCAGGTTGCGCAACAGCGCGCGCACGCCTTCCGCGCCCATCAGCGCCTGGAATTCGTCGCCGTATTCTTCCAGCTTGGACAGGTAATCGTCTTCGGTCAGCAACTGGCCGCGATTCAATGGCGTCATGCCCGGCTCGGTCACCACGAACGCCTCGAAATACAGCACGCGCTCGATGTCGCGCAGCGTCATGTCCAGCACCATACCCAGGCGCGACGGCAGCGACTTCAGGAACCAGATGTGCGCAACCGGGGAAGCCAGTTCGATGTGGCCCATGCGCTCGCGGCGCACCTTGGACAGCGTCACTTCGACACCGCACTTCTCGCAGATCACGCCGCGGTGCTTGAGGCGCTTGTACTTGCCGCACAGACACTCGTAGTCCTTGACCGGGCCGAAGATCTTGGCGCAGAACAGGCCGTCGCGCTCCGGCTTGAAGGTACGGTAGTTGATGGTCTCGGGCTTCTTCACTTCGCCGTAGGACCAGGAGCGGATTTTTTCCGGGGAAGCCAGACCGATCTTGATCGCGTCGAACTCTTCCTTCTGCGTTACCTGCTTGAACAAATCGAGCAATGCTTTCATGTGTAACTCCTTAGTAACCTAGGCCGTATTAGTGGCGTTCCAGATCGACGTCGATACCCAGGGAACGAATCTCCTTGGTCAGCACGTTGAAAGACTCCGGCATGCCGGCATCGATCTTGTGCTCGCCCTTGACGATATTCTCGTAAACCTTGGTACGCCCGGCCACGTCGTCCGACTTGACCGTCAGCATTTCCTGCAGCGTGTAGGCCGCGCCGTACGCTTCCAGCGCCCACACTTCCATTTCGCCGAAGCGCTGGCCGCCGAACTGCGCCTTGCCGCCCAGCGGCTGCTGGGTCACCAGTGAGTACGGGCCGGTCGAACGCGCGTGCATCTTGTCGTCGACCAGATGGTGCAGCTTGAGCACGTGCATGTAGCCGACGGTAACCGAACGATCGAAAGCATCGCCGGTGCGGCCATCGTAAAGCGTGATCTGGCCGGAGCGCGGCAGATCGGCCAACTCCAGCATGTACTTGATCTCTTCTTCGCCGGCACCATCGAATACCGGAGTGGCGAATGGCACGCCGCCCTTCAGGTTGCGGCACAGCTCCAGCACTTCGTCGTCGCTGAAAGAAGCCAGGTCGACTACCTTGCCGTTGTGGTTGTAGATCTTGTCGAGGAACTTGCGCACCTCGGTCATCTTGGATTGCGCCTCGATCATTGCGTTGATCTTCTTGCCCAGGCCCTTGGCAGCCCAGCCCAGATGTACTTCCAGCACCTGACCGATATTCATACGCGACGGCACGCCCAGCGGGTTCAGCACGATGTCGACCGGCGTACCGTCGGCCATGCTCGGCATATCCTCGACCGGCACGATGCGCGACACCACACCCTTGTTGCCGTGACGGCCGGCCATCTTGTCACCAGGCTGCAGGCGGCGTTTCACGGCCACGTAGACCTTGACCATTTTCTGCACGCCGGCCTGCAGTTCGTCGCCCTGGGTCAGCTTTTTCTTCTTCAGTTCGAATGCGGCCTCGAATTCGACACGCTTCTGCGCCAGGCTCTCCTTCACCTGCTCCAGTTGCGCGGCGGCCTCGTCGTTGCTGAGGCGGATGTCGAACCAGTGGTGATGTTCCAGCCCGGCCAGGTAGTCCTTGGTCAGCTTGCTGCCCTTGGCCAGCTTCTTCGGCCCGCCATTGGCAACCTTGCCCTGCAGCAGTTTTTCCAGGCGCGAGAACACGTCGTCCTCGACGATACGCATCTGGTCGGCCAGGTCCTTCTTGTAGCGGCCGAGTTCGTCGTCGATAATCTGCTGTGCACGGTTGTCGCGCTGCAATCCCTCACGCGTGAACACCTGCACATCGATCACCGTACCGGAAATGCCGGCCTGCACACGCAAGCTGGTGTCCTTCACGTCGGACGCCTTCTCGCCGAAAATCGCGCGCAGCAACTTTTCTTCCGGGGTCAGTTGGGTCTCGCCCTTGGGCGTCACCTTGCCAACCAGCACGTCACCGACGCTGACTTCCGCACCGATGTGCACGATGCCGCACTCGTCCAGACGCGCGATCTGCGCCTCCGACAGATTGGGGATGTCGCGCGTGATTTCCTCGGCGCCCAGCTTGGTGTCGCGTGCCACCACGGTCAGCTCCTCGATATGGATCGAGGTAAAGCGGTCGTCGGCCACCACACGTTCGGAGATCAGGATCGAATCCTCGAAGTTGTAACCGTTCCACGGCATGAATGCGACCAGCATGTTTTGCCCCAGCGCCAGTTCGCCCATATCGGTGGAAGCACCGTCGGCAATCACGTCGCCGCGTGCAATCACGTCGCCCACCTTGACCAGCGGACGCTGGTTGATGTTGGTGTTCTGGTTGGAGCGCGTATATTTGGTCAAGTTGTAGATGTCCACGCCGACTTCACCGGCAGTGGTCTCGTCGTCGTTGACACGGATCACGATACGGCCGGAATCGACATAGTCGACGCGACCGCCGCGCCAGGCCTGCACCGCCGTGCCGGAGTCGACCGCCACGGTGCGCTCAATGCCGGTGCCGACCAGCGCCTTCTCGGCGCGTAAACAGGGAACCGCCTGGCGCTGCATGTTCGCGCCCATCAGCGCGCGGTTCGCGTCGTCGTGCTCGAGGAACGGAATCAGCGAAGCCGCAACCGACACCACCTGCGACGGCGCCACGTCCATGTACTCGATCTTGTCCGGGGCGGCCAGCACGAATTCGTTGTGCTGACGGGAGGACACGATATCGTTGGTGAAATGCCCGCGCTTGTCGAGTTCTGCATTAGCCTGGGCGATGGTGAACTTGCCCTCCTCGATCGCCGACAGATATTCCACGTCATCGGTGGCGCGCGACTTGGCCACCTTGCGATACGGCGTTTCGATGAAACCGTACTCATTGGTGCGCGCATACAGCGCCAGCGAGTTGATCAGGCCGATGTTCGGGCCTTCCGGCGTTTCGATCGGACACACGCGGCCGTAATGCGTCGGGTGCACGTCGCGCACCTCGAAGCCGGCACGCTCGCGCGTCAGGCCGCCCGGACCCAGCGCAGAAATGCGGCGTTTGTGCGTCACTTCCGACAGCGGATTGGTCTGGTCCATGAACTGGGACAGCTGACTGGAGCCGAAGAATTCCTTCACCGCCGCCGAGATCGGCTTGGCGTTGATCAGGTCGTGTGGCATCAGGTTGTCAGCCTCGGCCTGGCCCAGACGCTCCTTCACCGCACGCTCTACGCGTGCCAGGCCGGCACGGAACTGGTTCTCGGCCAGTTCGCCCACGGCACGCACACGACGGTTGCCGAGGTGGTCGATGTCATCGACCTCGCCGCGACCGTTGCGCAGCTCGACCAGGATCTGGATCACCGCCACAATATCCTCGCTGGACAGAGTGCCGGCGCCAGTAAGCTCTTCACGTCCGACACGGCGGTTAAATTTCATGCGGCCGACATTGGACAAATCGTAGCGTTCTTCATTGAAGAACAGACCCTGAAACAGCGATTCCACGGCATCTTCGGTGGGCGGCTCACCCGGGCGCATCATGCGGTAGATCGCCACGCGCGCAGTCCACTGGTCGGTGGTTTCATCGGCACGCAGGGTTTGCGAAATATAGGCGCCGCGATCCAGGTCGTTGGTATACAGCGTCTTGATCTCGCCCACGCCGGCTTCCTGCAGCTTGGTCAGCGTAGCTTCGGTGATTTCGTCGTTGGCGCTGGCGATTACTTCGCCGCTGTCCTGATCCACCACATCGTGCGCCAGTACGCGACCGAGCAGGAATTCGTCTTCCACCGCCAGTTTCTTGATGCCGGCTTCCTGCATTTCGCGGATGTGGCGCACGGTGATGCGCTTGTCCCTGGCCACGATCAGCTTGCCGCTCTTGGTGTTGATATCGAAACGCGCAATCTCGCCGCGCAGACGCTCCGGCACCACCTCGAACTGGATGCCCTTCTTGCCCAGATGGAAGGCATCAAACTCGAAGAACATCGCCAGGATCTGTTCCTGCGTGTAGCCCAGCGACTTCAACAGGATGGTCACCGGCATCTTGCGGCGGCGGTCGATACGGAAGTACACGAAATCCTTGGCATCGAACTCGAAGTCCAGCCAGGAACCGCGGTAGGGAATGACCCGCGCGGAAAACAGCAGCTTGCCGGAAGAGTGGGTCTTGCCGCGGTCATGCTCGAAGAACACGCCCGGCGAACGGTGCAACTGAGACACGATCACGCGCTCGGTGCCGTTGATCACGAACGAACCGGTGTGCGTCATCAGCGGGATTTCGCCCATGTACACCTCGTTTTCGCGCACTTCCTTGACCGTTGGCTTGGACGCTTCCTTGTCCAGGATGGTCAGGCGCACGCGCGCGCGCAGCGGCGCCGCATAAGTCAGGCCGCGCTGCTGGCATTCCTTGACGTCGAACGGCGGAATGCCCAGGTTGTACGAAACGAAATCGAGGCGCGCAAACTTGTTATGGCTCTCGATCGGGAAGATCGAATTGAAAGCTGCCTGCAGGCCCTCGTTCTTGCGTTCTTCCGGCACCACTTGCGCCTGCAGGAACGCACTGTAGGATTCCAATTGCGTGGACAGCAAAAACGGCACCGGCAAGGCACCGATGCGCTTTGCAAAGCTTTTACGAATGCGCTTTTTTTCGGTAAAAGAATAGCTCATGATTTCTCCACGACTGGGGTAAAAGACAAGGGACAAAAAACGCCGGAAACGCTTGTTGACCGTTGGCTTCTAGCCATATTTATAAAGCGGCAAAAGGCTGGCGGACGTCCGCCAGCCTTTCCGCGCGTCCAATGCTTACTTGAGTTCGGCAGTTGCGCCAGCCTCGGTAAGCTGCTTGACCATATCTTCGGCTTCCGCCTTGGCCACGCCCTCCTTGATTACCTTCGGTGCGCCGTCCACCAGATCCTTGGCTTCCTTCAGGCCCAGGCCGGTGATTGCACGCACCGCCTTGATCACGTTAACCTTCTGGTCGCCGGCAGACTTCAGTTCCACGTCGAACTCGGTCTTCTCGGCAGCAGCAGCACCGCCAGCAGCAGCACCGCCGGCAGCCGGAGCCGCCATCGCTGCGGCGGACACGCCGAATTTCTCTTCAATCGCCTTTACCAGGTCGTTCAACTCCAGCACGGACATACCGTCCAGTGTCGTCAAAAATGCGTCTTTATCGAATGCCATTTTATTTTCCTAAATTTAAGAAGTTGTAAGGGTTCAAGCGGCTGCCGGTTTGGCTTCGGCCACGGCGGCAAGCACGCGCGCCAGGCCGGAAACCGGCGATTGCAGCAGGCCACACAGTTGTGCCAGCAGCACTTCCTTGCTTGGTATGGCTGCGAGAGCGTTGACGCTCGCCGCATCCAGCACCTTGCCGTTATATGCGCCAGCCTTGACCACCAGCTTGTCGTTGGTCTTGGCAAATTCAAACACCACTTTCGCGGCCGCGACCGGATCGGCGCTGATGCTGTACACCAGCGGCCCGACCATCTGGTCGGATAAAGCCTCGAACGGGGTGCCCTGCACCGCGCGGCGTGCCAGCGTGTTTTTTACCACGCGGAAATACACACCCAAATTGCGCGCATCTGCACGCAATTTGGTAATGTCGCCGACTTCGATACCGCGGTACTCCGCCAGGACCATGGTCTCGGCCTGCGCTACCTGCTCGCTGACCTCGGCAACCACTGCCTGCTTTTCTTGCAGATTAAGAGCCAAGTCTTCCTCCATCATTGAAACGGAAACGGCGGTTTTCACCGCAACATTCCGCTGTTAACAACAGCGACCTTGAACCAGGAAGGCAACAAACAACTTCCTGCTCGCGGGCGCACCATCTGCGCTGGATTCGGTGGCCAGGATTCAGGATGCGGGATTCAGGAAACACCCCTGCTCCGCCCCCTTGCTCTCTGCCACTTCAATTAAGCCGACCCTGAATCCTGATTCCAGAATCCTGATTCCTGGTTCTAGCTCCTGCGGTCTTTGATGCTGCATATACCAGCCAGCAGTCAAAAACTGTTTCGGTTCTGCTTTTTCACCGATACTGCACTGGTTTCAAACCAGAACCGAAAACGACACGGCGGCGTCCGCGCGCCGCGCCGAAAACTACAAAATTACGCCGACAAACTGCCCTGTTCCACGCGGATGCCAACACCCATGGTGCTGGAAACCGAAACTTTCTTCAGGTAAATACCCTTGGAAGCCGCGGGCCTGGCCTTGTTCAAGGCATCGATCAATGCCAGCATGTTTTCCTGCAGCGCCTCGGCATCAAACGATGCGCGGCCGATCGTGCACTGGACGATACCGTTCTTGTCGGTGCGGTACTGCACCTGGCCGGCCTTGGCATTTTTCACCGCGCCCGCCACATCCGGAGTCACCGTACCGACCTTGGGGTTCGGCATCAGGCCGCGCGGACCGAGGATCTGGCCGAGCTGACCGACAATGCGCATCGCGTCCGGGGAAGCGACAACCACGTCGAAATCGATCTTGCCGCCCTTGATGGTTTCCGCCAGATCGTCGAAACCGACGATATCGGCGCCTGCCTCCTTGGCCTCGTCGGCCTTGGCACCCTGGGCAAATACGGCCACGCGCACGGTCTTGCCGGTGCCCTTTGGCAGCACCACGGAACCGCGCACCAACTGATCGGATTTACGCGCATCAATGCCGAGGTTCACTGCCACATCGATCGACTCGTCGAATTTTGCCTTGGCGGTTTCCTTTGCCAGATTCAGCGCGTCGAGCAGCGGATACTGCTTGTTGCGGTCGACCTTGGCGGCCAGGGCCTGAAAACGTTTGGAAGTGCGTGCCATGTTATTCGCCCTCCACGGTAATACCCATACTGCGCGCGCTACCAGCAATGGTGCGCACTGCCGCATCCATATCGGCTGCGGTCAGGTCGGGCATCTTGGTTTTTGCAATTTCTTCCGCCTGCTTGCGGGTCAGCGTACCCACCTTGTCGGTATGGGGGCGGGGGCTGCCCTTCTGCACGCCGGACGCCTTCTTGATCAAAATCGACGCGGGTGGAGTCTTCATCACGAAGGTGAAGCTCTTGTCCGCATACGCGGTAATCACGCACGGGATCGGCAGACCGGGCTCCATGCCCTGGGTCTGGGCGTTGAACGCCTTGCAGAACTCCATGATATTGAGGCCGCGCTGACCCAACGCCGGACCGATGGGCGGGCTTGGGTTAGCCTTGCCAGCGGGCACTTGCAGCTTGATATAGCCGACAATTTTCTTTGCCACGTTGTTACTCCTTTTTAGTGGGTTAAACGCATGTCGCCACTACTCCGACACGCTCCCCGTTAAAAACAACCACCTCTACCACAACACCGAATCCGGAATCCTAGATCCCGAATCCTGACATCAGGCCTTTTCGACTTGCCCGAAATCCAGTTCCACCGGCGTCGAACGACCGAAAATGGTCACCGCCACCCGCAGCTTGTTCTTGTCGTAATTGACGTCTTCCACCGTACCATTGAAGTCGGTAAACGGACCGTCTTTCACGCGCACCGCCTCGCCCACCTCGAACAGCACCTTGGGGCGCGGCTTCTCAACACCCGCCTGCATCTGCTGCATGATGTTGTCCACTTCCTTCTGCGTGATCGGGGTCGGCTTCATCGCCGTGCCACCGAGGAAACCGGTCACCTTGGGAGTATTCTTCACCAGATGCCAACTCTCGTCGGTCATTTCCATCTCGACCAGCACATAGCCCGGAAAGAACTTGCGCTCGCTGATGTTCTTCTGGCCGGACTTCAACTCCACGACCTCTTCCACCGGCACCAGGATCTGACCGAACAGGTCTTCCATACCGGCGCGCGCAATGCGCTCCGTCAACGCGCGCTGCACACTTTTCTCGAACTGGGAGTACGTATGCACCACATACCAGCGTTTGGCCATTACTCGCTCCGTCCCATCAATTTGTTCACCGCCAGCAACAGGCTGGCATCAACCGCCCACAGAAACAGCGCCATGGCCACGGCAAACGCAATCACCACACCGGTGGTCTGCATGGTTTCCTTCTTTGTCGGCCATACCACACGCTTGGACTCGGCAATCGATTCCTTGCTGAAACCGAACAGGCGCTTGCCCGGCGCCGTCAGCCCAAACACCACGGCACCCAACACCAATCCCGCCAGCACCGAAACCAGCCGGAGCACGGCAGGACTCTGCTGCAAGTAATAGAACCCGGCTATGCCTGCCGCTACCAGCAGGAGCGCCACGCCTATTTTTATCTTGTCCGCCATTCGCGACTATCCGTTTCCACTTCTTAACTGGCAGGCCAGGAGGGTCTCGAACCCCCAACCCTCGGTTTTGGAGACCGATACTCTACCAATTGAGCTACTGGCCTAAATTCATAAAAGGGAGAAGGAGAAAGGGGAAGGGACCTGCCCTCCCGCTTTCTCCATCACCCTTCCCGTTTCTTACTCGATGATCTTTGCAACCACGCCGGCGCCGACGGTGCGGCCGCCTTCGCGAATCGCAAAGCGCAGGCCTTCTTCCATCGCGATCGGCGCGATCAGGCTCACCGATATGCTGACGTTGT
>Ga0102953_1001220_pt1 | contig 16544 bp, 11 predicted proteins | sample SalPon2A_C_D2_MG_FD_78509 | JGI IMG/M metagenome (GOLD analysis project Ga0102953, IMG submission 78509) | Soil microbial communities from South San Francisco under conditions of wetland restoration - Salt Pond MetaG R2A_C_D2_MG | ecosystem: Environmental > Terrestrial > Soil > Wetlands | place... | reverse complement strand
GCCCTGGAGCTGATTGCCGCGAAGGGCGAGGACGCCTTTTACCGTGGCCCGATTGCGAAGGCCATCGTCGAGACGATGGACCGGCAGGGCGGGGTGATGTCGCTTTCCGACCTGAGCACTTATCACGCCGAGTGGGTCGATCCCATTTCGACCACCTATCGCGGCTGGAAAGTCTACGAGCTGCCGCCCAACGGGCAGGGAATGGCCGCGCTCGAGATGCTGAACATTATGGAAAAATACCCGCTGCCGCAGTGGGGATTCTTTAATGTCGATGCCCTGCACGTGAAGATGGAGGCTCAGAAGCTGGCCTACGCTGACCTGCGCCGGTACCTGGGCGATCCGAGGTTTGTGAAGGTTCCTGTCCAGGGAATCATTTCCAAAGCGTACGCCGCCAAACGGGCGGCCACGATTGACATGAATCACGCCCACTGTGACGTCGAGCCGGGCAATCCGCCCCGCATCGGAAACGAAACCATCTATCTTTCAACGGTCGACAAGGATGGCAATATCGTGTCCCTCATTCAGAGCCTTTATGCGGGTTTCGGGTCCGGCGTGGTGGTTGACCATTACGGCATTATGCTGCAAAACCGCGGGGCGCTGTTCCTGATGCAGCCCGGCCACCCGGACGTGGTGGCGCCTCACAAACGCCCTTTTCACACCATCATTCCCGCCTTCATGCAGAAAGGCGACCTGCATATCGGCTTCGGGATTATGGGCGGCCTGAATCAGCCGCAGGCGCACGCGCAGTTCGTTTCTGATGTCGTCGATGACGGCATGAACATCCAGAAGGCGCTGGAAGCCCCGCGCTTTACCAACCTCAGTTTTGGCGGCTGCAACTTTATGATCGAAGACCGGTTCCCACCGTTCATCTATCAGGGCCTGGAGCAGAAAGGCCACAAGCTTACGATCCGTGGCGCATTCGCGTCGCCCATGGGCGGCGGCCAGGCCGTGCTGCACAATTCCGCTACAGGCGTGAATTACGGCGCGTCGTCGCCCCGCAAAGACGGCGCCGCCATTCCCGAACCAGCACCGTATTTTAAGTCGGGAAAGAAGTAAGCGCGGCTTTAACCGCAGACATCGCACATTACGCGACGTCTGCGCCACCCAGGAAAAAAACAAACGCAGAGTCACGCGCCTGTGGCACGCAACTCTGCGTTCAAGTTCAGGTTCGGATTAAATTAATGGCCGCGGCCGCCGCCAACACCTGCAGGAGGTCCGCCCGCGTGTCCCATGCCGGCGCCCATGCCGGGTCCGCCCATGGGCGCGTTTCCAGTACCGCCGCCCATTCCTCCGGGACGTCCCATGCCTTGCGAACGGCCCATGCCTCCGGCCTGTCCAAAGGCCGGCCGGATTCCGTGTTCCATGGCCTGCTGCGTCTGCAACTGGCTGAGGTGGCTCATAGCTGTCTGCTGTCCCGTCTGAGAGACGTCGATAGCGTGTTGAATGTGCGGGACCGCCTGCGAGGGAACCTTGCTGAGCAGGCCGTTCAGCACATGGATGTGCTTCTGGGTTGCTGACTGTACACGATTATAGGCTTCCTGCTGCTGGGATGGAGTACCCTGGATGCCGCCGTGGCTGATGGCCGTGTTCAAGCCTTGCATACTGCGGTCATAGTTCTGGATGGCAGTATTCAGGCCCTGTGTATCTCCGTTCTTGGCGCTCTTCTTGGCCTGTTTGATGTATTGCTTGTTTTGCTTCAACCGCTGCTTGACCTGTTTAAGGGTCAACGTAGCCGGGTTACTTCCTGACTGCTGTGCAACCGCTCCAGCGGGGGCGAGAAGAAGAGCACAGGCAAACGTTAGAAAACCAATAAGACTGAGTTGAATGAAGTGTTTCAAGGTTGCCTCCTTCCAAATAATGCGTCCCCGGATGGGATCTTTTGCCCTTGCCGTTATGAAGTGGCAATATTGCTGTTCAGCTCCATAATCGGTCATCCGCCGCCAATCTCTCCCCCTTCTGCCGGCGGATATAACTTCCCACTGCTCCATTTATCATAACATTCCACGCTTTCGCAATGATACTAAGGTATCAGGCCTGGGGAGAGATTTTAGGTCGATAATTCATATAAATATTTGAAAACAATGTAGATATATATCATTGCTACTAAAGTATGATTCCCACCTAGTTACTAAGTGATTTATAATCCTACGGTTGATGAGGGAGGGGCTTTCATCGCAGCAGCGCACCAGGAGCGTGACCAGTTAGACGGAGGTAATTCTATGCGGAGAAGGTTATCCCTTTTCATTTCAGAGCTCAAAACTACAAGTACAAGTAAACGGGACCACTTCATACCTATGGCGGGAGGCCTTGCGCTTCTAGCCGTGTCAGCTTTCTTACTTACTTCCTGCGGAGGCTCAAATTCTAGTGTTCCGCCCCCGCCGGTTCCCTCGATTCTGAACATTAACAATTCAACCGATCCTTCCAGCCCTATCAGCCTGCCGATCGAAATCAACGGGAGCGGTTTTCAGGCTTCGCCGGGAAAAGTGGTTTTTTCCCAGTCCTCCTCGGGGATTACGGCCACCGTTACACCGAATGCCGGCGGGTGGTCTGGCAGCGGCATTGCTGTCACGGTACCCACTGGCGACGGTACCAACAATTTCACAGTTCCAGGCACTGTGACGGTGTCGGTGAAAACCAGCGGGGGCACCAGCAATAAGGTGGATCTTACCCTCATTAAGACCCTTACGTTTGATGTGAACAACGTGCAGTGGACCACCGCGGCAGCTCTTCCGACGCCGCTGACAGGCCTTCGCGCCGCGGCCATCCCTGTGAGTGACACCAGCGCTTACGTTGTGACCACGGGTGGATATGATGGAACCGGTAACACGTCAGACGTTTACGTCGGCGCGCTCGACCCGACCGGCGCCGTAACGAAATGGATAACCAGTACGAATCCACTTCCTGAAACTATTGCTGACCATGGCATGGTGGAAGCAAACCCCGGAAACTCTCTCGTAGACGCAAACACGGCCTACCTCTATGTCATTGGTGGCCAGGTGGATTCCACCAACGCGCCCGGAGGAACGACCGACGTTTATAATGCGCCTTTTGATACCACCACCGGGACCGTCGGAGCCTGGACCAAGCTCACCTCCTCGCTGCCGGTTTCGCTGGTTGGACCGGCGGTAACGCTGTTTAACGGATACGTTTACGTCATTGGAGGTTTGAAGAGTGACGGAACACCGTCTGCGGACGTCTACTCGGCGCCGGTGAACAAAGACGGGACACTGGGGGACTGGACCAAGTCCGCAAATGCCTACCCGAAGGCGGTTTCTTTTGCCACGGCGTTCGGCTTTGCCGGAAAACTCTACGTCCTTGGCGGTGACACTGCAAACTCCACGGACCCCAACGCCCAGGGAACCGCCACGGGAACGCAGGACGTGAACTTTGCCAGTGCTCTGAACGGGGTGGTTGGTTCGTGGACGTCCACTTCAACAACCATCAAAAACCGAAAGAAGCAGATCACCTGGACAGCTTTCGGACAGATCATCGACGCGGAGGGCATTTATAGCGGTCTGCCGGGATCGCTCGAACTGGAACGCAGCCAGGTGAATCCGGACGGCACCCTGGCTTCATTCAACGGCATCACAGCCGCTACCAACCAGATCGGAGCCAACGTCTACAACGCGGCGGCGGTGGTCAGCCCGGTAAACTCTGCCGCACAAACACCGCGCTTTATCCTGATCGGCGGCCAGGATTTTACAACCCTGTCAACTCCCGGCATTATTAGCGGGAATGTCTACGTCAACACCGCGCCTTAACTCCCAATGGGGCAGGCACAATCCTTGAAATTCCGGCCGTGGGTCTTTTGCTGAAGTAAAGACCCGCGGCCACCTTTTTTTTGGCGTTTAAACGTGAGATGAACCGGGGCGTGCGCCGTGCCCATCGTCAGTGCCGTTTGCAAACATGGCGATAGGCGCCGCGTCTAAGCCAGCTCTGGGATTATACTGACGTCTCTGGCGGCTTCAATTCGCCGACGATGAACCAGAAGGCCAGCAGGCCTGCGACGAGGATGACGGGGGCGAGCGCGAACCCGGGGGTGTACGACCCTGTTTCGGTAATCAGGATTCCGGTGAGGAGCGGCGAGAGCACGCCGCCGATGTTGCCGATAAAGTTGCCGAAGCCTATCCACATGCCGACTTCGTCGTGCGGAGCGCAGGCCTGAAAGACCACCAGGAGATTGGGGGACGACATCCCAACCAACGATCCGCCCGCCAGCAGGATAATTGACGCCGTGAGATTCCCGACCAGCGCAGCGGGGATGAGCAATAGCCCTGTGGCAAAGCCCACGGTGATCATTCCTTTTCTCACGCGGGTTTCGTTCCAGCCACGGCGCACCAGACGGTCAGACACCCAGCCCCCCGCCACTTCAGAAACGGCCCAGGCGACGTAAGGGATGGCGGCCAGGAATCCAGCCTTTAGAAGGGTCAGGTGCCGAACTTCCACCAGGTAGTCGGGCAGCCAGGTGACCAGCAGATAGTTGTAATAACCAAAGCAGAAAAATCCCAGGCTGGCTCCAAGCAGGTTGCGATTGAAGGTGAGCGGCTTGCGTGGGGCGGGCGGGGGAGCCTCAGGCGGTGGTGCCTGCCTGTCTGGTTCCAGACGCGACGGAAAGGCCAGTATCCATGGCAGGATCCAGACGAGCGCGGAGAAGCCCACCAGAAAAAACATATTCCGCCAGCCGTGGCTGGACACCAGCCAGGCGACCAGCGGCGCTCCGATGGCCAGGCCCGCGCGCACGCCGCTGTCAAAGATTGCGGTGGGCAGGCCGCGCTCTTCGGGAGAGAATGCAAGGCTGACGAATTTGACGCTGCCGGGAAGGAAGATGGATTCCCCAATGCCCAGAACAATGCGTAGAAGGATGAGTACGGCCAGGCTGCCTGCAAGCCCCGTGAAGCCGCAGGCCAGCGACCACAGCGCAAACGAGCCGGCATAGAGCCAGCGCAGGCTGACGCGGTCCGCCAGCCAGCCGATGGGAACCTGCATGAGCGCGTAGGACCAGAAGAATGCGGAGAGAAGCACGCCTTTGGCGGTGGGGCCCAGAAGCAGCTCGCCGGAAATGCGGGGCAGGGCCACGGAGATGGTGGCGCGGTCAAGATAATTGATGAGCGCTGCGACAAAAAGCAGAATCACCAGCACCCAGCGCCGGCGGCTGGATAAGGCGGTGGCGCGCCAGGCGCCTGATGAGGGTGCATGCGTTTTCTGCTCAGTTTTTTCAGGCATAATCTTGATGTGACGAACCTCAGGCAAAATACCACAGGTTGCCGCGGTGGCCGGCAACAAATTTGCCGAGGCTTTTCCAGGTACCCGGAGAAATGGACTATACTTTGTAATTCATTTATGGGGATTCAAAACAGAAAACTCTACAGGCCGTTGACGCGCGTGTGTGCCGTGCTCGCCCTCGTGTTGATGGTGGCGCCGCTCGCGGCCCGTGCGCAGACGGATGAGATCCAGGTGTACGACGCTTCGATTGCGCCACAAGGCGTTTATAACGTGACAGTGCACAGCAACTTCACACCGATCGGGCGAAAGACTCCCGGCTTCCCGGGAGGAATTATTCCCGACGATTCGGTGAACGGTGGAGTGGAATGGGCCTATGGCGTGAGGCCATGGTTTGAACAGGGCCTCTATTTGCCCATTTTTACGGCTTACTCGAAGGGCCGCGGCGGATCGATTGATGGATTTAAGATTCGCGAACTGTTTGTGCGCCCACACGCCGACCAGCACAAGTTTTTCTACGGCATCAACTTTGAGTTCAGTGTGAACTACTCCTATTGGGAGTCGCGGCGCGTCTCGTCTGAGGTTCGGGGTATTGTCGGGACCCATCTGGACAAATGGGACCTGATTTACAATCCGATTTTCGACACCGACTACACGGGCGGATTGGGCGGCCTGGAGTTCGTTCCCGCGGGAAGGATTGCCTACAACTTCAATCACCACTGGGCCGCCGCTGCCGAGGAGTATTCCGATGATGGGCCGCTTCGCGGCTTTTACTCCGGCAACAATCAGTTCCATGAAGTCTGGGCGGTGATGGACCACTACAGCAAGGTTGTGGACATTGAAACGGGCGTGGGGGTTGGTGTCACCTCCGGAGCCGACAAATTGACCTTCAAGCTGATGTTTTCACGCGACCTCAACTGAAAAACGGCCATCGGCTTTCAGTGACCAGCCTTCATCAAGCCGTGGGTCTCTTGATCGCCCCAAAACCAGCCGCCGCGGGATCTTTTCTAACTTGTTACCCGCCACTCATTACTCATCACTGCTTTTCATTCTTTATCCTTTTGCACTGCCGGGCGAGGCCCATTCACTACGAAGTTGTTTCGGGGTCGACACGGCCAATGAAGAGCGGTATCCTTTTGACTAGGACCAGAAGTTGACATCGGGAATTCCACGGAGACGCGGAACCGAAGATGCCCTTCAAAGCTCCCATCCACGACAGAATCCCGAACACAAAAAAAGACGTTTTTCATTCCACCGGCAGCAGCCGGAGTGTGCTCTGCTGGTCGTGGATCTGCCTGCTTGGTGCCGCCGTGATGGCCATTCTGGCTGTCCACCGGGTGGAATTGGTGGCCCGGCCGGGCAGCAACCAGCTCAAGCTCGATACGGGCGAGAAGATCTACAAGGCCGGGTGCGTTTCCTGCCACGGGCCCGATGGCAAAGGCCAGTCGCAGAACCTGGCAGGCTTTGAGCGGCCTTCCACTTTCCCGGACTTTACGGACTGCTATACCGCCACCCGTGAACCCGATCTGCAGTGGCGGGCCATTATTACCAATGGCGGTCCGGCGCGGGCTTTCAGTGAGATCATGCCGGCGTTCCGTGACGCCCTCTCGCAGGAACAGATCGGGATGGTGATTGAGTATCTGCGCGGGCTGTGTACGGAGAAGGCCTGGCCCCGGGGCAATTTCAACCTGCCGCGTCCGCTGGTGACGGAAAAGGCCTTTCCCGAAGACGAGGTGGTGCTGAACGGAGTTGCAAACCTGCACGGAGCGCCAGGTGGCAGCGCCACGGTGATCTACGAGAAGCGCATCGGGCCCTCGGGCATGATAGAGGCCGCGGTCCCTTACGAGATTGCGCACGAGAGCGGCGTCACGCGTTCCGGATTCGGGGACATTGCGCTAGGTTACAAGCACAAACTGTTCGACAGCCTGAAAAAGGGTTCCATCTTCAGTGTGGGCGGTGAAGTGATTGCGCCCACGGGAAATCCGCGCATCGGAACGGGTGCGGGCTCGCCCATTTTTGAAACCTTCGCAGCCTACGGCCAGATTATGCCTGCCCGCAGTTTTGTCCAGCTTCAGACAGGCCTGGAGGTGCCAACGCAGCCGAACAAACTGGCGCGCGCATATTATCTGCGCACCGCGATCGGCAAGACGTTCATCACCGGAAACGGGTTCGGCCGATGGTGGTCACCCATGGCGGAGTTTATCGCCGACCGGGAGTTCGAGACCGGCGCTGTGACCAACTGGGATGTGATTCCTCAAATCCAGATTCCCATCAACAAGCGCATGCACATTCTTGCCAACGTGGGGTACCGCGTGCCGTTGAACAACACGGCGGGACGGCCCAAACAATTCATGATCTATTTCCTGTGGGACTACGTGGATGGGAGTTTGAAGCAGGGTTGGAAATGACATTCGGGAGGCACACAATCCGGGCCGTGACCATGCTGCTGGCATTCGCGGGCGCCGGCATTTGCGTCGCTCAGGGGAAGTCCGGGCAAAGCACGCATGCTCCGGCTGTGGCCGCGCATCAGAGTTCCTACCCGAAAACTTTCGGCACGCATTTCCAAACCTCGGACCGCTGTGTCGCGTGCCACAACGGTATTTCCACGCCGACCGGCGAGGATGTCTCCATCGGTGTGGCCTGGCGGACCAGCATGATGGCCAACTCGGCGCGCGACCCTTACTGGATTGCGGGTGTGCGACGGGAAACCATCGACCATCCCACCGCCGAGGCTGCGATTCAGGATGAGTGTACCATCTGCCACATGCCGATGATGCGCTACGAATCTCACCTGATCGGCCGTGAGGGTGAAGCTTTCGTGCACTTCCCGCCGGGCCAAAACACGCGCGCCGACCAACTGGCGGAAGACGGCGTTTCCTGTTCTGTGTGCCACCAGATCACAGGGGAAGGCCTGGGCACGCGTGCGAGTTTTGTGGGCGGCTTTAAGATTGATACCTCAAAGCCGGTGGGGGAGCGCCACGAATACGGGCCCTATGACGTTGACAAGGGCCATGCGACGATCATGCGGTCATCTTCCACCTTCCAGCCCGTGGAAGAAACGAAAGTGATCCGCTCTTCGGAGCTGTGCGCCACCTGCCATACCTTGTTGACCAAAGCGCTCGATGCCGAGGGGAAGGAAATTGGTGAGCTACCCGAGCAGGTTCCCTACCAGGAATGGCTGCACAGCAGCTACAAGGACGGGAAGAGCTGCCAGGATTGCCACATGCCCAAATTGCAGCAGGATGTGCCGATTACCTCCGTGCTGGGTGAACCGCGGCCGGACTTTGCGCAGCACACCTTTGTGGGCGGCAACTTTTTTATGCAACGCCTGCTGAACCGCTACCGGAATGATCTTGCGATTATGATCCCGCCGGAGGATCTGAATAGCGCTGCAATCCGCACGATTGCTCACCTGCGATCGGAGGCCGCGAAGATCCGCATCGGCCGCCTGCAAGTTGGCAACGGCCGGCTGCAGGCCGAAATCTCAATTGAGAACCTGGGAGGCCACAAGCTGCCCACGGCCTATCCTTCGCGCCGGATCTGGCTGCACGTGACGGTGCGCGATGGGCGCGGCCATGTGGTTTTTGAATCTGGCGCTCTGCGCCCTGATGGCTCCATTGTGGGAAACGATAACGACGCCGACCCAGCGCGCTTTGAACCGCACTACGCGGAGATCACCCGGCCCGGGCAGGTGGAAATTTATGAGGCGATCCTGGCTGACCGTGAAGACAGGGTGACGACAGGCCTGCTGACGGGCGTTCGATTCATCAAGGACAACCGCCTGCTTCCGCATGGGTTCGACAAGCGGACCGCCGACAAGGACATTGCGGTGCATGGGGAAGCGGAAACGGACCCGGACTTCACCGGCGGCGGGGACACGGTCCGTTACACCGTTGCGGTCGGCGATGGCGAGGCGCCTTTCCAGGTGGAAGCGGAGCTCTGGTATCAGCCCATAGCGTATCGCTGGGCGATGAACCTGAAGCCTTACGATGCCCCGGAGCCCAAACGTTTTGTCGGCTACTACCAGGAGATGGCGTCCGGCTCAGCCGTGTTGCTGGTCCGCGCCGCGGCCACGACGAAACCCTTGCCGGCTGTCGCCGTGGCAGAAGCGGCCTCGCCCGCGCATTCCGGCACGCAATAAAGCCGGCGGCCGCAGATCATGCTTGTGTGGACTGATTGTCCGGCTCCTCCCCTTCTGGAAAAAAGTTGATCAACTCTTTTTCTCCCTCCATCAAATCTGCGGTAGATTAACCAATTGTGTTGCGTTGCCATGCCTGAAATCCCCATCCCGAACGTTGCCCATATGGTCCGCCACTCCTGTGAGCTGTTGCAGCAGCGGCTGACCGGCGCCCGGAAGCTCTCTGGGCTGGTTGTGGGGTGCGGAAACGGGAATGAAGTGGTCTACATGCGCCGCACTTTCCGATCCAGCCATGTGGTGGGTGTGGATGTGGAGAATATTTTTTCCGCCGAAGCCCGCGCCGAACATTGCGTGGCGCGCGGTGATGCGCTGCATCTGCCCTTTGCGGGTGAAACATTCGACTTCGCGGCGGCATTCCACTCGCTGGAGCATGTTGGCGACGCCCGCGTAGCGCTGGGTCAAATCCATCGGGTGCTGCGGCCGGGAGCGTGGTTCTATATGGGAGTCCCGAACAGCCGGCGGCTGGTGGGCTATCTGGGATCGTTTGACGCCACTACCTGGCAGAAGATCACGTGGAACCTGACGGACTGGACGGCGCGGGCTCGCGGGAAATTTAAGAACGACATGGGGGCCCATGCCGGGTTCGAGCGCCGCGAACTAGCCACGTTGCTTGAGGAACGCTTCAGCGACGTCCGGCTGCTGACCGAAGAATTTCTCCGCTACAAATATGGCAACCGCATGCCACGCTTTGCACTGGAACTGTTGCTTTCCCCCGCCGTTGTGGACCACTCAGCGCCCGCCCACTACGCCATCTGCCGGAAGAGGGGTTAGGCGAACGGATACCTGCAAGATATTCACAAACGGTCTGGGGCATGATGTGAAGGCGCTGTCGAAGTTTCCGCCAGTGTGGCAAAATCAGGACTTGGGGATCAGCCTTTGACGAAATCAAAAATAACAGAACAGAATCCGCAGAACCGGCGGCGGGAACTGTGGGGTCGCTACGTCATTCTGGGAGTGGCACTGGGCCTGCTGGTGGGCCTGTGGGAAGCACGCCTGCTCTACTTTATACCGTCGGTACAGGAATTCCTGGTGGTGGATTCCACCTGGGTCATCTGGTTTCTGGCGCCGCTGGTTGCCATGGCACTTTTCGGAATCATCGGTGCGGTGCTGGGGTGGTTTGCCGCAGCCGGAAAGTCTCCCAGCTCTCTGCGGGGAATGATTCTGGCTGCTGTCCTGATCGGTTGTGCAGGCGCATATGTGGGGTGGGCGGGTCACTTTTTGCACACACATTCGGTGAACTTCAACGTTTATGGCCGCACGAAGGATGTTCTGTTTCCGCTGATCCGATTTGCGATCGTGTTTGCCGTGGCGACGGTGGTGGCATTCCTGGGCCGCAAATGGATTGAACCGTTTTTCAGGGCTGAACGCCGCTGGCCGCTACGCGCCCTGTCCAGTTCATTCGCGGCCGTGATGGTGGTTCTGGCTGCGGGAGTCGTTTACTACGCCGTGTCTCCGCGCGGGGGCGTTGCAAGGGCCTCCGCCAGCGAAGTTCCATCCGGGCATCGGCCCAACATCGTGCTGATTACGATGGATACGGTGCGCGCCGACCATCTTTCGGCTTACGGGTACAAGCGCGACACCACGCCCAACCTTGCGCGGCTTGCCGATAAGGGCGTGCTGTTTGAAAACGCGATTTCCGCCTCTTCTTGGACTCTGCCGTCACTTTCCGCCATCTATACCGGCCTGCTTCCGCACCAGAGCGGCGCCAACGCCTTCCGGCCGCTCAATCCCGGATGGAAAACCGTTGAGAGTGTTCTGGGCCACCATGGCTATGCCACGGCGGGCTTCAACGCGAACTACTACTACGGAGAATCCGGTTGGGGGCTGGGCAGCGGGTTTGGCATGTACGACGACGACCGGACGACACTGCTCTACAATCTTTCACGGATGCTGGTGGGGCGCGCCGCAGTGCAGCCGATCTACCAGAACCTGGACCGATACGACGCTTTTTACCGCCGCGACGCTGCAAAGCTCAACGCCGATGTCTTCCGGTGGCTTCGTCACCGGCCGGCGTCGCGTCCTTTTTACATTTACATCAACTATTTTGATGCGCACAGCCCTTATTTGCCGCCGGCGCCTTACAACCATCGCTTTGGAAGGCTGCCGGAATCGGTGGTGCGTCGCTGGAGCGCCAAAGGCGGGTTTCGCCCCAGGCACCCATTGCCGGCCGCCGACCGCCAGGCGCTGATCGACGGTTACGACAACAGCCTTGCATACCTTGACTCGCAAATAGGCCGGCTGGTCAAATTTTTGAAATCGACGCCGGCGGGGAAGGACACCATCTTCCTGATTTCCGCGGACCATGGTGAGGCTTTCGGCGAGCATGGTGCCTACCAGCATGGCAACGATCTGCACCGGGAAGAAATTCATGTTCCGCTGATTGCGTACGGCGCGGGCATTCCGGCGGGAAAGCGGATCGCTCCGCCTGTGGCAAACCGCGAACTTTTTGCGACAGCCATCGACCTGGCGCTGGGGAATGAAGTTCCTCTGCACCCGTACAGCCTGGCGCGATTCTGGCAGACAGACTCGCCGCAGCAGATTGCGCAGCCGGTGGTGTCGGAACTGAGCGCAAGCCTTTCTGAACAGGACGCGGCGGGCATCAGCCTTACCACGGCGCACTGGCATTACATCCTGACGACAAAAGGCGACCGGTTCCTTTACAATTGGGAAACCGACCCGGCGGAAAAAGACAATCTGAGTGCAAGCGCCCAGGGGCAGCCGGTTGTGGCCCGGCTGAATTCCAGGCTCAAAGAGATTGAGGCAAATTCCGCCGAGCCGTGGGTGGGGCCGGAATACCTGTTCGCGCTGGGCGGAGGAGGTTCAGCCACTCCAGCGGCCAATGCTTCTTCATCCGACACGCCCGCTGCACCTGATGAAGTGGTGGGGGCGGCGCAGGCTTATTTCCATCCCCACATAACGCCGGAATCGACCGGCCCCTCGCATTCAGAAAAGGACATCCTGAAAACACTGCCGTATCAATGATTAACGGAACGCGGTGCTGCAACCTGGAGAGCAACTCGGCTTAAGTCGGGTTTACTTGAATACCCGAAGCCTGCAGAAAATATTCCTCGCTGGTAGGATCCATGCCAGGTGCTTCTCGTAAAATTCGGGGTAGCGCTGCGCCCAAAATCGCGCGGAGCTATCGAGGAGGAGGTTTCCGCCAAACGTCAGGTGTTTCTCGATGATCTGGAATCCCCCTCCCCCGTACGTGAAGTTTTCAAAGTCCTGGCGTACGAAGTAGTCAAAGCTATGGAGACCTAGGTGGAAAAAATGTGTTGGGTCTGTGTACGAATCCGGTGAGCTGTAGTGGGGTGTCACGATCACGACCTCACAGCCGGGCTTGCCGATACGATGAACCTCCCGCATGGCGCCCAGGATGTCCATTTGATGCTCAAGAAAGTGAGAGAGGTAGACCTTATCTGCGGAGTCGGATTTCACGGGCCACGGAAAATGTCCCAGTTCGCATCGGACGTCGGCAATCGAGCCTGCTTGGCGGTCCAGACCAATTGCACTTGGCTCCTGCTTGTTTTTCCCACAACCGATATCGAGGATCAGCATAAGTTCGGAATCGCCTTCCGCCGTCCGTCCGGCTCGGACTTGCCCGCTAGGCCCGGTGCCCTGCGGCAATAGGAGCCCCTACCCGCCTCTTGGCCAACAGCCGTCGCAGCGCTCCGTCCTTGGAGCGTGTTCCTCGCGATGGCGCTCTGCTGCAGGGCCTCGCGCTTTAGCGAATCGAATGTGCGCCCAGGGTTCATCGCGGGAGCGCGCCGAGCCATCGCCCAGTTCGGTCCGTGGACGGCGCCGTCCTTCTCGGTGGCACGGCGGCTCCCGTCGCCGCTTACGGGCAGGTTGGGAACTTAAACGTTACGATGCGAGTGTGCCAGCTGAGTCCCGTGCTCGGCAGATACTCGTTTGTGTACCAGAACGTGCAGTCGTCCACCGGATCGACCGACATGCTGTCGTAATCACCCCATCGGCTGCTGCCTACCTGCGCTCCGGTAGGTCTGACCACTGCGGCCTCCTTTTCCATCGTGCCTAGGGGGTCCGCCGGCGTCCGGCCTGTGACGAAAATCGACGGGTAATTTACGTTCGACGAAAGGCTAAAGCCGAGCCCCATGTCTCCCGCCGCGTCCTGGGCGATGCTTCCCATCCAGCGGTAGTTTGTATCGGGCTTGAATGTCCCCTGCTGATATATCGAGAACGATGGTACTGTGCTGTCGACGCGGATCTCGTACCACCGGATTCCCGAGTAGTCGTCCTGCTGCCCCGTGGTGCCCTGAACAGAGTGAGTCAGCACGACAGATTCGTGGTCGGAAAACTGGCGGAACGGGGCGCGGTACATCAAGCGGTCCGACAACGCGTCTAGGGTCTGGCTCGTGTTTGGCTCCGCCACGCAGTTTCTTGACGGCGACGAAGAACAAGTTTGCACGAACGACGCAGTATTCAGCGGTGTGAGTATGTAATCCGACGAGTGCGGCGGGTTGAAGCTGAAGTCCACATTGAAGTCCCAGATACCGATCTGATTGTTACCTAGGTTGAACTCATAGTTCCCAGCATAGGAAGGCGGCTGGTTAGGTCCGTCCATGTCTGCGGGCAAGATGGAGGGATAGGTGGACGTATTTTGCACGCAGACGATCCCTGCCGTTGCTTGCCCGGTCAGCATCGCATTTCTGTCGAGGGCGCACTGCCTCGCGCCGAGGAATGACCCGTTGGGGCCAGTCCACATGTTCCACGTCATGTAGTAGGCCCCCGTTTTCCCGCTGGGAACCCAAACTCCGAGCTTTGGGTAGTCCGGGAAGTTCGGCATCGAAAATGAGTAGCGGTTGTAGGAGCCCGTAGGGTCTGATGTAGTGGAGACGGCTACGCATTGGTAGTAGGGAGAAACAAACACCGGCTGGGTCAATATCCAACGCTGGGCGTAACGATCGTACCGGACGATGGGGTCGCCACTGTTGTAGGTTTCGCATGGGCCCCCAAATCCACTCCAGATCGTGTTGCCGGGGACTGGGCCGTAGACAAGACCACCGTCCTTGTTGTAGATTGCGAGGTTCGTGTTAACCCACTGAACGTAGTCTGTTGAGCCCGCCGCCCCATTTGCGTCTGGGGGAAGGTATCCGTCGTAGCTCTGGCCCTCAAAGTTCAAGCCGATAGGGGCTGCGAGGGCTGCGCCCTGTAATTGCTGGCCAACGGGATCTAGAACGCCCTCGATTTCCTGCGTGGCAGTTGCTGGCTTTGGTATCAAGAGGGGGATTTGAACCGGCGGATGCGACGGGATGGCAGCGGGTCTCATGTCTCGTAGGGGGGGAGAAACGTCATGACGTACCGAATACGCAATTTGGGGCCGGAGCGCTCCGGCGCTAGGCGCCTGGGCCCTGACCGTTCCGACCCCGAAGCGCCAGTTAGAGAGAATCAAGCACGATATCAATGGCAATGATGCAAAGACTAATACCTTCTTCAAAGCGTGTCCTCCTATTTTATCAAGTTTTTCGGTTGCGGGTTGGTGCTGCCCCACCGGCTGGGGGGTGACAGAGCACGCGCGGGCCTTGCCCATAACCGTTGGCAGCCTCCGCAAGACGGGTCTCGCAAGGGGAAAAGTGTGAAAGAAGTATCCTGATAGGATATACATTAATTATTTGGTAGTGTCAAGCGAATTCCTTCAGCTAGAGGGCGGCTAGTGCCCCGCCGAACGGGGCGCGGCGTGAAGACCCCTTTGCGCTTGTGGGACCTTTAATGTGCCAACGAGGTCGGCGAGGTGCGTTCGTTTGCGGCGGCAGTATTCGCGAATACCCTCGGCGACGCGCACGGCTGTTTCCGGCGCGTAGAAATTGGCGGTGCCGATCTGGACGGCGCGAGCACCCGCGATGATGAATTCGAGCGCATCCTCGGCGGTGGCAATGCCGCCGATGCCGATGATGGGAATCCTGACGGCGCGGAACGTCTGGTGGACCATGCGAACGGCCAGCGGCTTGATGGCTGGCCCCGAAAGGCCTCCGGTGACGTTTGAAATGCGCGGCGTGCGGGTTTCCACGTCAATGGCCATTCCGACAAAAGTATTGACCAGCGAGAGCGCGTCGGCCCCGGCGCTTTCCGCGGCACGGGCGAGTTCCGTAATGTCGGTGACGTTGGGCGAGAGTTTCACAATCAGCGGAAAGCGCGAAGCTTTCTTGCTGGCCGCAACCACTTCCGCGGTCAGGTGGGGGTCGTTTCCATAGACCATGCCGCCGCACCGCGTGTTGGGGCAGGAGATGTTGAGCTCATAGCCGTGGATGCCTTCACCCTGGTTCAGAATCTCGATAGCGCGGACGTAATCCTCAGTTGAGTAACCAAAAACATTCACAATGCAGCGCGTGCGGAGCGTGCGGAGGAAGGGCAGTTTTTCCGTCAGGAACCTCTCAGCTCCCACATTCTGCAGCCCGATGGCGTTCAGCATTCCCGCTTCGGTTTCATAAATGCGCGGCGAAGGATTGCCCTCCATGGGATCGGCGGAAATGCCTTTCACGCAAATCCCGCCGAGTTTGTTGAGGTCGATGAGATGGGCAAATTCCTGCCCGTAGCCGAAGGTTCCACTGGCCGTCAGGACCGGGTTTTCAAAATGAATCCCGGCGACATCGATGTCGATGCGGGGAGAGAACTGCTCTGACTTGCCGGCCGATGGCATGCCCTGGCTCCGTTTCTGATTTGATGGGTCTGTCATTCGCTTAAGTCTTGGGAATTTCTTCCCGCTCCCAGATGACATGGTCGGCGCGGAACACGGGCCCTTCCGTGCAGACGCGCTCGTAAGCGGCATGGCCGGTTCCTTCCACGCGGATGGAACATCCCAGGCACACGCCCAGGCCGCATCCCATGCGATTTTCCATGGAGACCAGGCACGGGTGGCCATAACGATGTGCCAGATACACCGTGGCGCGCAGCATCGCCCAGGGGCCGCAAGCCATCAGCAGGAATTTCCTGTTGGAATGGCCGGAAAGATATTCCTCCAGCGGCGCAGTCACGTATCCCTTGCGGCCTTTTGAGCCGTTTTCGGTAGCCAGGACCATTTCCTCGACGTAACTCTCAAAATCTTCCGTGCCCACCAGGTCGTCGCGGGTCCGGCCTCCGAAAAAGAGCCGCTGGCGAAGGTCCGCTT
>Ga0102953_1001219_pt1 | contig 16553 bp, 15 predicted proteins | sample SalPon2A_C_D2_MG_FD_78509 | JGI IMG/M metagenome (GOLD analysis project Ga0102953, IMG submission 78509) | Soil microbial communities from South San Francisco under conditions of wetland restoration - Salt Pond MetaG R2A_C_D2_MG | ecosystem: Environmental > Terrestrial > Soil > Wetlands | place... | reverse complement strand
GCTGGACAGCGAGTTGTTCGGACACGTCCGCGGCGCCTTCACCGGCGCCGTGAAGGACCGCCAGGGACGCTTCGAGCTGGCGTCAGACGGGACACTGTTCCTAGACGAGATTGCCGACGTGGCACCTCACCTGCAAGTGAAACTGCTTCGCGTGCTGCAGGAGCGCACTTTTGAGCGTGTTGGCGAGAGCCAGTCGCGCACAACCCACGCGCGCATTATTGCCGCCACCAACCAGGACCTGCGCCAGGCGATGATCGAGGGCCGCTTCCGCGAAGATCTGTTCTATCGGCTACGGGTGGTGCCCATTGAGATCCCTCCCCTGCGCAGCCGGCGCGAGGATGTTCAGCCGCTGGCCAACCACCTTCTGGCGCGTTTCAGCCAGCAGCACGGCCTGTTCAAGAGATTTTCGCCGCAGGCCATGCGTGTGTTTCTAGACTATGCCTGGCCAGGCAACGTTCGCGAGCTGGCCAACGCCATCGAGTATGCGGTGGCTGTTTCCAAATCAGAAACCATCCTGCCGGAAGACCTTCCAGCCGCAATCCTCGATGGCGGCAAACCCCGCGTGTCCTCCGCAGAATCCGCCGCCCCGGCCAACAATCAAGGCACGGCCGATTGGACTGCCCCTGGCGGCAATCCCAATGCGGTCCAACTTCGCTCGGCGCTCGATGCTCACCACTGGCGCCGGGACGCGACCGCCCGGGCCCTTGGCATCAGCCGCACCACGCTTTGGCGCCTGATGCGCGAACATAAGCTTGCCTGAACAGCGGTCGCACGCCCACTCTGAACACCATGTTTCAGTTGAGACGCAACGTTGCAACGTTGTGTTTCAATCCCGGCCCTTTAATCCTTCATTTTCAACGTAACTCATTGAATAAAAAGGCCCAATAATCCTGGCACGCCACTTGCTTTTAAGCTTGTTCGGAGAGTGAGGGAAAAATGAAGAACCTATCAATCATCGGAGCAGGTGCCGCCGGAACCATGGTGGCCAACCATTTGAGGCGAGAACTGCCCGCCGACTGGGCTTTGACGGTGATCGATCCAGCGCCCGAGCATCTTTACCAGCCGGGTCTTCTCTTCCTGCCGTTTGGGGCCCGCGACGAAGCGAAGATCCGACGCCAACGATCGCGAACGCTGGGGCAGGGCGTGCAGTGGATTCGGCGGCCCGTCGAGCGCGTGGATACTGACAAGCGCAAGGTGGTGCTGCAGGGTGCCGACCCGGTGTCCTATGATCTGCTGGTCATCGCCAGCGGCTCCCGCACCCACCCCGACGAGACGCCCGGCCTGATGGGAAACGGCTGGCACCGCAACATTCACGATTTTTACACTCTGGAGGGCGCGCTCAAGCTGCGCGACGCCCTGGCGGACTTCAGGGGAGGCCGGCTTGTGCTGAACGTGGCAGAGATGCCCATTAAGTGCCCGGTAGCCCCGATGGAATTTCTTTTCCTGGCCGACGCCTTTTTCCGCAAGCGGCGCATCCGCGACCGCGTGGAACTGGTATACGTGACTCCGCTGGACGGAGCCTTCACCAAGCCGGTCTGCAACATTCGGCTGAGCCACCTGCTAAAACAGAAAGGTATCCATCTGGAAACCGAATTCGGCCTGGCGGAAGTGGATTCTGACGGCCAGAAACTCGTTTCCTACGACGATCGCCACGTGGACTACGACATGCTGGTCAGCATCCCCATCCACATGGGCGCGGAATTTATCGGGGCGTCCGGGCTGGGCAACGAGATGAACTTTATCCCCACCGACAGGCACACCCTGCAGGTGAAAGGGCACGACCACATCTTTGCCCTGGGAGACACGACGGACCTGCCGAGTTCAAAGGCCGGCTCAGTGGCGCACTTCCAGAGCGGCGTACTGACCCGCAACATTCTGCGCGCTATCCGCGGCCAGAGCCTGCTGGCGGATTTTGATGGGCACGCCAACTGCTTTATCGAAACGGGGTTTGGAAAAGCTCTGCTGATCGACTTCAACTACGAAGTGCAGCCGCTGCCGGGCAAGTTTCCGGTGCCGGGGGCCGGACCCTTCACGCTGCTCGGCGAAAGCCGGATGAACCACCTGGGCAAGCTTGCCTTCCGCTGGCTGTACTGGAACTTCCTGATGCCAGCCAGGCAGCTCCCCATATCAGACCAGATGTCGATGTCAGGGAAGCAAGTTGTTACAGAGGAGATGATGAGGGCGGCGGCATAACTCAAATGGGGCTTCGCCGTCCCAAAATAAAAAAGGGGGCAAACATGAGTACCAATACCTATGCAGGACAAACCATAGAGGTCAACGACGAGGGCTTTCTGCTGGATAGTTCCACCTGGACGCCGGCGGTGGCCGAGGCCATTGCGCAGGACGCAGGTATCGAGCCGCTGACCGACAGGCACTGGCAGGTGATTACCTTCTGCCGCGAAGACGCTGCAAAAGAGGGCCAGGCGCCGGGTCTGCGCCGGATCGCCAAGCTCTCGGGAGTGGACATGAAGGAGCTGTACAAGCTGTTTCCAAAGGGACCGGGCAAACTGGCGGCACGCATTGCGGGCCTGCCCAAACCGACAAGCTGCGTCTAGCCAAAAGGAGGAAATGAGATGAACACAACCGAAACCTTTCAAGCCGTGGCGCCTGAAACTAAATCTGCGCCGGAACCCATCAAAAAGGTTTCCATCATCTGCTCGAAAGGAACACTCGATATGGCCTATCCCGCTCTGATCCTGGCCAACGCAGCGCGCATGAGCGGCATTGATGCCACGCTGTTCTTCACCTTCTGGGGAATGGACGTCATCACGAAAAAGAAGGTGAACGCCCTGCACGTCGCTACCGTGGGCAATCCATCCATGAAGATCCCGACGTTCCTCGGAGGGCTGCCCGGCATGGAAGGCATGGCGACCAAAATGATGAAGAAGGAAATCGAGAAGCTCGACCTGCCTTCCATCGGCGAGTTGCTGGACATCCTGGACGCCAGCGGTGCAGAATTGTACGCCTGCCAAATGGCCATGGAGATGTTCAAGCTGAAGCGGGAAGATCTGGTCCCGCAGGTGAAGGGCGTGCTGTCCGCAATGGACTTTTTTGACAAGGCCGCCGGATCGCAGGTGATCTTCATTTAGCCGCGGCGGACGGCTATTCTTTCCATCGCAGGACGGGCTTGCGCGCGGCGGTGGCCTCATCCAGGCGGCTCACGCGAGTGGTGTAGGGAGCTTTCAGAACAAATTCCGGATCTTCTTCCACCTCTTCCGCCACCGCGCGCATGGCCTCAATAAACTCGTCCAGCTCTTCTTTGCTGGCGCTTTCCGTGGGCTCAATCATCATGGCGCCCTGCACAATCAGGGGAAACGCCGTGGTGTAGGGGTGAAAGCCGTAATCGATCAGCCGCTTGGCGATGTCGATGGTATGGACGCCACTCGCTGCCTGCCGCTTGTCAGAGAGAACGCACTCGTGCATGCAGGGCTCGTTGTAAGGCAGGTCGTAAAGGTCCTCGAGGCGCCGCATCACGTAATTGGCGTTGAGTACGGCGTCTTGCGTGGTTTGCCGGAGCCCCTCGCTGCCGTTGGCGGCAATATACGCCAGCGCCCGCACCGCCATTCCGAAATTCCCGTAGAACGCGCGCACCCGCCCAACACTTTTCGGACGGTCGTCATCCAGGCTGTAGGTCCCGTCCTGCGACCGGACAACCACGGGCGACGGAAGATACGGTTCCAGAACTTTCCTCACCGCTACGGGGCCTGAGCCGGGCCCGCCACCGCCGTGGGGCGTTGTGAAGGTCTTGTGCAGGTTCAGGTGCATGACGTCAGCGCCAAAATCGGCCGGGCGCGCCACGCCCACCAGCGCGTTCATGTTGGCGCCGTCCATGTAGACCAGCCCGCCCTTGCGATGGACCAGCTCGCAGATCTCGCGAATCCGGACTTCAAAAATCCCCAGCGTGTTGGGATTGGTCAGCATCAACCCGGCAACTTCTTCCGTCATGGCGCGGTCGAGTTCCGCCAGGTCAACGCAACCGTGAGCGTCGGATTTCAGGTTGCGCACCTGATAGCCGGAAGTGGTGACGCTGGCCGGATTGGTGCCGTGCGCGGAGTCGGGCACCAGGATGTATTTTCTCGGGTCGCCGCGGTCGGCCAGGCAGGCCTGAATCATCAGGATGCCGGAAAGTTCACCCTGAGCGCCTGCCGCCGGCTGCAGTGACACCGCGTCCATGCCCGTAATTTCTGCCAGGCAACGCGCCGTATCATACAGAACTTTCAAACAGCCTTGCGTCAGTTCCGCCGGCGCGTAAGGATGATCGGTCGCCAGGCCCTCCAGCCGCGCCACCACCTCGTTGATGCGCGGATTGTACTTCATGGTGCAGGAGCCAAGCGGGTAGAGGCCAGTATCCACGCCGTAGTTCCAGGTGGAGAGGCGCGTGAAGTGGCGGATGACCTCCAGCTCCGAAACCTCCGGGAAACCTGGAATATCTTTCCGAACGAGATCGTCACCCAACAGCTCTGCCGCCGATTGCTCATGGGCTTCCGCAGCGGGAAGGTCAACGCCGCACTTGCCGGGCGAGCTTCTCTCAAAAATCAGGTTCTCGTCGCGCGTGATGTGCGGCCTGGCATGGCGGGGATGTTCCTTCATGCTTTCTCCTGCCCCACGGGATGCGATGCGCCAGACGGCGCCGCGGCCCACGCCTGCTTCCGCGTGGAAAATTCCTGGTACACACTAACCATGCGGTCGAGCACTGACTTGTTAACGGTCTCGGTGACGCAAACCAGCAGATGGTCGGCCAGCTCGGGATAGAAACGCCCCAGGTTCACGCCGCCCAGAATCTTCTCTCTCCGCAACTCGCTGAGAAGAGCGTCGGCATTCCCGGGAGCCTTCACCACGAATTCATTGAAGAAAGGCGATTCGAACGGTACGGATGTTCCCGGCACGGCTGCCAGTTGCCGGGCTGCATAATGAGCTTTGGCGAGGTTGTGTTCCGCCAGCGCCTTCAGTCCCTGCTTGCCCAGCAGGCACAGATAGATGGTTGCGGCCAGCGCACAGAGCGACTGGTTGGTGCAGATGTTTGAGGTGGCTTTCTCACGCCGGATGTGCTGCTCGCGAGTGGCCAGGGTCAGCACAAACCCCCGGCGCCCTTCGGTATCCACCGTCTGGCCCACCAGCCGGCCGGGCATTTGCCGCACAAACTTTTCGCGGCTGGCAAGGAAGCCAACGTAAGGTCCGCCAAAAGCAACAGCCACGCCGAACGATTGCGCTTCGCCGCACACGATGTCCGCGTCCGCGGGCGGATTCACCACGGCCAGCGAGAGCGGCTCGTTCACTGTCACGATCAGCAAGGCGCCGCTTCGGTGGACCAATTCCGAGATTTCGCTGAAGCGCTCGATTGCTCCCAGAAAGTTTGGCGATTGCACCACCACGGCGGCCGTTTCATTGCTGAGCGCCGCTTCCAGCGCGGCAAGATCCAGTTGGCCGGAGGGGGAATAAGGCACCTCGGCAATTTCCGTTCCCAGGTGCCGCACGTAAGTCGCCATCACTTCGCGGTATTCCGGATGGAGAGTTCTTGCCGCCACCACGCGATTGCGGCGCGTCAACCGGAGGGCCATCAGTACGGCCTCGTTTGTAGCCGTGGAGCCGTCGTAAAGCGAGGCGTTCGAGACTTCCATGCCAGTCAGCTGGGCGATCAGCGTCTGGAATTCAAACATGGCCTGCAGGGTGCCCTGCGCCAGTTCCGCCTGGTAGGGCGTGTAGGCCGTAAAGAATTCGCCGCGGGAAAGCAGCGCATCAACCGCCGCAGGCCGAAAGTGTGAATAAGCGCCAGCGCCCAGCAGCGAGGCGTAGTCGCGCGTGCTTTGGCTGGCAGCCTGCTGGAAGAATCCAAGAACTTCCTGTTCAGAAAGCGGGCCGGGCAGGTTCAGGCGGCCTTGAAACCGAATTTGTTCGGGAATCTGCGAAAAGAGTTCTTCAATCGAACTGTGGCCGAGCGTCCGCAGCATTTCCTCGCGGTCACGCGGTGAGTTCGGGAGATAGCGCATCAGTGAGACTCCGCTTCCCGGATGTAAGCCTCATATTCTTCTGACGACATCAGACCCTCGATTTCCTTGGGATCCGACAGTTGAACGCGGATGAGCCACGCACCTGCGTGCGGATCGGAATTCAGAAGTTCCGGATGGTCCTGCAGTTTCTTGTTGACGGCGGTCACTTCTCCCGTGACGGGAGAATAAATCTCTGAAACGGCTTTCACAGACTCTACCGTTCCAAAGGTTTCGGCAGCCGTCACATGATCGCCGGAGGTTGGAAGCTCAACATAGACAATGTCGCCCAATTCTTCCTGGGCGTGGTCCGTAATGCCAATCGTCCCGGTATCGCCGTCCACACGAATCCACTCATGGTCTTTGGTGTATTGGAATTCTTCAGGGTACATGAAGCCAGCGCTCCCTCATCAAGTATTCTCTCGGGGCCAAATTTGATTTCGCCCCGTCTTTTCATCCTACTTTGGCCGCCTGTAAAAAGGTAGTGTCACTTGCCTGGCACGCACTTTTCTCTGCCGGATTTCGATCATGAACTCGTAGCCGGGCTGGGCCGCTTCCGGCGGCACGTAGGCGAGCCCGATATTCTTCTTCAGGAACGGCGCGGGAGAACCGCTGGTCACCTGTCCCGCATTTTCGCCTTCAATCCACACCGCATAGCCATCCCGGGCAATGCCGGGTTCGGCCATCTCAAAACCCACCAGCTTCTTGCGGACGCCCTGTTCCCGCTGCTTCAGCAATGCCTCCCGGCCGAGGAATTCTCCCTTGTCGAGCTTGCAGATCCAACCGAGGTTGGCTTCCAGGAGTGTGGTGTTTTCGTCCAGTTCGTGCCCGTAGAGCGCGTAGGCAGCCTCCAGACGCAGGGTGTTGCGCGCACCCAGGCCGGCCGGTTGCAATCCTTCGCCTTTGCCTGCTTCCAGCAGGGCGCTCCACACGTGCTCGGAATGTTCGGGCGAAAAGTAAAACTCAAATCCGTCTTCGCCCGTATAGCCCGTCCGGGCCAGAATGCCCTCCACGCCGCAGCATTGGGCTGGCGTAAACCAGTAAGTGCGAATGGAAGCCAGGTCAGCGTCGGTCACGTTGCCCAGAATCGCCGCGGCCTTCGGCCCCTGAAGAGCAAGCTGCGAATACTGTGAGGAGACGTTTTCCATTTCGGCGCCCACGGTGTTGTGTTCTACCAGCCACTCAAAGTCCTTGTCCGTGTTGGCGGCGTTCACGCAGATGAAATAATCGTCTTCACCCATTCGATGGATGACGCAGTCATCCACCGCGCTGCCCTGCGGGTACATCAGGGCGCTGTACTGGGCCTGGTGGTCGCTGAGGCGGGAAACGTCATTGCAGGTGATGGATTGGAGAAAAGCGAGAGCTTTGGGGCCGCGCACGGCGATCTCGCCCATGTGGCTTACGTCGAACAGGCCAGCTTGTTGCCGCACGACCAGGTGCTCCTGGGTAATGCCTGCATATTCAATGGGCATGTCCCAGCCGCCGAACTCCATCATCCGCGCGCCTGCCGCCTTGTGGACGGAGTAAAGCGCCGTGCGCTTCGGCCCGGATTCTGCCGGCGTGGCCAAATCTATTCCTCCCTGATCAGGTCTTCTGATGATGCCGAAAGATGGAAGTTAACACGCCCGCGGGAAAAGGGTCAAGGATGCATGTCACAATCGCCGATGAAATGCATTGTGGCAAAGCACGAGGCCGGCAAATCGTCAATTTCGCCGTGCCCCGCTCCCGAAGGAGAATTTCACCATGCCCAGAAAAATCTTTCACTGTTGCGCCTGCGGCGAGCCGGAAGAGCGCTGCCATTGCGTGAAGTATTGCGCCCTGTGCCACGCTGATTATGCCGTCCGGCTCACCGAGGACGGCCAGTACTACTGCGCCGACTGCCGTGAAGCCTGCGACTACCAGACCCAGGACAACGTCTGACCGGCTGCTCCCCTGCCACTGCACTTGATTACAAAGCGACCAATGGGTGAAGTACGAACGCTGATGGATGAAATGGACCGCTCAGAAGCTTTCATTCATGCTTCATCCTTTTTTGCTGCCGGTTTGGCCCGTGTGATATCGTTACAGGTTGGGTGGCTAAAGGGGACGCGGGCTGTGTGCCGCGAACCTGCCAAGCCTGTTCAGACCCAGCCTATGGCCAGGAAAACTACAACACAGGAAGAGAAACCGGCAAAGGAAGCTGCCAATCCGGCACAGGCACGGCCTTCGTCCGGAAGCCTGTTTGGACTGTGCCTGGCGGCATGGCTTATTCCCGGCCTTGGACATTTCATGCTGGGGCGCAAAGGCCGGGCCGTGGTGCTGTTCCTGGCCATTGTGGGCATGTTCGTCTGCGGTTTGGCGATGCAGGGGATATTTTTCAGCACCGGATCGCCTTCATACCTGCACACGCTGGGCTACTTTGCCGAGCTTTCCACCGGAATTCCCATGCCGGCGGCAACGTTCTTCGGCTATGGGGGCGGCAAGATCTTTTTTGTTTGCTCAGACTATGGCACGGCGTTTTTAATTTCGGCAGGCATGCTGAACGTCCTGACCATCCTGGACGCATACGACATTGCGCTGGGAAGGAAACCTTAAAGCCGGAAGCCCCCGGTGATTGGCCCGGCAAGGTAAGAAGAATGGTTCTCTCTCATTTCGAAGCCCTGGCGCTTTTTTCTTTCTTTGTCTCCGTGGTGTTTGCCGTGCTCAGCAAACGGACGCTGCGCGAGCAGTTAATTTACGGTGCCAAGGTTTTCATCGCCTTTGTCGGCATCGCTGTGCTTCTCGGCTGGATCATGCTTCCCTTTGCCTGAGTCTGCTGATCCTCTTTTCGATTCTCATCCTGAATCTCTGTTCACACCCTCATCATCTTTTGGAAACAAGGTCTCCGAAGGCGGCAAGCAGCTTGTACTTGTTTCGCCAGGTGGTGTACATGATTCCGACGGCGCCGGGCGTGCGGTCCAGCGACTTTAGCCAGCCTTTCGGATTGTCAAGGTTATCGGCGTCGTAATAAGCGCCGGCAAGCGTGTGATAGCCGAGTTTGGAAAAGAACGGCAGGCTCAGGTTGCGCTTTGCGTAGTACCAGCACGCGATCACCAACTTCTTCGGTAGATATTTCCAGGTGCCGGCAAAGCTTCCGTCAATCAGGTAGTACTGCTTGCGGGCATTGTGGTTGGGATCGAACATATCTGACCAGATAAAGACCTCGGCGCGGGGGTTAACGGCGCGGATCATTTCCGCCTGCCGCTTGACGCAATCTCCCAGGATTGCCTGCATGGGCAGATGGCGGTCCTTGCAGGCTTTGCAGAAGCCGCCGATGCGAATTTCATCCATGCTGAGAAAGTACCTTTTCGGTGCCAGATATTTCTCGATCAGAGGAATCTGCCTTTTCCAGATTTCGTAAACTTCCGGCTCCGACATGTCAATCGGAACCTGGTCCCGGTAAATCATCAGGTTGTGGAAGTAATCCACGCGCAGGCGGTCACCGGAACGGATGCGGCTGCCCGCCGGCAGATGGATAGAGGGGCCTTCGTGGTCAAATCGGAAGTTGAGTTGAGGATCGGAGATGTGGGCATAGTCCCGTCCCTCCTCATAAACCTCGCCCGACTTCTCATTTCGAACCGCTACCGGGGTTCCCGGCCGGCGCAGGACATTGGTGAGGCCCACTTCTTGCAGCTCCACGTTGTCCACCCAGACGTTGCGCGCTTTGCCGTCGGCTATTCCCACGCGAAAACTCACCTGATCGGCATACCAGCTGTTGAAAGCCCAGTCCACCCTGTACCAGTCGCTGGTGGCCTTCATGGGAAGTTCCACGTAAGCCAGGTTGCGGCCGTCTGGCGCGATGGCCCAGAAATGGAATCGCATTTCCGACGATGCACTCTCGGTTTTGACCCAGCAGCGCAAGCGATAGCAACGATAAGGAGTGGTGCGGATGTTCTGCGCCAGATAAGCGTCTCCTGATCGGCCGTTAAAATTTGAGAAACGGACGGAAGCCTTTCCGGAATGGAACACGGCCGTGTCGATGGAAACGTTTCCACCATGAATGGAAAAGGCCGCAGGCAGGTTCCCTTTCCGGTCTTCGAATCCGCCATTCAGAAGCTTTGCGGGTGAATCGGGGACGAAATGAGCTTCATGTTCTGCGGCAACAAACAGCGCCCCATGCACCGGAAGCCCGGCGGCCAGGTTTTTGTTGTGTGCCGTAATTCCGCTGCCGTATCCCACGCTAAATCCCAGCGGGATAATTTCCACTTTCAGGCTGTCGCACGTCTTCTTCAGGCTCGTGAGCCGCGTGAGAAATGTCTGAGGCTTCAAGTCCAGTTGATCGAAGCCCGCAGCAAGCAACATGCCGTTCAACCCATGGCGGGCGGCAGTTTGCGCGATGCCCTCGATGCGTTTCAGTTCTTCATCACTCTTCAGGCCGGATGAGACGTAAACCCAGCGATCGGGATAAATCCTGGGGTGGCCAGGCGTCAGAACTTTAAACGATGCTGTGGCAGCTACGCCTGTCTGAAGAAATCGTCTTCGGCTGATGGGACCCATTGGAACTTGCCTCCGCAAAAGAATGATTTTCGACGCACAACAATATCACAGAGAAAATGTCTCGGCGGCACAATCTCAAGCCGGCGCCGGTGCCTGGCCAGCAACAGGATTTCGACCGGAGGTTAGGTTACAACAACGCCGCCACTGAGAGGTATAATCATCCATCTTTCTCTTGAACTCTGTGGGAAATGCGATATTCTGCCCAAGCCCTTCCTGAAGGCTGGGAGAAAAAATGAATAGAGAGAACGGAATAACCTCAAGCGCGCCTTTCAGCATGGTTCCATCCATGGGCGTCAGCAACACGCGGCGCTGGGTGGTGATGTGGCTGCTTTTCATTGCGTCGCTCATCAACTATCTTGACCGCACCACCATCTCATTTGCGCTGCCCCTGATTTCACACGATCTTCATCTGGGGCCGGAATCCAAAGGCGTCCTGCTCTCGGCATTTTTCTGGTCTTACACCGCGATGCAGATCCCGATCGGCCTGATGGCTGACCGCATTAACCTGTTGTGGGTTTATGCCGGGGCCTTTGCGCTGTGGTCAGTGGCGCAGGGCCTGACGGGCCTGGCCGGCAGCCTGGTAGTGCTCATCCTGCTTCGCGTTATGCTGGGCTTTGGCGAATCCATTTACCTGCCGGGCGGCACCAAAATTGTGAGCCTCCTCTTCGGCCGCGCTGAACGCGGCATGCCCTCAGGCTTCTTTGATTCCGGCACGCGCTTCGGCCTGGTTCTGGGAGGACTTGCCATCCCCTGGCTGCTGGTGCGCTACGGGTGGCGGGACGCTTTTGTGTTTGTCGGAATCCTGGGCCTCCTGTGGCTGATCCCATGGTTTATTGCTTTCCCCGCCAAACTGGCAAAGAAGGCACAGGAGCAAACCAGGCCTTCCGGCGCGCAGGAAGGCCGGCGCTTCAAGCTGGCGCACTTTGACCGCAACTTGCTGGGCGTCTGCCTGGGCTTTTTCTGCTTTGATTATTTCTGGTATCTCATGCTCACCTGGCTTCCGGACTATCTCTACGAGGCCCGCCATTTGAATATCATTAAGGCGGGCATTTTTTCGGCCTTGCCCTATGCCGTTTTCGGCGCTTGTGAGCCGCTGGGAGGCTGGATTTCCGACCGCCTGATCGAGCGTGGATGGGACGCGACCCGGACGCGAAAGGGCATCATCAGCTTCGGGTTCATGTTCGGCCTGCTCATGATTCCCGCAGCGTTTGTTCAAAGCGCCTATGTGGCTGTCGGGCTGATTGTCGGCGCCGGCTTTGTGGGCCTCGCCACCGCCAACCTGCTGGTGATGGTGCAACTCTGCGCACCGCACGATGAAGTCGGGGTCTGGACCGGGTTCCTGAACTTTGCAGGAAACATCGGAGGCATTGCTGCGCCGCTGGTCACCGGCTTCCTCATCGCATGGACGGGTTCTTTTGTTGCGGCCTTTGTGCTGGGTCCGGCGCTGCTGGTGAGCGGCCTGCTGGCCTACTGGTTTGTTGTGGGGAAACTTGAGTCCCCGCTGGACTCATCGCCGCCGGTCATCGCCGAACCGGGATAAAAAGCCCGCTGGCCAGGAGTTCAACAGTAGGGATTGCAAGGCGTTCCGCTCAAGGAGAAGACCATGGGAAAACTGGCGATCACGGGAGGCAAACCCGTCCGGAAAACGCCTTTTGCCGACTGGCCTGTTTACAATCGAAAAGAAGAGCGCGCGTTGCAGAAAGTGCTAGCCAGCCGCAACTGGGGCGGTTATCCATTTCCCAACACCATCGCTGACCGCTTTGCCCGGAAGTTTGCAAATTTCCACGGAGCAAAGTACGGCCTTGCGGTCTCGAATGGAACAGTAGCCATCCAGGTGGCGCTGAAGGCGGCGGGGATCCAGCCGGGTGACGAAGTGATTGTCCCCGCCTACACATGGGAAGGCACGGTCGGGCCGGTGTTGCTTCTGAACGCCGTGCCGGTCTTTGTCGATGTCGATCCCGACTCTTACTGCCTGGACGCCCGGTTGATTGAAGCCGCGCTGACGGAGAAAACGCGCGCCATCCTGCCCGTTCATCTGGCCAAGAGCTTTGCCGATATGGACGCCATCATGAAAATCGCCCGTAAGCACAAACTGCTGGTGATTGAAGACTGCGCGCACGCCCACGGCGGCAAATGGCGAAACAAGGGTGCGGGAGCCACGGGTGATTTCGGATGTTTCAGCTTCCAGTCGAGCAAGCTGATGACCTCCGGTGAAGGCGGCGGGATCATCACAAGCAATCTCGAATTTTACGAACGGGCGCAGTCTTATGTGAACTGCGGGCGCGCCAGCCAGACGGACCGCTTTGCCCAGCGACTGATCGGTTTTAATTTCCGGGTTACGGAATTCCAGGCAGCCATCCTGGAGGTGCAGCTCGAACGCCTGCCGAAGCAGGCCAAAAAACGCCAGGCCAACATGACGCATCTGGAAAAGCGGTTGCGCAAAACTCCCGGCCTTGATTTCCTCAAGCATGACAAGCGCAACACTCGCGTGACGGCCTACCAGTATGTCTTCAAATATCGCGCGGAAGCTTTTGGCAACACTCCGCGGGCGGCTTTTCTGGGCGCGCTGGAGCTGGAAGGCATTCCGTGCGACGGGTTGTTCTACGAGCCCGTCTACAAAAGCGCGCTGTTTCCGCTAGACCCGGCTGAATTTCCGGCGCTTTCCTGGGGCCGCGCGGAACCGCTGAACCCGCGGACGAAATATCATTGCCCGGTTTCAGAACGCGCCGCTTATGAAGAGTCCGTCTGGCTGCCGCACCATCTGTTCCTCGGCAGCCGCAGTGACGTTGACGACATTGCCGACGCCGTGGAAAAAGTCTGCGCGAACGTGGGTGAACTGCGCGGCCTTAAGCATCCGGCGATTGAAAAAGGAGCGATGAGCCGCGTGGAACGCCCGCGCATCGAAAAGCGCCAGTATTAGCGCCGGCCGGATCGAGATTAAATTCAAGCTGAATAATTACAGGGACGATAAACAACGATGATTCTTCCTCTCACTCCAGTCCGGCTGAAGCGCCATGCGGCGCGCATTTTCGGAAACAAGGAAGGCGTGGTCTGCGAGAATCTGCGATTCACCTATCGCGAGTTTGATGAGCGCTGCGATCGGCTTTCAGACGCGCTGTTGCGCCTGGGACTCAAGAAAGGCGAACGGGTGGCCTTCCTGAGTTTCAACTGCCACCGCCTGCTGGAGGCTTATTTCGGGGTTCCTCAACTGGGCGCAATTCTTCTTCCTCTCAACATCCGGCTGAGTGCGGAAGAATTGACCTACATCCTGAACGATGCCGCGCCCGCCGTGCTTTTCTTCGATCCTGAATTCATTCCGCTGCTTGAGAAGTTGCGGCCGGAGGTTCAGTCAGTCAGGCACTTTGTGGCGTTGCGGAATTCGCCGCCCGAGTGGGCGCATCCAAAAACCTACGACGAGATCCTGGCGGAGGCCGGGCCGGCACAAATCGATTACCGCACGATTGATGAAAACTCGGTGGCCGAACTTTTCTACACCAGCGGCACCACGGCACACCCCAAGGGGGTGATGCTCACCCACCGCAACCTCTATCTTCACGCGTATTACAGGCTGCAAATGGAGCACCAGGCCGACGCCGAAGTCGGGCTTTACACGGTCCCACTGTTTCACGTGAACAGCTGGGGCTCGCCGCACACGCTGACGCTGCAGGGAGGACGGCACGTCATCATCAGGAAATTTGATCCGCTCGCCGTGCTCCAGTTGGTCCAGACCGAGGGCGTCACGATGCTCCAAATGGTCCCCACCATGATCACTGCAGTGTTCAATCATCCCGACTTTGCCCGCTACGATCTCTCAAGCGTCAAAACTCTGTGCATCGGCGGTGCGCCCTGCGGCACGGCGATGGTTCGCGAAATTGAAGAAAAGATGCCCGGCTGCGTGGCCCAGGGTGGCTACGGCCTGACGGAGACTTCGCCGGTCATTTCCATCGCCACGATCAAAGATCACCAGGCGGGCGATTCTGCTGACATCCAGGCGCGCCGCAAAGCGACCGCCGGATGCGCATTGGCCGGCGGAGAAATCCGCGTGGTGGACATCCACGGCAACGACGTCAAGCCCGACGGCGACGAAGTGGGCGAGGTGATTGTGCGCAGTGACGTGGTGATGGCCGGCTACTGGAAACAGCCGGAGGCCACTGCGCGCGCCATCCAGGACGACTGGTTCCACACCAGCGATCTGGCTACCATCGACGAGGACGGCTACATCCTGATCGTCGATCGCGCCAAGGACATGATTTTGAGCGGTGGAGAGAATATCGCTTCGGCGGAACTTGAACGCGTCATCAGCGGGCACCCTGCGGTGCTGGAATGCGCGGTGATTGCTGTGCCGGACGACAAGTGGGGCGAGGTTCCGAAGGCGCTGGTGGTCCTTCGCGCAGAGGAGACTGCCGATGAAGCCGACATCCTCGATCACTGCCGCAGCCACCTGGCCGGGTTCAAGGTTCCCAAGTCGGTTGATTTCTGCCCAAGCCTGCCTAAAGGCGGTACGGGCAAAATCCTGAAGAAGGTGCTGCGCGAACCTTACTGGGAGGGCCGCAAGCGGCGCGTGCAGTGACTCGCCGCCCTTCGGGCGCTACACTGAGGCATGGCCCATTTGGAGATCAGCCGGAATGAACCGCTCAAGCCCTACACCACTTTCAAAGTGGGAGGGCCGGCCGCCTTTTTTGCCAACGCGGCGACGCGTGAAGATTTTCTTGAGGCGCTTCGGTTTGCGCGGCGGGAAGGCCAGGACGTCTTCCTGCTGGGCGGGGGCAGCAACATTCTGGTGAGTGACAAAGGATTCCCAGGACTGGTTATCCATCCTGTCGGACGAGGCATTGCCACAGAAACCGTAGAGTCCAAAAAACTCTTGCTGCGGATTGAAGCCGGCGAGCCGTGGGATGAGGTGGTCCGGCGGGCGGTTGAGGAAGGTTACTGGGGCATCGAAAGCCTTTCGCACATTCCCGGCCAGGCCGGCGCAGCCATCGTCCAGAACATCGGTGCCTACGGCCAACAGATCAGCGACGTGTTTAAGAGCGCCACGGTGATGCAGGTTGCGACGGGCAACGTGGTGAAGGCCAGCGCCGCCGATTGCGGATTCGGTTACCGCAGAAGCATTTTCAATTCCGGCATAGGTGACGGCCTCATCATTCTTGAGATTGAACTGGTGCTCAGCAGTCTCGCCCGGCTGGATCTTCGTTACCCGGACGTGCGCGATACCTTCAAAGAACGCGGTATTGAAAGGCCCTCCGTCCAGCAGGTTCGCGACGCCATCATCGAGATCCGCGACCGCAAGTTTCCCTTTCCCCGAGAAGAAAAAGGCGGAAACGCCGGCTCGTTTTTCAAAAACCTGGTTTTGAGCGAGGCGGAATTTGAGACCCTGCGTGCCAACGTCCAGCGCAATTTTTCAAGGGCGGAGGAGAAGCGCCTTGAAGAAATTCACAAGCGCTCGGGCTTCTCCAACACCGTAAAAATTCCCACCGCCTTCCTGATTGATATCTGCGGCCTCAAAGGGTATTGCGAGGGTGGCGTGCGCGTGAACGAGACTCAGCCGCTCGTCCTGCTGAACGACGGTGGCGCCACCGCCCATGACGTGCTCACGCTGGCCGGCTGCATTCGGCGGACCGTCCTCGCCCGCACCGGCATGACGATTTTCCCCGAACCGGAACTGGTCGGCTTCAGCCCGGCAGAAATAGAAAAGTATCTCGCCCTCAAGTAGTCCCCGGTCACCCGCCTGACCTGCAACGTCTCGACCCGAAACTGGGTTGTAAATCCAGCCAGGGTTTGGCAAGCTGGCTACTGGCCTGTTAGTCTGAACGTTGCACGCAATCAGGACGGACCGGAGCCGATGCAAACCGCCCCCACAGCCTCGCGCGAAACCACAGCGACCCGACGGGAAATCATTCTGCGTTTCGTCGTGATCAGCGCAACGGCCGGCCTGCTCCTTGGGATCTTTGAAGCCGTGCTGCTCCGAAGTTCGCTGGCCCGCGGGTTTCTGCTTGTTCCTGACACCGGTTACATTGAATATTTCCTGGCCCCTCTGGTGGATATAGTGTGTTT
>Ga0102953_1001217_pt1 | contig 16575 bp, 16 predicted proteins | sample SalPon2A_C_D2_MG_FD_78509 | JGI IMG/M metagenome (GOLD analysis project Ga0102953, IMG submission 78509) | Soil microbial communities from South San Francisco under conditions of wetland restoration - Salt Pond MetaG R2A_C_D2_MG | ecosystem: Environmental > Terrestrial > Soil > Wetlands | place... | reverse complement strand
CCTAACATTAAAGAACTGCGAAGAAATGTGATGAAATAAAAAGGATATCTATAATGAAGACTCGATGCTTACATCAGGGACAACTCTTATAAATCTGGTCGTTATTCCTTAAACCCAGCTTAAAAACGGTTTAAAGCACTACTGCTTTATGTGTGACTGCGCAAGTAAACTATTAAAATGAATCCGGAGTTAAAGAGATGTTCGCACACCTAATATCGAGTAATTCGGATAGGGTAAAGGTAGGCTTTATTCGGGTGCGGCGGGCAAATTGTATGTTAAAGTAATAAAAATTAGTGATTTACCGGCCAAAATGAATACGGGGGTCACTGTCGGAGGGAGCCTGATTATGCCTATCTTTATGCACAAACAACAGTGACCCTGCCAAACCGGCTCCCGGGAAGTACGGGGTCCTGCCAATATGTAGCAATACTTCACCTTTCCGGGGATACTACCCGTCAACCTGTGGCCGGTCTCCTTTGATTTCCTGGAGTTTTACTATCTAACCTGCCCCTGAGGTATGGAAAATTGATACCGGGTTCCGGGGAATTGCCATGCAAGAAATGATGGCGAGCCGGGGGGACTATACCATTTAATAATAAGAAATATGGCCGATAAACAGGATTTAGACTTTACCTATACCACTATTGACAGCATATTCCGCCTGAGTATGGGGGAAACAGCTGATTACAGCGGAGCCAAGTACGACGGGGATTTTACCATGACCCTGGAGCAAGCCCAAATAGCGAAAAATAAATTCATTGCCGATAGCCTGAACATTGGGGAAAAAAGCAAGGTGCTCGACATGGCCTGCGGTTGGGGCCCCTTCTCCCACTATATTACCCGGGAACGAGGCGCTACCAGTATCGGGCTCACCCTTTCCGAGGGGCAGGCCAGGGCCTGCCGTAAAAACGGGCTCAATGTATTGGTAAAAGATTGCCGTTATGTGGTACCCGATGATTTTGGAACGTTCGATGCGATCACCTGTATCGGGGGACTGGAACATTTTTGCTCGGTGGAGGAATGGAAAGCGGGGAAACAGGAAAAGGTATACAAGCAGTTTTTTAAAACCGTAGCCGCCCTGTTGCCCAAAGGGGGGAGGTTTTATATGCAAACCATGACTTTCAGCAAAAACATGATCGACTATGACGAAATGGACGTTAAGGCCGAAAAAGGTTCGGCCGCCCATGTGATGGCCCTGATGGTAAAGGAATTTCCCGGGTCCTGGCTGCCCTATGGCCCGGAAATGGTGCTGAGGAATGCCAGTCCGTACTTCAAACTGATCTCCAAAAGCAGCGGAAGGCTGGACTATATCGAGACGATCCGCCAGTGGCGGAAACGCTTCCGCAAGTTCAACCTGCGGAAATATGGGTTATACCTCTCACTGATCCCCAGATACCTTACCGATCCCGAATTTAGGCACCAGGTGGCCGTCTTCAGGATCAGCCCGAACAAGATCTGTTTTGAAAAGGAAATTATGGACCACTACCGGCTGGTCTTCGAGAAAATCTAGCATCTTTCCAAATTGGAGCTATAAACAGGTTTCAGGTATCCCGAAGGAAAGCGGATAGCCTGGAATGCCGCCCAAAACAAAGGAGGATAGCCCTGAACCCAATACCACGCTTACCGCCCATACCCGACAAAGGCCGCAGGGCCATCAGCAATTAATTTCAGCCTCATGAAGAATCACGATTTTGAACAGCTTTGTATTTTCAACCTTGCCCGGGAATTGGAATACATTTCCAATACCATTGTAATAAAAAATATCGCAGTCCAGGAAGATTGCACCATACAGGGTTTCGCCTTCGACTATGGCAAGGTATGGATGAGTGAAAAGTCCCCTTTCTTGCGATTCGTTCTTATTATTGAGGGAAAGGCTGAAATTGTAATAGATAATAATTCCACTTATCTGCACAGCGGGGATTCGTTTATCATCCCGGCAAACACCACAAGCTACATTGAGGCGAACCAAAAGTTTAAAATGCTATGTACCTCGATACGGAGCAAATAAGGCCTAATGCGTAATTAAGGTCAGTCCCGGCGAACTAAAGATAGAGGCACTCAGCACCGTATCAATACCAACTGTACCTATGCTATCAGGCATCGGGGATTTCCGGTTCTACCAGTTTCTTCAATTTTTCCAAAGACTCCTGCCAGCCCAGGTAGCACATTTCCACGGGGATGGCATCCGGGATACCCTCCTGCACAATGTGGAGGTCAGTCCCGCATGAAACCTTCGTCAGTTTGACTGTGGTGACCATCTCGCCAGGCAAATTGGGATCGTCAAAGGTATCGGTGTATCGGATGGTTTCATTGGGTTTCACTTCCAGGTACTTGCCTCCGAACGAATGCCCATTGCCCGTACTGAAATTGGTAAATGACATTTTGAAGGTGCCCCCCGTTTTAAAATCGAGTTGGTGCACCTTACAGGTAAACCCATAGGGCGGCAGCCAGGAGGCGATGGTCTCAGCGTTTGAAAAGGCCCGGAAGACCTTCTCGGGAGTAGTTGTCAGGATCCGGTGCAGTGTTACTGTGTTGCTCGACATGATGCTTGATTTTAAGGTTTTTTTGATCTAATTTTTCAGGTCATTTTCTTTCGTATGATCCCCTGTGTGGAAATTCCTTTTTTATGACAGTTAGCATGAATCATACCCTTACAAAATTAGGGCAGGACCGGGAGAACAGAAGGGTGAGAAAACGCCAGTTTTGGGGTGTATCCCGACAATAATGGGGGGAATGGCCATACTTCCTAAACCCAACCTTTATTAAATCGCTTGAATCAGGAATTAGTAAGGTAGGGCCATTAGGGAAACCTGCAAAGGGTCCCTACGGGATAAAAAACTGCAGCCTTTGAAACATCTGGGCTGAGGCCGAATATGCCATGGCTTCAGGCCATTGCCTCTTTCTGGTCTGCAATGCTTTGCAGAAGGTCGTCAAAAGGCTTGTTAAACTTGTCGATCCCTTCCTCCACCAGGTCGGCCGTGATCCGGTCCAGGTCGATACCCTCCCCGGCCAGCCGTTCCAGGACTTGCGTGGCCTCGTCCAGGCCCTCGGTCAAACTGCCGGAAACCAGGGCGTGGTCCAGCAGGGCTTCCAGGGTTTCCATAGGTACTGTATTGACTGTATCCCTGCCAATAAGTGCCTCCACATATTTCACGTCCCGAAAAGTCGGGTCCTTGGTGCTGGTGCTCGCCCAGAGCAGCCGCTGGGTTCTGGCCCCCTCGGATGCCAGCTTGCGGAACCGGTCACCGGAAAATAGGTCCCCGTAAATTTCATAGGCTTTTTTGGCTGATGCGATGGCCACCCGGCCCTTTAAGTCTTTCGCTCCCTTTTCCACCAACAGGGGATCTGCCATTACGTCGATCCTGCTTAAGAAAAAGCTGGCTACTGAATGTACCTGGTCTATCGGCTTCCCGGAGGCAAGCCTGTCTTCCAGCCCGCCCAGGTAGGCGTCTGCGACGGCCCGGTACCGGTCTAACCCAAAGAGCAGGGTTATATTGATATTAAGCCCCTCGCTCACACATTTGCGGATGGCCGGTAGCCCTTCCGCCGTTCCGGGGATTTTGATCATGACGTTTTTACGGTCTGCCCGCTTCCAGAGGTCCATGGCCTGGGCTATGGTGCCTTTGGTATCCCGTGCCAGGTGGGGCGAAACCTCCAGGCTTACAAACCCATCCCTTCCGCCGGTGCGCTCGTGGACCGGCCCGAACAGATCTGCAGCCCGCCGGATATCGGCCAGGGCCAGTTCGAAGAAGATCTCCTGGTTGTCCATGCCCTTTCCTGCTAGCCGTTCGATATCGGCATCGTAATCATTGCTGTTCCGGATGGCTTTCTCAAAAATAGCCGGGTTAGAGGTAAGACCCCTCAGGCCCTCCTCTTCGATGAGTTCCTTCAATTCCCCGGAATCCATTAATTTTCGGCTCAGCAGGTCGAGCCAGATGCTTTGCCCGTATTCCTGTATGCTGCGTATCGTATTCATGGTATTTTTTTTTAGAATTACATATTTAATTTATAGGTCACGGGCTGTCAGGACAATAATGCCTTGGCGCGGCTTACCACATGGTCTACCGTGAACCCGTAAGCTTCCATTACTTCCGCGCCCGGGGCCGATTCCCCGAAGCGGTTTATGCCGATCACAGCGCCCTGGTCTGTCACATACCTGCCCCAGCCCACGGGGGAGCCGGCTTCGACCGCCAGCCGTTTTTTCAAATTGGCCGGAAAAACTTCTTCCTTGTAGCGGTCCTCCTGCCTCTCGAACAGTTCCCATGAAGGCATGCTCACCACCCGGGCGGCGATGCCTGCCTCCTTCAATTTTTGTTGGGCGCCCAGCACCAATTGTACCTCAGATCCTGTCGCGATGAGGATAAGCTCCGGCTCCCCTTCTGCTTCAGACAGGATGTAGGCCCCTTTTTGGAGCCCTGCTGCAGGGGCATATCGCTTTTGATCGAGCACGGGGAGCCCCTGGCGGGTCAGGATGATGCAGACCGGGCCTCTGGTGTGCTGCAGGGCCGCGAGCCAGGCATGGGCCGTTTCATTGGCATCAGCGGGGCGGATGACCGTCATGTTGGGTACGGAACGCAAGCCGATCAACTGCTCCACCGGTTGGTGGGTAGTCCCGTCTTCCCCCAGGCCGATGCTGTCGTGGGTATAGACCATGATCGGCCTAATGCTCATGATGGCCGCCAGCCGCAACGGGGGCCGCATATAGTCTGAAAAGATGAGGAAGGTAGCCCCGTAGGGGATCAGGTAGTCGCTGAGCGCCATCCCGTTGATAATGGCACCCATGGCGTGTTCCCGCACCCCGAAGTGGAAATTGCGGCCTTCCCGGCAATCGGCCGAGAAGGATTCGTAGCCCTCCAGGGTAGTGTCTGTGGAAGGGGCCAGGTCGGCTGAACCCCCGAGCAGGTTCGGGAGGGACCCTGCCAGGGCGTTCAGGGTTTTCCCGGAGGCTTTCCGGGTGGCTATTTTCTGCCCGGGCGCGAACACCGGCAGTTTCTTTCCGAGGTCTGGCGGTAACTTACCCTGTTTGCCTTGTCCGTATTCCCGGGCCAGTTCGGGATGGGCCTTTTTGTAGCGGGCGAACAAATCATTCCATTCCGCTTCCTTCGCGGCGCCTTTTGCGCCTGCTTGCCGGTAAAAGTCCAGGACTTCATCTGCAACCTGGAAGGTCTTTTCGGGGTCGAATCCGTAATGTTCCTTCACCAGTTTCACTTCTTCCTCGCCCAGGGGGGAACCGTGGGCTTCGGCCGTGTCCTGTTTGTTCGGGCTGCCGTAGGCGATATGGGTGCGTACCTGGATCAGGGACGGGCGTTCGGTCTCGGCCTTCGCCGCGTTAATGGCCTTTGAGAGGGCCTCCAGGTCGTTCCCGTCGTCGAGTTGCTGTACGTGCCAGCCGTACGCCTCGAATCGGCGGGGAGTATCATCTGTAAAGGCAATGGCCGTATTCCCTTCGATGGAGATGTGGTTGTCGTCGTACAGGTACACCAGGTTCCCCAGTTTCAGATGGCCGGCCAGGGAGGCCGCCTCGGCGCTGACCCCTTCCATCAGGTCCCCGTCGCTGCAGATGGCAAAAATATGATAGTCGAAAAGGTCAAACCCCGGTTTGTTGAAGCGGGCGGCCATATAATTGCGGGCGATGGCCATCCCCACCCCGTTGGCGAAGCCCTGCCCCAGGGGCCCGGTGGTTACTTCCACCCCATCCAGCAAATGCCGTTCCGGGTGGCCGGCGGTTTTGCTGTGCAGCTGCCGGAATGCTTTCAGGTCGTCCATCGTCAGGTCATACCCGGTGAGGTAGAGGAAATTATACTGCAGGATGCAGGCATGGCCGGCGGAGAGGATAAAGCGGTCGCGGTTGGCCCAGTGCGGGTTTTTCGGGTTATAGTTCATGGCCCGGGTCCAGAGGACGTACCCCATGGGCGCCAGGGCCATGGCGGTGCCGGGATGCCCGGAGGCCGCTTTTTGCACGGCATCGGCGGAGAGCACCCGCACCGTATCGATGGCTTTTTGTTGGAGGGTTTCGGTGGTTTCTATCATGATGGATGTTAATTTGTAATATGTGCAGGACGAACGGGTAAGTGCCCCCTTTCAGTCCGATCCATAAAATACCAAATCTTTGGCATTCATCCGTGCCGTAACGCAAAAAAGGTGGTTGTATGTAAGTAGATGGTAGTCGAAATAGTCGACTTTACTTTGTTCACCAATTACGAATTGATAACAGAAATACGTTAATAATCATAATTTGAATTATCATCTTTAAGGGCTTCAAAGCCTGATACCACATCGAAAAGTTCTTCATCAATAGAACTTTGGCGTAAACGATGGTAAACATGATTAACGTCATCCAATAGCTCTTCTATGTTTTTTTCTGCCCGTTGCATCGCCCCTAAACGACTATAATTTTCACTGGCCAGGGATTCTGCGCAGGATTTGTACAAGGTTACAAATAGGTATTCACCAAGGAGGGATTTTAGGGTGCCCTTGCGCTTTCCTATGACCTGGGGTATTTTTTTGGTGGGCCATTTATAGGTAGTCAGTTCCTGTCTCCATTGTTCGTCCATGGGCATGATTCTCACTCTTTTGGGACCATATACCGCCTCAGGCTGCAACTGGTTGTGAAAAATATAAAATTCGCTGAGCATGCCATTGGCATGACTTTCCTCAACGTTTATCAAAATGGAACCGACAATTGAGGTTATCACATTTATGGAATTCGGCAGCGGAAAATTTTTTGTGACATTCAAGCCGGCATCCTTCAATAACAACGGGATTCGTGCCCCTACGGTCCATACTTCTTTTTTATCGGGAAGCTCTGAAAGTGATTGATACACAAATGAGGTAAGTGAATCATTGAATTGTCCCACAAAACCCTGATCGGAACCAAATACAATGGCGCAAACCGAATTTTCGCCATCGCCTTTCGGTTTCTCCATTTGAAGAATAGGGCCAATCTTCTTGTCGTTCAAATACGCAGCGATACCCAAGGCGATCGAAGTATAATAATCGCCCAAAGAACCCACTGCTGCCTCATATTGCCCAATATTTGATGCTGCCATGGCCTTCATGGTTCGTACGATGGATTTCAATTCCCCGGCACCAACAATTTGTCTACTTAAACTTTCTAAGGTTTGCATTAGTTCTTGTCTGGGCTTTGTTTAGGTACCGCCTTAAAAGAGCTAAGCATCTTTTTTGCCCTATTGAGTATAATTTCACGATCCGCATTACTCAATACCGTAGCCGAAATCAGATGTTCCAGTATTTCTGCCGGGAGTTCTTCAATAATTTTGAGTAGTTCAGTCTCCGCTAGCTGCATCTCTTCCATTGGTACGGTATCGAAAAGTCCATCCATTAGTGCCAATAGAACAATAATCTGTTCTGGAGCAGACATCGGCTGGAGTTCCTTTTGTTTAAGGCAGGCCCTGATCCGTTGTCCGTGCACAATGATTTTTCGTGTATTTTCATCCAAATGTGAATCAAAGCGGGCGAAGGTTTCCAATTCTTCAAATTGAGAATAGGCAAGTTTTAAATTTCCAGTTATGGAATGATACGCTGGCAACTGGGCTTTTCCACCTACCCGGGAAACGGATTTACCTACATCAATTGCCGGTAATATTCCCAATTCAAATAATTTGGGGGAGAGATAAATCTGTCCATCGGTAATGGAGATAAGATTTGTAGGGATGTAGGCAGAAATATTTTGTGCCTCTGTCTCAACAATTGGCAAAGCGGTGAGCGATCCTCCTCCAAGTTTATCACTTAGGTGAGTAGAACGTTCTAATAATTTGGAATGGATATAAAAAATATCTCCTGGAAAAGCTTCTCTTCCCGGAGGCCTTCTCAAAAGCAGGGAAAGTTCGCGATAGGCCCTGGCATGGTTTGTAAGATCGTCGTACACGATGAGAACATCGCGACCCTGTTGCATAAAATATTCCGCGATGCTGGTGGCAGCATAGGGCGCTATATAATGTAATCCCGGGGAATTGTTTCCTTCTGTAACCATGACCGTTGTATATTCCATTGCTCCCTTTTCTTTAAGGTTGGCAATAACTTTGGCCACCGATGAGGCGCGTTGCCCTATGGCACAATAGATACAAAGTACATTTTCATCTTTTTGGTTGATGATGGTATCGATGGCAATGGCTGTTTTACCCGTCTGGCGGTCTCCCAAGATCAATTCCCGCTGCCCACGACCTATGGGGATAAGCGCGTCTATTGCCTTTAATCCCGATTGCAACGGAACGGCAACCGCGGCACGATCCATAATTGCAGTGGCGGTACGCTCAATGGGCAGGCGTTGATCAGTAGTTAGTACATTCTTTCCATCCATGGGTTCCCCCAAAGGATTTATAACCCTCCCGATCAATTCATTACCAACAGGAATATCCATTACACGACCGGTCCGTATCACTTCATCGCCTGTATTTAATTGCGAATCTTCCCCAAGAAGAATGGCACCTATCTCCTGTTCATCAATGTTAAAGGCGACACCAAACAGATCTCCAGGAAACTTCAGTAATTCTTCAAAGCCTACACCTGGCAGACCGGCAATCTTAACAACCCCAGCCGATACGCTTATAACGGTACCAACTTCGCGGAGAACGAGGGAAAAACTATAGTTTTCCCGTCCCCGCACCATTTGGTCGAAAGTACGCTCTATGGTATCTTTATTTTCTTTTAGGGCCTTTTTATGCATTTTCAGATGTAGTTTCAGCGTTTTCTTTCACGCTTTCAGCAATGCTTTTCTCAAGAGCGTTTATATATTCCGAGATGCTCCAGGATAGTTTATAACCGTTCGACGACAGTTCGATACCGCTGATGAGTTCCGGTGCGATTTTAAATTGAAATTGGCTTTCCCTTCCCAATAGTGCTGTAACCGACTGTTGGATATCGGTTTGCTGTTTAGCTGACAGCTTAAAGGCACATTGTACCAAAATGGGATCTTTGCCTGACTTTAAGGTTGAGATGAATTTTTTCTTTTCATCCAATTTAAGTTCTTTGATCCTCCTAATAAAAGTAAGTACAGATTGCTCTTCCAAACTTACGGATGAAAGGTCGGCAAGCGTTTTTCTGGCAATAGCAACAACCTCCTTTTGTATCTTTTGGGCAATTTCATGATTCCTATTTACCTGCTCGTCCCGTATACCTTTTTCTAGTTTAACCTTCAAGGAGTTGGCCTCTTTCCTTGCTTCCTCTTTAAGTTTCTGAGCCTGCTCATTGTTTTCTACGACAACTCTTCGCATGAGTTCTTCCCTTTGTCTATCGAACGTTTCATTCTTTTTGCTGAATTCATCACGCTCTTTTTCCGCCTCGGCTTTTTTAGCATCGGCATCCTTGATTTGGGCCACAATTTTGTTTTCCCGTTCGTCTATGGCCTTAAGAATGGGCTTGTAGAGGTATCGTTTTAGCAACCACATCAAAACGAGGAAGTTGATGACCTGTGCTATTAGCGTAAACCAATTGATTTTCATTTTACTTATTATTAGGCAATGAAATGGTTCCAGAACGGGTTGGCAAAAATAAGGATCATCGAAATTACGAAACAGTAGATAGCAAGGGATTCCAACATGGCCAATCCAACGAACAGCGTACGGGTTATGGTCTGTCCGGAATCGGGCTGTTGTGCCATTGAGCTTAATGCTGTTGAGATAGATTTTCCTTGGCCCAAGGCGGGTATCATACACCCGATACCTGTGGTCACACCGGCGGTAATTATAGAGACCATTGCAATTAATGTTGAATTGTCCATAGTGTTATATATTTATCGTGATACTATTTTCTTTTCTGATTTTTGGGTCGCGGCGGCAATATACACTGTCGCTAAAATGCTAAAAATATAGGCCTGGATTATGCCTGTAATTAGGCCAAGTACGGTCATCAATACTGGAAACAGCAAAGGGGCAATACTAAGTAATATAGATACGATTAACCCGCCGCTCATAATGTTGCCGAATAACCTCACGGCCAAAGCAAGGGTGCGGGAAAGTTCGCTGATAATGTTGAATGGCAGCATGATAAAAGTAGGCTGAATGTATGTTTTTAGATACCCTGGGATGCCGCTTTCGGCTATCCCGAATAAGGGGACGGCCAGAAATACGCTTATGGCCAATGCCGCCGTGGTAGATAAAGAACTGGTTGGTGGTACATACCCGGGGAAAATAATACACAGATTCGCGAATGCAATGAATACAAACATGGTTCCTATGAAACCTATAAATTTTTCAGGATTATCCAGACCTATTTCTTTAATCTGTTGGTTCATGCCCGTTATCAGCATTTCAAGTACGCATTGCCAGCGTGAAATCTGGATGTCGGATCTGAGCCTCCGTGTAATCAATACCGAACCAATTACCAGTATGAGCATCAATACCCAGGTAGTGACCAGGGTAAGATTGATGGTTATAAAACCAAACTCCCAAAAAATAGTTTCGTCCGGACTAAGTTCCATATCAGCTTCCCTTTTTTATTTCTGCCGCTTTATCATCCTTTATTTTGGTAAAACCTAGGATCATAAAACGGGCAATTACAAAACCTAGAAGACAAATAAGCATATTAACCCATCTGCCCATCGACATGTAATAAAAACCCAACAGTGTTATTCCAAACCTTAGAACCAGACTTCCCAAAAACCATAGGGCGGGCTTTTTTGAAGACAGCGCTTTTTTCACGGTAAGCCAAAGTCCACCAAAAAATAGGGTTCCCAACGCCAAACCCACGATGAATACGAAAAATTTAAGTGCAAAATCATTCATTTTTCCCTTCTTTATCCTGATGCATCATTTTATCTTCTTTAGCTACCCATTGCCATGCGATCATGCAGCCAACAAATAATCCAGCAATCAAAAAGGTCAAGGTCCATGAAATGGTTTCCGGATAGTTCTTATCCAACCACAGACCCAAGGCCGTTCCAAGAACCGTGGGTATGGCCACGGACCAACCTACCATCCCGAAGGTTCCCAAGCCTGCCCATACACTCCGCTTTTTTTCATGGAGCGTCTTAAGCTTCTGTTTTTCTTTTTCACCTATTTCTTCCCTGAACCTGTCCTCATTTCTTGTATCCATGGATTTCCTATTATTCCTGACATAATTTTTTTATGCCCTGGATAAATTCGCTTTCAAGCTTAGCCACCGCGGTGCGTGCGAACCTCTCACTTTCATCAAGGTTTTTAAATTCCTTCTCGATGGATTCCCGAAGTTTCCCAAGATCCACCCCACCAATGGCATTGCGAACGGAAACCTGAATTTGGCTTTCGGTCTTGATCAATACTCCTTCGTCAATCGCGACATAGTGCACGCCACCAGTTGCTGTTTCATAAGTTAATATACCTGGCACAAGGGCGGCAACACAATCGAGACGTTGTGGCAAAAACCCATAAGAACCGGCATTGGTATCGACCACTACACTACTTATATTGCTGCAGTTCATAAATACCTTGTACGGTAAAAGAATTTTCAGATCCATTGGTGTTTTATGTTACCTGAGTGTTTGTCATTTTTTCTGCATTCGTTTTGTTAGCGCCTTCCTTGCTTATTTCACTTTTTCCTTTTTCAATAGCTTCTTCTATATTCCCCACCATATAAAATGCACTTTCGGGCAGATCCTTGAACTCATCGGAAAGTATGCGTTCGCAACCTTTAAGAGCATCTTCCAGTCTTACCCCTTTTCCTTTCATACCACTGAATTTTTCCGTTGTGAAAAAGGGTTGGGTAAAAAAGCGTTCCAACCGTCGCGCCCGGTTCACGATGTTACGGTCGGTAACTGATAATTGCTCCAAACCGAGCATGGCAATGATATCCTTAAGTTCTTCGTACTGCGCCAATGTCTCCCTTATTTGATTCAGAATGATGTAATGTTTTTCGCCAATGATTCCCGGAGTTGCCATTTTTGAACTGGATTGTAAAATGTCAATTGCTGGATAAAGTCCCTCGCTTGCCCTTTTCCGTGAAAGAACTATTGACGCGGAAAGATGGGAAAATGTATGTACCGCAGAAGGATCAGTCAAATCATCCGCAGGCACATATACCGCCTGAATGGAAGTGATGGCCCCTGTATCGGTATTCGCGATCCTTTCCTCCAATTTGGCGAGTTCCGTTCCCAATGTCGGTTGATATCCCAACCTTGAGGGCATTTGTCCCATTAAACCCGATACCTCCATCCCGGCCTGGATAAACCGGAAAACATTGTCTATAAGCAATAACACATCCCTATGCTCCTCATCACGAAAATATTCGGCCATGGTCAATGCCGCATGCCCTACGCGAAAACGTGCTCCCGGAGGTTCGTTCATCTGGCCGAACATCATTACCATATCTTTTAGCACATCGGCCTTTTTCATATCATGGTACAGCTCATGTCCCTCACGACAGCGCTCCCCAATACCACAAAACATGCTCACGCCCTGGTGGAAACCTACCATATTATGGATCATTTCTGTCAGCAATACCGTTTTACCCACACCTGCCCCACCAAATAATCCTGCATTGCCACCATGTTCCAATGGTACCAAAACATCAATAGCCTTGATACCCGTTTCAAAAATTTCGGATTTTGTGGATCGTTCTCCCAGGGGTGGGGGCGATTGGTGCACATTGTGCCAATTCATTTTTGGTAAAGATGGTCCATGATCTATGGTGTTTCCAAATACATCAAACATACGGCCCAGGATTTCAGCTCCCACCGGTACTTCGAGCTGTTTCCCAGAATTTTTCGCTTCCATGCCTCTGGCCAAACCCTGTGTGGGCGTCAAAGCAATACCACGAACACGATGATTGTCGAGCTGGGCCAATACTTCGATTACAATCTCCTTTTTTGCACCTGTACGAATCACGGTGTTAATGGAGGGGATGTCATTTTCAAACCATATATCGACCACACTACCGCGTACAGAAACAACTTTTCCCAAAGGCAGGGACTCCTTTTGCTTTTCTTCAACAACCTTCAAGGATTTACCATTTTTTTTCTTAGTAAAACTAAAGTTATAGTAAAACACCAAGAATGATTTAAATCATTATAAACCAATAACATCCAATGGATATTTGTAGACGTTCAATCAATTGAACGGTACCCATAAAAATTCTGTTATGCAAAATTACATCAAGTACTTTAACGAAATAGACATACAGGATGTTCCCGAAGTAGGTGGTAAAAATGCCTCATTAGGCGAAATGTTCCAAAAACTGACCTCGAAGGGGGTTCAGATTCCTGATGGGTTTGCCACTACCTCGGCCGCCTACTGGCTCTTTTTAGAGGAAGCACAACTAAAGGATAAAATCTTCAAGGAACTCGGAAAAATGGATAAAAAGGATTTTTCCAATTTAAAGGAAGTCGGGGCAGCCGTACGAAAATATATCCAAAAAGCCGAATTCCCCCAGGCCATTAGAATTTCGGTGGAAAAAGGATATGATGCTTTGGTCAAAAAGTACGGAAAGGAAATCTCCTTGGCGGTACGCAGTAGTGCAACTGCCGAAGACCTTCCCAATGCCAGTTTTGCGGGACAGCAAGAAACGTACCTCAACGTAAAGGGCATCGATGAATTGATAGCAGCCTGCCATAAATGCTATGCCTCATTGTTTACCGATAGGGCTATCAAATACCGGGAAGACAACCATTTTGACCAGACAAAGGTAGCCCTATCCATCGGCATCCAATTGATGGTGCGTTCGGATCTGGCCGCCTCGGGCGTGAACTTTACTTTGGATCCCGATACCGGTTTTGATAAGGTAGTGCTGGTTTCGAGCATATGGGGCCTTGGCGAAAATATTGTTCAGGGAAGTATCAATCCTGATGAACACTTTGTTTTCAAACCCAGTTTGCAAAAGGGAATTAGGCAACCAATCATTTCGCGGAAACTCGGAAGTAAGGAAAAGACCATGATTTATGATCCTTCCGGTAGCGGTACAGTAAACATTGACACTAAGAAAGAAAAAATGGAGCAATTCGTCTTGACCGATACCGAAGTGCTAAAATTGGCCGAATGGTCCATGATCATAGAAGATCATTATGGCCGCCCAATGGATATTGAATGGGCGAAAGATGGTATACTCAATGAACTTTTTATTGTTCAGGCACGCCCGGAAACGGTTTATAGTAGCAAAAAGGATACGTTACGGATCGTGACCTATAAACTGTTGGAAAAAAGCAGGGTAATTACAAAGGGAATGGGGCTGGGCAACAAAATATCTGCCGGAAAAGCCCGGATTTTGCATTCGCCCAAAGAAGCCTATAAACTTCAGGAAGGCGAAATTTTGGTTACCGAAAAAACCAATCCCGACTGGGATCCCATCCTGAAAAAAGCCGGGGGCATCATTACAAACCAAGGGGGGCGCACCAGTCATGCCGCCATTGTTGCCCGTGAAGTAGGCGCGGCAGCCATTGTAGGAGCGATAAATGCGACCAAGACCATCAAGGACGGACAAGAGATAACTATTTCCTGTGCGGAAGGCGATACGGGTATGGTATATGACAAAATACTAAAATGGGATGAGAAGGAGGTCGACACTAAAACACTTAAAAAACCCGAAACACAACCTATGCTTATTTTGGCCGATCCCGACCAAGCGTTCAAACTATCGTTTTATCCAACCCAAGGTGTCGGGTTGATGCGATTGGAATTTGTGATTAATAATTCCATTCAGATCCATCCCATGGCCTTGAGACATTTTGATACCTTAAAAGATGCTTCGGCCAAAAAGGAAATTGAAAAGTTGACCCACCACTATCCCAACAAGTCCGATTATTTTGTGCGTAAACTGGCTGAAGGCATTGCCACCATCGCGGCGGCCTTTTATCCTAAAGATGTTATTGTGCGCACAAGTGATTTTAAATCCAACGAATATGCCAATTTGATTGGCGGCAAGGAATTTGAACCCGTGGAGAGTAATCCAATGATAGGTTTTCGAGGGGCATCACGATACTATAATCCGAAATACCAAGAGGCTTTTGAGCTGGAATGCAAGACCATGAAAATGGTTCGGGAAGATATGGGTTTTGACAACGTAAAGATCATGATTCCTTTCTGCCGCACCCTGAAAGAAGCTGAAAAAGTGGTAACCCTCATGGCAAATCACGGATTAAAAAGGGGAGAAAATGGTCTTCAGCTCTATATGATGACCGAAATACCGAACAACGTAATATTGGCGGAAGATTTTGCCCAATACTTTGATGGATTCTCAATAGGCTCGAACGACCTTACCCAGTTGACCTTGGGCGTTGATCGCGATTCCGAATTGTTGAGTGATATTTTCGACATCAACGATCCAGGAGTTAAAAAAATGATCGCCATGGTCATCGCCTCGGCGCATAAGACCCATACCAAGATTGGTTTATGCGGACAGGCTCCCAGTGATTACCCAGAGTTTGCTCAATTTTTGGTTGAGAAGGGGATCAATAGCATCTCCTTTAATCCGGATGCCCTTATTTCAGGTATTGAGAACATTAATAGGGCAGAAGCGCGCAAGTGCGGCTTCGGAATGGCCATAAGTAGTAATTAATAGTAAGCTTTATAATACAAAGCAGATGAAAGTAGCCGTTTTCAATACCCACAAATTTGAAAAAGATTATATTCTAAAAGCCAATAGCGAGAATAACGAACTGAAGTTATTGGATACGTACCTTACCCTTGATACGGTAGAATTGGCCAAAGGCTATGATGCTATATCGATCTTTACCGAAGACGTGGCTTCCGCACCGGTCCTGGACAGGCTCCATGCCCTTGGAGTAAAGTATATAACATTGCGTACCGCCGGGTACAATAATGTGGATATACCCTATAGTAAGAAATTGGGCATTCGGGTGGTCAGGGTACCGGACTATTCCCCAAATGCCATCGCCGAGTTTACCGTGGCGATTATGTTGGCCTTAAACCGCAAATTGATACGAAGCCATTACCGCATCATGGAGATGAATTTTTCCCTGGATGGCCTGGTGGGTTTTGATATGAACGGCAAAACAGTTGGTGTTGTTGGTACAGGAAATATTGGCCGTGTGGTGGCCAAAATTCTAAACGGCTTTGGCTGTACCATTTTGGCTTGTGATCTTTCGGAAGATCCAGAGTTGATCAAACAATTTGGTGTTGTGTACACAGATTTGGATACCCTGTGCCATCAATCGGATATTATCACATTGCATGTGCCCTTAACAAAGGAAACCCACCATATGATCAATGATAGGCGAATTGTGCGAATGAAGCACGGCGTAATGTTGATCAATGCCGGCCGGGGCGGGCTGGTAAATACACATGAAGTGATAGATGGCCTAAAATCAGGGCACATTGGTTATTTTGGAATGGATGTATATGAAGAAGAAAAAGGATTGTTTTTTGAGGATCACTCGGAGGATATCCTTCAGGATGATACCATTGCCCGTCTAATGACCCTTCGCAATGTATTGATCACCAGCCACCAGGCATTTTTAACTGATACAGCCCTAAAAAACATTGCAAAAACCACTATGGAAAACCTGGATTGTTTGGAAAAAGGAATTTCCTGTAAAAATGAGGTGCTTTAAGCTTGCAGTAAAATGGGGAAGTTAATATTGGTGCGGCATGGTAAAAGTCTTTGGAACGTGGAGAATATCTTTACGGGTTG
>Ga0102953_1001216_pt1 | contig 16577 bp, 14 predicted proteins | sample SalPon2A_C_D2_MG_FD_78509 | JGI IMG/M metagenome (GOLD analysis project Ga0102953, IMG submission 78509) | Soil microbial communities from South San Francisco under conditions of wetland restoration - Salt Pond MetaG R2A_C_D2_MG | ecosystem: Environmental > Terrestrial > Soil > Wetlands | place... | reverse complement strand
TATATTGCAAAGGCATGTGGATTCGGCGAAAGGGAAGCGAGATCGAGTGTCAAGCGAGATTTAGGGTTAGGTCTCGCATGACAGCATCGCCTATTGGTCAGGAATCATTTCGGGTGTAATCGGGGTCAGGTCTTGTGTTTTGCCTTTTGAGGTCGCGGGTTGTAGCCAAAAGACCCTGGACTGCGGCGACTCGAGCTCTCCCATCGGCTGTTGTTGCGCGATAATGCCGCGTTACGACGACACGCGGGCGAAGACAGCTTGAAAGTGGATGTATTGGTCATCGGCGGCGGTGCCGCCGGCCTGATGTGTGCCATCGCTGCCGGGCAGCGCGGGCGCAGCGTCCTGGTGGCCGAGCATGCCAACAGGGTCGGAAAGAAGATCCTGATGTCGGGCGGCGGGCGCTGCAACTTCACGAATCTGGGCGTGACCCCGGCCAATTACCTCTCCGCCAATCCGCACTTTGCCAAGTCGGCGCTGGCACGCTATACGCCGGCCGACTTCGTCGCGCTGGTGGAAAAGCACGGGATTGCCTATCACGAGAAGGAGCTGGGGCAGCTGTTCTGCGATGTGTCATCCAAGCAGATCGTGCGCCTATTGCTGGACGAATGCGCCGCCGCCGGCGTGCGAGTCGAGATAAATTGCAGTGTCTGCAATCTGCGCAAGACCGACACTGGCTTCAAGGCAAGCTCGCCACTGGGCGAGATCGAGGCGCAATCGCTGGTTATCGCGAGCGGCGGATTGTCCATTCCCAAAATGGGCGCCAGTGGCTTCGGTTACGAGGTTGCCCGCCAGTTCGGCCATACCGTATTGCCGGTGCGAGCCGCCCTGGTGCCCCTGATACAAAGCGGCAAGCACCAGGCGCACTACGAGGGCCTGTCGGGCGTGAGCCTTCCCCAGGTCGTTACCCGAGCCGGCAAGCAGTCGTTTCGCGCCGGCATGCTGTTCACCCATCGCGGCATCAGCGGTCCGGCCATCTTGCAGATTTCCTCATATTGGCAGCCGGGCGACGATCTGCGCGTCGATCTCGCGCCGGACACCGACGCTGCCGATTGGCTTCAGGCGCAACGGAGCGCACGGCCGGACATGGAGCTGAAGAACGTTCTTGCCGACCTGCTGCCGAAACGCCTGGCGCAACGCCTGTGCGAAGTCTGGTTTTCGAGCAAGCCGATGCGCCAGTACAGCGAGAAGGAACTGGCCGAGATGGGCGCGCAGCTCAACGATTGGCCCATTGTCGCCAGCGGCACCGAGGGCTACCGCACGGCGGAAGTCACCCTGGGCGGCGTCGATACCCGCGAATTGTCGTCCAGCAGCATGGAATCCAAACGCGTGCCCGGCCTGTATTTCATCGGCGAAGTGGTCGACGTGACCGGCTGGCTGGGAGGCTACAATTTCCAGTGGGCATGGGCCAGCGGGCACGCCGCCGGACTGGTCGTGTAGCTGACAAGAAGCAGGAACGTGCTCCGCGCGTAATCGGGGGGCACGGCACGTTTTCCGGGCCCATGGAAGAAGAATTGGGAGCAGGCACGTTTGTAACTTGACTTTGGCTCTAATGAGCGACACTGTTTAACTCAAGCGCTAACCGCGAAGGCCCTGCCAGGAGGTGATTATGAGCCTCTTCTACAAATTGCAGTATTTGATTGGGTTAACGCCTTGGGAGCGGATGCCGTCGCTTCCTATTGGCGAACAGGCCATTGCGCTCCTTGACCAGGCGGAAAGCGGTCGCGAACCACCTTACGGGCGTGCGCTCGACCTCGGATGCGGCACGGGGTTCTGGTCGGTTCGTCTTGCCCGGCGCGGGTGGGACGTGACCGGCGTCGATATCGTGCCGAAGGCGCTGCGCACTGCCCGCAAACGCGCGCGCGCAGCCGGGGTCGATATCCACTTTGCCGAAGGGAGCATCACGGCGCTCACGACCCCGGGCATTGGTTCGGGGTTTCGTCTCATCCTGGACTTTGGCGCCGTACATGGTCTTGCGCCGGAGCAGGTACAGGCGGTCGGCCGTGAGGTAACTGCAGTGGCCTCCGGGGATGCCATGCTCGTCATGTACGCGTTCTCGCCCGGCCGTAGAGGACCGCTACCACGGGGGATCAGCCGGGAAGAAATCGAACAAGCTTACGGAGGCTGGACAATCACCAACGAGGAATCGTTCGACATTACCGGTGCTCCACGCTTTGTGCAAAAAGCCCGTCCCCGTTTTTATTGCCTTCGCCGCACCGGCGGCTCAGCGTGAGAATTCGGGGTCAGGCCAAGGGGTACACGTTCGCACGGCCTCGAGTTTGAACCCTCTGGGAAAGGTCAGACACTTATTGGCGAGGCGTTTGGAGTTAGCATTGAGCTGGTTGGACGTTGCCGTCCTTTTGGCCATTTAGGCATCCCAAGCTATGGATAAGCGCAAGACGGACCTGAATCCGGACTCGTGGGTGGTTGCCGCCGGCCGCGAGACCGAGCCCGGTGCCCCGCTCAACGTGCCGCTCGTGCCGGCGTCGAACTTCATGCTCGGCGCCGGGCGCTCGTACTCGCGGAATGACGGGACGCCGACCTGGGAGGCACTCGAGGCCCTGGTCGGCGGGCTGGAAGGCGGGAAGGCCGTGGCGTTCGCCTCGGGCATGGCCGCGGTCGCGGCGGTGTTCGACTGGCTTGTGGCCGGGACGGTCGTCGCGCTGCCGGAGGATTGCTACCAGGGGGTTGCCGCCCTGGCGGACGCGGGTGCAGAAAAAGGGTACTGGTCGGTGCGGCGCCTGGGCGTGGAAGATACGGCGGGCTGGGTCCGGGCCTGCGGCGAGGCGGACCTGGTCTGGCTGGAGTCGCCTTCGAACCCGCTCCTTTCGGTCGCCGACCTCGAGGCCATCTGCGCCGCGCCGCGCAAGGCGGGGACGATCGTGGCCGTGGACAATACCTTTGCCACGCCCCTGAACCAGCAGCCGCTCGAGCTGGGCGCGACCGTGTCCGTGCAGTCGGCCACCAAGTTCATTGGCGGCCACTCCGACCTGCTCGCCGGCGTTGCCACGACCCGGGACGAGACGACGTGGCAGGCGATGCGGCGGTCTCGCGAGATGGCCGGCGCGACGCCGGGCGCCCTCGAGGCGTTTCTGGCCGTCCGCGGCGCCCGCACGCTGGCCGTCCGACTGGAGTGCGCCCAGCGGACTGCGATGGTCCTCGCGGAACGGCTGGAGACCCATCCGCGGGTCAGCTGCGTGCGCTACCCGGGCCTGCCCTCGCACCCGACCCACGCCGTCGCGAAGCGCGTGCTGAAGGGGTTCGGAACCATCATCTCCTTCGACGTCGCCGGCGACGCCGGGGCCGCTGATCGGGTGTGCGAACGCGTCCGCCTCATCCGCCACGCCACCAGCCTCGGCGCCGTCGAATCGACCATGGAACGCCGCGCCGCGAACGCGGGCCAGGAGCACCTCCCGCCCTCGCTCCTGCGCCTGAGCGTCGGCATCGAGAATCCGAACGACCTCTGGTCCGACCTCGATGCCGCGCTCTGCTCCACCGCGCCCTGATCCGGCGCGAATAATGGGGGGCAGACCTCATTTTCACGGCGCATTCTTTTGCAATACATGGAACCGCCCATGAACAGAAATACAGTCTTGAGAGTGGCTAGATCAACGGACAACCTGGACAAGATTGCTCAAATGTATATGGATGGGTTGGGCTTTGAGCGTCTATTCGAATTTAAAAATCACGATGGATTTGACGGTGTGATTCTGGGATCAAGATCCCACCTCTATCACCTGGAGTTTACGCAATGCATGGGTGAGATGGCTGGCAAGGCCCCGACAAAGGACAATTTGTTGGTGTTCTACATTCCAGATAAGTCAGAATGGCAGCACATATGCAAACGCATGAAGCAGTCCGGGTTTGATTGCGTTGCTTCGTTCAACCCATACTGGGATGTATCCGGTAAAACGTTCGAAGATCTCGATGGATACAGGGTCGTTATACAAAACGAGCAATGGTCAGACTAAGCAACATTAAAGGCGGAAAATGAAAATCTGGGTTGATGCGGATGCCTGTCCGGTGGCCATCAAGGAGATCCTGTTCAAGGCGGCCCAGCGTACGGGGATTCCCTTGACCCTGGTCGCGAATCAACCCGTGCGCATCCCCCCGTCGCCCCTCATCAAGATGCTTCAGGTGGCTTCCGGCTTCGACGTCGCGGATAACGAAATTGTCAAAAGGATTGGGGCTGGCGATCTGGTGGTCACCAGCGACATCCCATTGGCGGCGGAGGTCATTGCAAAGGGCGGGCATGCGCTCAGTCCTCGCGGCGAACTTCACACCAGGGACAACATTGGAGCCCGCCTCAACATGAGGGACTTCATGGATACCATGCGGGCGAGCGGCCTGGATACCGGTGGTCCGCCGCCTCTTGGTCAAAAAGACAGGAAGGCCTTCGCCGATCATCTCGACAGATGGCTGACCCTGAATAAAGAATAGGGAGCCGGCCGCGTAATCCGGGTTGTTTCATAAACGGGAACTGAGCGTATCGGCTGGCGCCACCTCGCGAATCTATTGGAATCGTGTAACAATTGGGACCGCGCCGCCGGTGCGGCGCAACGATCAACGCAACCGGGAGGTTCCAGCATGAATGTTCTGCGCCGCAGTCTCGTTCCGTTCGCCGCATCCTTGATCCTGCTCGCATCGGGGGCCGGCATCGCCTCGGCCGCTTCGGGCCCGCAGCCGCTCTACAGCGGCATGCAGTGGCGCCTGGTGGGACCGTTCCTGGGCGGACGCGTGGAAGCGGTGGCGGGCGTGCCCTCGCAGCCGAACACCTTCTACTTCGGCGCGGTGGTCGGCGGCGTCTGGAAGACGACGGACGGCGGCAACACCTGGCATCCCATCTTCGACAAGGCACCGATCGGCTCGATCGGCGCGATCGCCGTCGCGCCCTCGGATCCCAATGTCATCTACGTGGGCACCGGCGAGCGCGCGCCGCGCGGCGACATCTCCTTCGGCAACGGCGTGTACAAGTCCACCGATGCCGGCAAGAGCTGGCATCACATGGGCCTCGACGACACCCGCCATATCGGACGCATCCTCGTCGACCCGAAGAATCCCGACATCGTCCTGGCCGCGGCGCTGGGGCACGTGTACGGCCCCAACAAGGAACGCGGCGTATTCCGCTCCACCGACGGCGGCAAGACCTGGACGAAGGTCCTGTACAAGAACGCGGACACGGGCGCCATCGATCTCGCCGCCGACCCGCACAACCCGCGCATCGTCTACGCGGCGTTGTGGCAGGTGCGACGCACGCCGTGGAGCCTGACCAACGGCGGCCCCGGCAGCGGCCTGTACCGCTCCACCGACGGTGGCAAGACCTGGACGCAGCTTGAAGGCCACGGTCTGCCGGCCAAACCGCTGGGGCGGATTTCCGTCTCCGTCTCGGGCGCGAACGGCAACATCGTCTATGCATTGATTAACGCTCGCAAGGGCGGCCTCTACCGCTCCGACGACGGGGGCGGGACGTGGCAGTTGATCAATGACGACCAGCACCTGCGCCAACGCCCCTGGTACTACTTCGGCGTCCACGCCGACCCGAAGAACCCGGACAAGGTCTGGCTGCTCAACTTCAAGCTCAACGTCTCCACCGACGGAGGCAAGACGTTCACGCAGGTCGCGACGCCGCACGTGGACAACCACGCGATGTGGATCGACCCGCGGGATCCAGAGCGGATCATCGAGGGCAACGACGGCGGCGCGACGGTGACCGTCAACGGCGGCCACAGCTGGAGCAGCGAGGAGAACCAGCCCACGGGGCAGTTCTACCACGCGGCCACCGACGACCGCTTCCCCTACCGCATCTACGGCGCACAGCAGGACCGCGGCAGCATCGCCATCGCCAACGCCAGCCGCTTCGGCCCGATCACGACCCACAACTGGTACAACGTCGCCGGCGGCGAGAGCGGTTACGTGCTCCCTGTGCCGGGCAACCCGGACGTGGTCTACGCCGGCTCCTACTTCGGCGACACCACCCGCTACACGATCAGTACGGGCGAGGTGCAGGACGTCACGCCGTGGCCGCTCAATCCCGAGGGCCAGCCGGCCGCGAACGTGAAGTACCGCTTCAGCTGGACCTCGCCGCTCGCGTTCTCGCCGCAGGACCCGACGGTGCTGTACTCGGGCTCGCAGTACGTGCTCGAGAGCACCGACTCGGGCCGCAGCTGGCATCCCATCAGCCCCGACCTGACGCGCGACGACAAATCGAAGCAGCAACTGTCCGGCGGACCCATCACCAAGGACAACGTCGGCGCCGAATACTACGACGTGGTCTACACGATCGCCCCTTCCCCGGTTAAGGGGGGCGTGATCTGGGCGGGGACCGACGACGGCCTGATTCACATCACGCGCGACGGCGGCAAGCACTGGCAGAACGTGACGCCGAGCGGCATGCCGAAGTGGGCGACGGTGAGCCTGATCGACGCCTCGACGTTCGACGCCGGCACCGCCTATGCCGCGGTCAACGCGCACAAGGGCGACGACATGACGCCCTACATCTACCGCACGCGCGACTACGGGCGGGACTGGACGCGCATCAGCGACGGGATCGACGCGCCCGCCTACGTCCACGCCGTGCGCGAGGATCCCGATCAGAGGGGACTGCTGTTCGCGGGGACGGAAACCGGCGCTTACGTGTCGTTCAACGACGGCGGACACTGGTATCCGCTGCAGATGAACCTGCCGGTGACCTCGGTACGCGACCTGGCGATCAAGGACGGCGACCTCATCGCCGCCACGCACGGGCGCGGCTTCTGGGTGCTGGACGACATCGCGCCCCTGGAGCAGGTTGCGGCGGGGACGCGGGCGGACGACAAGCCCGTGCTGTTCGAGCCGGGCACCGCCATCCGCACCAACCTGTCCAGCGCCAAGGGCGGCTCCGACAGCGGCAGCAACCCGGACGAGGGCGCGCTTCTCACCTACTATCTTCCCGCCGCGCCGAAGGGCGGCGCCACGTTGAAGATCGTGGATTCCGGCGGCGCGGTGATCCGCACCTGGTCCAGCACGGCCAAGAAGGAGTACCGCAAGCTCGATGCCGGCGCCGGCAGCCACCGCCTGGCCTGGAACCTGCGCTACGACGCCCCCACGCCGATCGAGGGCGTCAAGCCGGTGTTCGAAGGGGGCTTCCCCGTCACGCCTGCGGTCGTGCCCGGCACCTACACGGCCGAGCTGACCCTCGGCGGCCACACCTATCGCCAGCCGGTGACGGTGAAGCTCGATCCCCGGCTGAAGGCGACCCCCGCGGACCTGCAGAAGCAGCTCGCCCTGATGCTGGACATCCATCACGCCATCGACGCCGACCACCGCGCGTTCAATGGGCTGCATGACCTGCACGGCCAGCTCGAGCGCCTGGAGAAGCGTCTCGGCGATGCGGCCAGGACGAAGGACGTCGCCGCGCAGGTGCGGTCACTGGCGGCGGAAGCCGAGGACATCGCGGGCAAACTCTTCCAGTCCAGGGCGCAGGCGCCGAAGTGGCTTTTCATGAACTATCCCGGGCAGATCAACATGCGCCTGGTGTCGCTGGAATACTCGGTCGCTGCCGCCAACGCGGCGCCCACCGCACAGCAGGAAGCGGTTTTCGCGGAACTGAACCAGCAGCTCCAGGCACAGCTCGCGCGCTGGACCGCCCTGCGCACACAAAAGATTCCCGGCCTCGACGCCAGCCTGCAGGCAAAGGGCGTGCCGGTGGTGTCGGCGGAGGAGTGAGCATGCGGAGGTCGGGCTGATGCAGGAAGCCCGACACCGAGGCCCAAAGGAAGGTGTGATGTTCAGGATCAAGCAGATCGATCATCTGGTGCTGCGGGTCGTCGATATCGATTCGATGATGACGTTCTACATGGACGTGCTGGGCTGCTCGCTGGAGAAGGTCCAGGAGCAGTCGGGGCTGTACCAATTACGGGCCGGGTCCTCGTTGATCGATATGGTGCCGGTGGACGGCAAGATCGGGAAAATGGGGGGTGCACCTCCGGGCAAGGAAGGCCGCAATCTGGATCACTTGTGCCTGAGCATCGAGCCGTTCGACGGGGAAGAGATTCTCGAGTATTTACGCGGCAAGGGCCATGACGGGGGACAGGTCGAGTCACGCTACGGCGCCGAAGGCTCGGGGCCCTCGATCTATGTAACCGACCCCGAGGGCAACGTGGTCGAGCTCAAGGGGCCGCCCTGGAAGACGTAGGTTGGGCTGACGGAGGAAGCCCAACGCGGCGGCAGGATCAGGCTGGGATGTTGGGCTTCCTCCGTCAGCCCAGCCTACGTGCTGCGGTTCGTTAATTAAAATGGGTATTGCCATGAGTGCCAGTGATCGCGTTCCGCCGATTATGCATATACCGCCGCCGTTCTGGTTCGCGGCCGCGTTCTTCGCCGGCTGGAGTTTGCAGTTCCTGGTTCCGCTCACGACGCATTCGCCAACCATTGCCGCGATCAGCCGGTTCATTGGTGTCGGGCTGCTTGTCTGTGGTGTGCTGCTCGCGCTGTCCTGCTTCATCATGTTCCAGCTCGCACGCACGACCGTCATTCCGCACGGCAGGGCATCGAGCCTGGTGACCCGCGGACCATACCGGTTCACGCGCAATCCGATGTACGTGAGCCTGGTGCTGGCGTACCTGGGCGGAGTCGGGTTGGTCGTTTCACTGTGGCCGCTGATTCTATTGATTGTGCCGTTGGTGATCGTCAATCGGATCGTGATCCCGTTCGAGGAGTCGCGGCTGCGGAAAGCATTCGGCAGCGAATACGAAACCTATTGCGCCAAAGTACGCCGCTGGATCTGACCAACCGTAGGTTGGGCTGAGGCACGAAGCCCAACGCGGGAACTCAATCAGGTGCGCTTGCGAAGGAAGACGTGCAGCGCGCGTTTCCCGGCGACGTGCTCCGTGCATTCGTAGCCGAGTGCCGGGAGGTCGAGGCCGTTCATCAGGTGTTCGCCGGATCCCAGCAGGACGGGGCTGAGGGCGAGGTGCAGTTCATCGATCGAGCCCGCCTGCAGGTACTGGCGGATCGTGGCGACGCCGCCGCCGACACGCACGTCGCGCCCGCCCGCCGCGGTTTTCGCCTGCTTCAGCGCGGAGTCGATGCCGTCCGTCACGAAGTGGAACACCGTGCCGCCCGCCATCTTCAGTGACTGGCGCGGATGGTGGGTCAGAACGAACACCGGCGTGTGATAGGGCGGCTCCTCGCCCCACCATCCCCGCCAGTTCTCGTCGGGCCACGGCCCGCGAACCGGTCCGAACATGTTGCGCCCGAGGATCCAGGCACCGACGCGATCGAAGCCGCGCTCGGCCATGTCGTTGTCCACGCCGGTTTCTCCTCCTTGCTGGCCCTGCATCCTGCGCCAGGCCCGGGTGTGGAAGAACCACTCCATCACGTCGGGGCCGCCTCGTCCAAGCGGATTCTGCAGGTCCTGGCCGGCTCCGGCGCCGTACCCGTCAAGGGATATCGCGAAGCTCGATACACGCACGCGGGACATTATCCGAACCCTCCACGGTCTTGAACGATGAACGTAGGTTGGGCTTCCTGCTCCAGCCCAACCTACTTCGGAACCGGACGCACCGGCGGCAACGCCGCACACAGTCCGATGTGCCCCAGGCTGGTCTTGTAGAACGCGTCGTGGCGGTGGGCCGCTGCCTGGACCAGGCGCTGGAAACTGGGGCTGTCGGTACGCATGATTTCCAGCGGCAGGCGCTGGCCCTTGGGGAGGTCGGTGGCGAGTCGCACTTTCAGGATCGGCGTGGCTTTGCCGAGGTCGTGGTAGACGCCCATGTTGTCCGCCGGGCCGCGCGGCAACGACGAGAGCAGCGGCATACCCTGCACCACGCGGCCGACCACGGCCAGATTGCGGTCGATGCGCCGGGCGGTGCCGATCACTGCGTAGAGCGTGTTGCTGTTGCCGCTGTCCGGCGCGATGTCGCGCGAAACGCCCACGGTGCCGTAGCAGTGCGCGATCCAGGCCGTGTGCGCCTTCGGATCGATGCCGACGGGGAAGTCGCCGGAAAAGCCGACTTCCGGCGCGTAGGCGTCCGGACTGTCGAGCTTTACGAAGGGCATCGAGGCCGTGACCTGCCGCTCGAACTCTGGCGGCAGGGTCTTCTTGGCCTTGCCCATGGATTTGGCTTTCTTCGGATCCTCGGCGTTCGGGTCGCCCCACTGCACCACGAAGTTGTCCACCACGCGGTACACCGAGGTGTCGTCGAAATAGCGTTCCTGCACCAGCGTCTTCAGGTTGGCAACGTGTGCCGGCGCCCACGACGGCGCGAGATCGATCACGACGACGCCTTTCGGCAGATACATGTACAACGTATTCGCTGGATCCAGTACATGCCATTCGGCGGGCTTCGATTCCTTGATGATCTGGCTGCGCGAGGGCGTGTCCTGCGTGGCGGCCCGGGCGTCGATCGCCAGCAGGGAAACACAGGCGACGGCGAGGCAGGTGGCGTGGAAGGCTCGCATGGCAAGCGCTCCGGATCGGTTACGCGGGAATGCTAGCATGCCTGATAGACGCAAAGGCTGCTGAGTGAATAGACAAGGGAGGCCGGGCATGCCTGGGAATGAAAAGGTGCTGGACCCCGCCGCGGCGCAGGCCTATTACGACCGATTCGGTAAGAAGCAGGACAGCCAGGGCTTTTACGAAGACCCGGCGCTCGATGAGCTTGTAGCCCATGCGGACTTCCAGGATGCGCGGCGCGTGTTCGAGTTCGGCTGCGGCACGGGTAAGTTTGCCGCCCGTCTCATGGGGAGACATCTGCCTGCCTCGGCGAGCTATTGCGGAAGCGACATCAGCCCCGTCATGGTCGATCTTGCAAAGCTCCGGCTGGAGCCCTACGGGGATCGGGCGCAGGTCGTCCTCTCTGATGGCGCAGTGCGGTTTCCCGTCCCGGACCGCTCGGTCGACCGCGTCGTCTGCACCTACGTGCTCGATCTGCTCTCGAAAGCGGACATTGGGCAGTTCTTCTCGGAGGCCCGCCGGGTTCTGATGCCCGGCGGGAGAGTCTGCATCGCGAGCCTGACACGGGGCGTAGGCATTCCGTCGCGCATCGTTTCGTCACTATGGATGTTGGTATTCCGGGTGAACCCGGCTCTGGTTGGAGGATGCCGTCCGCTTGATCTTGACGCTCTCGTCGATCCCCAGGCATGGCAGGTCTTGCGCCGGAAGGTCGTGGCCCCGTTTGCAGTGCCGTCGGAAGTACTGGTCCTGCAGAACAAAGCTGAATAGGGCTACGCATTCTATTCGCAGAACACATGGACCTTGTCGCCCTTCTCGGTCTCGATGTTGATGTCGAGCTCGGCGAGTGCGTTGTCCAGGTCCTCGCCTTTCAATTTGCCCAGGTGCGAGAGGTCGATGCCCTGCTCGGACAATTGCTTGCCCGCCTTGCCCGGCACCAGGGCGGACAGCTTGATGCCGGTCATGACGAGTTTCAAAGGCAGCCGGATATTCACGTTGTCGCGGTCGGGCTTGTCCACGAAGACGCGGAGGTAGCGTAATTTCCCTGCGTGCGATTTGTCCTCGCCGTTGTTGGCGGCCGCTTCGACCTCGTGTGCTCTTCCCGTCGTTTCATCCGGGGCCAGGTGGTCGAGGAGCTGCTCTGCTTCATCCGGCGTAATCTTTCCCGCCGCGAGCATGTCCAGCACCTTGCGTTTTTCTGCACTCATCGTCGTTCTCCTTTTCTGCCGTTTGTAGGCAAGCATTCCAATCTTCAACGTTATCTCCCGCCGCGCAGCTTTTCCAGCGCTTCCTCGACCGTTATCTCGCCGTGCTCCAGCCGCTCGAGGACCTGCAGGTTGGAGGATGGGGCGTCGAGGGCGTGATCGAGCTTGTCCACGATGGCGTTCAAGCGGTTCTTCACCGTCGGGTAGCTGATCTCGAACATATCCTCCATGCGCTTGATCGAGCCGTGGCAGCGCAGGAAGGCGGTCACGAAAAGCTGCTCCTGCAGGCTCAGGCCGGCCAGGGTCGGCACCTCGAACTCGCCCTCCATGGCGACGTGGCCCTGGGGGCAGCTCAGCCGCTGCACCCGCATGGGGGCGCCGCATTCCGGGCATGTGGCTTTGGAAATATCCATCGGACTCGCTCCTTTTAAGCCAGTATAGCCATAAGAATTAATAATATCAATATAGAAGTTAATGAAATTAATATTTATCGCGATTCTATGTGAGATATTCGACTCTGCTGCGGTTGCCGGGCCGGGCGTGTGTTCGCCCCGGATGATGCGTGCAGGGAGCGGCGCCGGCTCGAGTGACTAAGGGGAGTGCGACGTCGGGGGTCAGGCGGGTCGATCGTCAGGCGTTGGGGGCAGCGAGAGTGCAACCCGTGTATATGTAGCCCTCAGCCTGGAGCACCCGTCCGTTGCAGACATCTCCCGCAAGGCCTTCATGAAGCGTACCGTTGATCGTGCCCATGAACGTGTTGTTTGAGACATCCAGCTCGATATGGACGTCCTGGAAGTCCAGCATGGTTTTCACGAGGGGGTACAGGCATTTGTACACGCTTTCCTTGGCGCTGAAGATGATCTTGGCAAGACGGAGCCGGTCCTCGGCCCGGCTGTTGGCGCAGGCTGCCTTTTCGAGCTCGTCGCAGACGATATCCACCAGGTCCGCATCCAGTCCCGTATCTTTCTCGACATCCACGCCCAGGCTGGTCAGTTCCCGTTTTTGACGGCCGATGGATACGACGCATACGTCATCGGTATGACTTATGCTCCCCGTGATGCCTTCCGGCCAGACAGGGGCACCGTGCCGGTCTTTCGCGATTGTCGGGTCCCCGCTGAATCCCAGTTGTCTCAGAATGCCGCGGGCACAGGTTCTGCCTGCAGCGAATTCGCGGCTGCGTTTATCTACCGCATTTTCGATTATTGCCTTCTCTTCGCGCGTAAGCTCCGCGCTCCACATCCATGGTGACGCGGCTTCGGTTATTACGCCTTCCGGAAAGAGGCTGTCCAGCATGCTGTTACTTGCCAACCAGGCTTGAACACGGACTCTCACGATTATAGTGGCCCGCCATTGGCCGCTGTCCCGTCGTGCCTGCCGGGGGTCTCGTCCGGAGCTCTTGCCGTCTCTGGCGCTTCGGTTTCGAAGCGAGGTTCGGGCGCATCCCGGAGCGGTGAGCCGGTTCCGCCATCGCGGCATTTAACGGTCGTCCCGGGATTTTCCCCGGCCGGCTTGATTCGACTCTGAAAACCCGTCTTTTCGTGTGCTGATCCATCCCGCGCAACCCCCGTCCCGCTGCCCATCGGGTGATGCTTGGCACAGGTTCAGGCATTTCCCCGATACGACGCGAACACCTGCTGTGGATAAAGTAAAGACGGTGTAAACAAAGGGCCCGGAAGGGCCGGAAATCAGCGCTTGGGCGCCTCACATGCATGTCGACCTGCAAGGGAGTAATGGATATTAATTTAAGAGTCGTCAAGCTGTCCAGCAGTCGGACCTATAGTCACCCGGGTGGCGCTCTTCCGTGGCGTTCCAACGAGTTACGGCATGAGGCTGGCAAGCATCTGAGACCTTATGCTTTGGCGCAAGCAGGTTATCGGGCGACCAAGGATGAGGGTCTATGCAACTTGCGGTAATCCCCCGGTTATGTGGATGTGATTGTTTAGTAACCTGCAATTGCGTTCCGTCTGCCGGGCGCCGTTTCAGGCGGTGGCGGTTCGTACAGTACGCCAGCCCGGAGCGCGAGACCGCCGGATCGAGAAACTTGCGTACCACCATCAGCAGGCCGTCCGGATGGTCCGAGCGACAACATGGCGGCGACGATCTTCAAGGGCAGGGCGTGGATGCGCCTTGTATGCCCGTTGAGTTGCAGAATTTGCGTAATCCGGTTTATCCCCGTAATTCAAGATGCGGGCCAGATCGGAGTCGTCGCTGACGGCGGGTGGTGGAAGCATGGATAAAATGATCGATACGTATGAGCTGTCGCCCATGCAGGGGGGGATGCTTTTTCATGCGTTGAGTGGGCCCGGTCGCGGCGTTGACATCGAGCAGATCGTCATCAGCCTTGAGGAAGCTTTCGATCCCGAGCGATTCGAACGTGCATGGCAGGTAGTCATGGAGCGGCATGCGGTCCTGCGCACGCGCTTTCGTTGGGAAGGTGTTACCGAACCCGTACAGGAAATTGTGGCGAGCGCAGAGCTGCCCGTGACCCGTGTGGACTGGCAGGACGTATCGGAAGCAACCGCCGAGCAGCGGTTCGCGGCGCAGCTGTCCGCCGATCGCCATGCGGACTTCGACATGGCGCACGCGCCCCTGATGAGGCTTTTCGTCGCGCGGTATCCGACCGGCCGGACACGAGTCATCTGGACTTTCCATCATGCATTGCTCGACGGTCGTTCCTTCGCCATCGTACTGCACGAACTGTTCCTGGTGTACGACGGCTTGCGCCGCGATTCCGTACCTGCCCTGCCGCCGACAACGTCCTACCGCGACTACATCGAATGGCGCCGCGCGCTTGATTTGGCGGCGGCGGAAGCGTACTGGCGCAAATTGCTGCACGGCTTCCGTGCGCCGACGCCATTCGCCGTCGATCTGGCCAGGCTCGAAGGCGGTGCGGACAAGCTCGAAGGCGAACCCTTCGGCTTTTGTCAGCAGCGTCTTTCGCGAACGCTGACCGGGTGTTTGCGTGGCGCGGCAAGTACCGCGGACGTTACCGTCAACACGATGCTGCAGGCGGCATGGACAGTGTTGCTGCATCGATACAGCGGCGAGTCGGACATTGTCTTCGGCGCGACTCGCGCTGGCCGACAGACCGGTCTGAACAATGCCCAAAACATGGTTGGGCTGTTCATCAACACATTGCCGATTCGCATACCCGTCGACGGCGACACGGCTATCTTTGACTTGCTGCAAACCCTGCGCGCACAGCAGGTGGCCGTGCGTCCGTATGAACACACGCCGTTGGCGGCCGTACAGTCCTGGAGCGAGGTGACCCGCGGCACGTCGCTATTCGAGAGCGTGGTCGTTTACGATCATGCCAGTCTCGATGCGCAGATGAAGAGCGAGCACTCGTCCGGCCGCCATTTCGAGTACACCGGGCAGACGAACTTCCCGCTGGCCCTGATAGCGTACGGTGACGACGAGATGTTGCTGCGCCTGGAATATTCGCGCGGGCGTTTCCCCGATGCCGCAATCCAGCGCATGATGGGGCATCTATCAATGCTGCTAACCGGACTGGCCGTCGGTCGGGCAGAACGTATTCGCGATCTCGATCTGGTCAGCGATGCGGAGCGTGTGCAGTTGACCGGGGGTGCGCCGATCGAGCGGGCTGCGGTGCACCACGCGAGCCTGCACGAAGGTTTCGAGCGCCAGGCCGAGCGCACGCCCGAGGCGATCGCGGTGGTGTGCGGCAGCGGCGAGGCGCGCGTCGAGCTCAGCTACGCCGAACTGGAGCGTCGCGCCGATGCGCTGGCGCGGCATCTGCGCGCCCTCGGGGTGGTGCCCAACCAACTCGTGGGCCTGCGCACCGAGCGCAATGCCGATCTGGTGATCGGCATTCTGGGCATTCTCAAGGCCGGCGGCGCCTATCTGCCGCTCGATCCGGTCTATCCGAGCGAGCGCATCGCCTTCATGCTGCGCGATGCCGAGGCGCGCATCGTGGTGACGCAGCGTGCGCTGGCCGAGGAGTTGTCCGCACTGGCGGTGACCTGCGTGTGTCTGGACGAACCCCTGCCCGAGGCACCGGAGGCGGGGCCGGTGGCGGTCTCGCCCGAGGATCTCGCCTACGTGATCTACACCTCCGGCTCGACCGGTCAGCCCAAGGGGGTGCGCATCACCCATCGCAATGTGCTGCGCCTGTTCTCGGCGACACAGGCCTGGTTCGACTTCAATCCCGACGATGTCTGGACCCTGTTTCACTCCTACGCCTTCGATTTCTCGGTCTGGGAGCTGTGGGGTGCGCTGCTGTACGGGGGCCGCCTCGTGGTCGTGCCGCAGGAGATCAGTCGCCACCCCGAGGCGTTTCGCGAACTGCTGCTGCACGAGCGCGTGAGCGTGCTCAGCCAGACGCCGACCGCCTTTCGCCAGCTCATCGACATCGATTGCACCTTGCCCCCCGGCGCCTTTGCCCTGCGCTATGTCATCTTCGGCGGCGAGGCGCTGGAGCTGCAAAGTCTCAAGCCGTGGATGGAGCGCTACGGCGAGCAGGCACCGCGGCTGATCAACATGTACGGCATCACCGAGACGACCGTGCACGTCACCTACCGGCCCGTGAGCCGCGCCGATCTTGATGCCGGCACCGGCAGCATCATCGGCGTGCCGGTTCCCGACCTGCGTGTCTACCTTCTCGATCCCGAGGGACGCCCCGTTCCGCTGGGGGTGCCCGGGGAGATGTATATCGCCGGCGGCGGTGTCGCCGAGGGCTATCTCGACCGTCCCGAGCTCACGGCCGGGCGTTTTGTGCCCGATCCGTTCCAACCCCACGACGCCTCGCGGCCGCCACCGCGCATGTACCGCAGCGGCGATCTTGCCAGGCGCCGGGACAACGGCGAGCTGGAGTACCTCGGCCGTATCGACCAGCAGGTCAAGATCCGGGGCTTTCGCATCGAGCTGGGCGAGATCGAGGCTGCGCTCGCATCGCACCCGGGCGTGCGCCAGGTCGCGGTCAT
>Ga0102953_1001215_pt1 | contig 16578 bp, 12 predicted proteins | sample SalPon2A_C_D2_MG_FD_78509 | JGI IMG/M metagenome (GOLD analysis project Ga0102953, IMG submission 78509) | Soil microbial communities from South San Francisco under conditions of wetland restoration - Salt Pond MetaG R2A_C_D2_MG | ecosystem: Environmental > Terrestrial > Soil > Wetlands | place... | reverse complement strand
CGTTTTTTCTTCTTTTTGCGCCAGGTTGAAGAACGTTTTCAGTGCGACAATGTTCGACTTCAGCGTATTTCCCAACATCAGTCCGGCAATGGGAATCAGGATGTCAGCTTTGAAAATATGGTCAATCTGCACAATGGCCAGGTTAAAATAGAACAAGGTAACCAAGGTGGGAATGAGCATGGAAATAAAGGTTGGGAGCAGTAATTTTTTAAGGCGCAAAGAGGAATTCCGAATACCTGACAAGGCAGCAAAAATAACCATCAGAAAAACATACGTAATATTGATAAAGGCATTGTCGAGCTTGAAAATGTACTTCAGGTAAACAGCCACAAAGCTCAGTTGAACGAGCATTCGCAAGACTGAAATGGCCATTCGTTTATTGAACCCCAGACGAAGCTGCCAGACAATCAGCATGGTTGGGGCAATGAGTAAAAGTCCCAGGACCAAACCGCTGATTGAAATGTTGGCTGCATTCATTGGATAAAGGTTGAAACAATTTTCATGTTGGGGATTTGCCACTCCGGATCATGACTCACACAGACGACCGTTTTTTTAGTTTGCTCAATGAAGTCGATAAATCGACTTTTCTGCCGATCATCCATGGCGGAAGTTGGCTCATCCAATAATAACACCGGCCGGTCCAGCAAGATGATTAAAATCCAACCTAAACGTTGACGCTCTCCTCCTGAGATGATGCTGGTGTTTTTGTCCAGAATTTCTTCGGACAAGTCATAATCATAGAGTTTCTCAATGAATAATTCATCCGTATAATTTAGGTGTCTGTTGGCAGAAAACTGGAAAATTTCGTGAAACACCTCGCGCACTTTTCCATTCGGAAAATCGACATCCTGGCTCAAGTAGGCCACCTGTTTTCTGACGGACTGAATATTTCTTGTGGTAATTGGTTTTTTCTTAAAATAAATGGTGCCTTCATCAGGGGTGGTGAATCCCAGGATCAAACGAAGCAGGCTTGTTTTTCCACTTCCTGAATGAGCATACAACAACACTTTATCTCCTTTACGAATTCGAAGATCAAAGTTTTTCAACAACAGCTTATTCCCCAGGGAGAGGGACACACCTTTAAATCGTATCATGAAGAATAAGAAAAGTAAGACAAAAAAGCCGGACCAAATCAGTCCGGCTTTGGATTATTTTAACTCGCTTTTAATCGCTGTGAACTGCTTCTGTTAATCTTTTCCATGGCGTAGTCGCGTGTGATTGTCAACTGCTTAATACCGTCCGAAGGGCTGTCAAACATAGCGTCGTTCATGATGTTTTCGCAAATGGATCGTAATCCACGAGCACCAAGCTTGAATTCGATGGCTTTATCAACGACGAATTCCAAGGCGTCTTCCTCAAACGACAAATCAATGTCATCAAGTTTGAAAAGTTTAAGGTACTGTTTGATGATCGAGTTCCGGGGCTCGGTCAGGATATTCCGCAAAGCATGTCGGTCAAGTGGCTCCAGGTATGTCAACACTGGCAGACGACCAATAATTTCCGGAATCAGGCCGAAACTTTTCAAATCCTGCGGAGAAATGTATTGCAACATATTTTCGCGGTCAATGTGATCGACTTGTTTCTGAGCGCCAAACCCAACTACGGCTGTATTTAAACGTTGAGAAATTTTCTTTTCAATGCCATCAAAGGCGCCGCCGCAAATAAACAGGATGTTTTTGGTATTCACCGGGATCATTTTTTGTTCCGGGTGTTTACGACCTCCCTGTGGTGGAACGTTGACAACAGAACCTTCCAATAGTTTTAACAAACCTTGTTGAACGCCTTCGCCAGATACATCGCGGGTGATGGATGGATTATCACTTTTGCGGGCAATTTTATCCAGCTCATCAATAAAAACGATGCCACGTTCTGCTGCATCAACGTTGTAGTCGGCAGCTTGTAACAGGCGGGTTAACAAGCTTTCAATATCTTCACCTACATAACCGGCTTCAGTTAACACGGTTGCATCTACAATGGTGAATGGTACATGTAACATACGCGCAATGGTACGAGCCAAAAGCGTTTTTCCGGTTCCGGTTTGTCCTACCAGGACGATGTTTGATTTTTCAATCTCAGTTTCGTCGTTGGTCACTTTTTGGGTCAATCGTTTGTAGTGGTTGTACACGGCAACAGATAAAATCCGCTTGGCCTGATCCTGACCAATCACATATTGGTCCAGAAACTCCTTAATTTCTTTTGGTTTCAGAAGTTTTAGTCCATTCAGATCAAATTCGCTGTCTTTTTTAAATTCTTCCTCTACAATGGCATACGCCTGCTCAATGCAATGGTCACAAATGTGTCCATCCATTCCTGCAATCAACAGGTTCGTATCTTTTTTTTCTTTTCCGCAAAAAGAACATTTATCCATGGTGTATTCCTCTACTTCTTATTCTTATTTACTTCTAATCAGAATCTCGTCAATCATTCCGTAATCCTTGGCTTCTTCAGATGTCATCCAGTGGTCACGATCTGAGTCTTTTTCAACCTGCTCATACGTATTGTGAGAATGTTTGGCGATAATGTCGTATAGTTCCTTTTTCATTTTAAGGATTTCCCGGGCAGTGATTTCAATATCGGAAGCCTGCCCCTGTGCGCCACCCATTGGCTGGTGGATCATGACGCGTGAGTGTTTCAGCGCCGAACGTTTTCCTTCGGTACCGGCTGTTAAAAGAACGGCTCCCATTGAAGCAGCCATTCCGGTACAAATGGTAGCAATGTCTGGTGAAATGTATTGCATCGTGTCATAAATTCCCAATCCGGCATGTACGGAACCTCCAGGTGTGTTAAAATAAATCTGGATGTCTTTGCTTGGATCGGTTGACTCTAAAAACAGCAGCTGTGCCTGGAGGATATTAGCAATATAATCATCGATTGGTGTTCCCAAAAAGATGATTCGATCCATCATCAGGCGTGAAAACACGTCCATTGAGGCGACATTTAATTGACGTTCCTCAATGATATAAGGAGTCAGACTGTTGGTAAACATTGATTCGAAGCGGTGCATGGACAAACTGCTGATGCCCATATGACCGGTTGCATATTTTTTAAATTCTCTTTTTTCGTTCATGATAATTCTTCAGATTAAAAAAAACTTTGTAAAATCCGTTTTTGATCTCTTTCACTGTAAAAAAACAGTCTGAGATAAAACACGGTTCTCACAAAGTTAAAAAATAATGCTATCAGCCTAAGCTACAGCCAAATTATTTTTCGAGTAATTTGTTAAACTCTTCTTGGTCGATTTCTTTCTCGTCAATGGCCACGTTGGCTTTGATGATATCAATAATTTTATCTTCCTGAACTTTTGTGGTGATCCGACGTCTCTCATCTTCATTTTGAAGAATTTGATCGGCATAGGCACTCAACTGCTCATCAGGCATGCTGAACATTCCGTACTGGCGGAACTGCATCATGGCGACTTCTTTAGCCATGTTTTTAACTTCTTCCTGCGAAATTTCAACTTCGTTCTCTTTCGCGATTTTATCTTTGATCAACTGCCAGCGCAAATCTTTCATGAAGTTGTCAAAATCATCTTCAATTTGCTGGTCAGTCAGCTCATTGTTGGTCGTTTTCAACCAACGTTTCAAAAATTCTTCCGGCAATTCCATCTCGATTTTTTCAACCAAAATGTCGCGGGCATCAATCGTGAATTTATAATCGCTTGAATATTTGAAGTTCTCTTCAATTTCTTCTTTCAATTTAGCGCGGAACTCTTCTTCAGTTTTAATCTCCGTGTCATCGCCGTACGCTTTTTTGAACAGGTCTTCGTTGATTTCAGCTTTCACAAAATGAAGTACTTCTGAAATGGTGAATTTAAACTCACCTTCGATGTTTTCAGCTTCTTCGTGTGATACATTCAACATGTGGCCAACTTCGTGACGATTGTCGTATGCTTTAATTGGGTCGAATACCACAACATCGCCTGCTTTTTTACCGATGAATTCTTTTTTGATGTCTTCATCTTTCATGATGTCAGTGGCGATCACCACTTGCTCGGCTTTGATTCCATCTTCCAACTCACTGCCATCAGCATCCAACTGGATGAAGTCGCCACGAACGGTATCTTTTTCTTCAACGGTTTCGGCGGTTGTGTTTTCACCAAAACGACTGGCGTAAGCATCGGCTTGCTTGTCGATCATTTCGTCATCGACTTTGATCAGGTAAAACGGATACTTTTTGCGCTTGTCAAATTTAACTTCGATTTCTGGCGCTAAACCAATGTCGAATGCAAATTCGAAATCAGCTTCTTTTTCAAAATCAATGGCTGGTGTTTTTTCTTCGTTTGGAAGCGGTTCACCAAGGATATTCAACTTCTCGTCAACAATGTACTTTGTTAAGTTCTGAGACAACATCTTGTTGACCTCATCAGCCAGGATGGCTTTGCCGTACATTTTTTTCACCAATCCGGCAGGTACTTTCCCGGGTCTGAAACCAGGCATATTGGCTTTCTTACGATATTCTTTCAGCTGCTCGTTGACTGTAGCTTCGTAATCGCTTTTTTCAATTTTAACAGTAACAACCGCATTTAGCTCGTTGATGTCCTCTTTTGTTATATTCATAAAATTCCGCTTATAAAGTTGGAAAATAATCAAGTAATCAAAAAGTTAACTCTTTTTGGACGAGTTAAACCAATACCTATAAATCAATAAAAACCGCATGCTTGGATTTATCACATCAAGCACTGCGGTTGTTCTTAGTTTTTTGTGCGGACGAAGGGACTCGAACCCCCACGTCAAAGACACTAGATCCTAAGTCTAGCGCGTCTACCAATTCCGCCACGTCCGCTAATTGCGGCGCAAATATAACCGAATATTTTTAAAACGCCAAACCAGTCAGAAAAACTTTTTGCCACTTAAAATATTATTAAATGTCGAACATTTGAATGTTGAGAATCAATCATTCATCTAATGATAATTAGCGGCCGGGTATTTTTTTAAGAGGGTGAATATTTTTCAAGCTGCAAGCTGAAAATTTCATAGTTTAGTAAAGTGTTTTTTCAACTAGCATGATTATTGATAGAAACCAATTTCGAAAACTCGAAAAACAAAAACCAAAACGAATGAAACACTGGATACTTTTCTCCTTGTTTTTTAGCCTTTCCGGGTTACTGTATGCCCAGTCCTTGCAATATTCCAATTTGAATCTTGATCAGGCATTGGAAAAGGCACATGCTGAAAACCAACTCTTATTTATTCAAATCGAAGGCGACTGCAAGGAGTGTAACGAGGTTGCAGACAAAGGTCTTTCCGGACCTAAGCTGACAACAATTTACAGCAACTTTATTTGCCTTTGTTTACCTTTTGATTCAGAAGATCACCGGGTACTGGAGCAACAGCTCCATTTTCATTCACGCTATCCAACGTCGTTATTTCTGGATTCTGATGGATATTTTTTAGCGGTAATGGGCAATAGAAGCACAAGCCGGACTAGTGCATATATCGAGTTGGCGGCCGAAGCGATGTCCAAAGAGAAATTTCCACCGTTTCGGCAATTTGAATTGAGGTACCAATCTGGAAATTATGATGAAACGTTTTTAAAGGAGTACATCCAACGGTTGCGGGAGAATCCTTTTTTTAGAGCCGATGATTTGGTTGAAGAATATGTGAAAGGATTAAAAGTGGCGGATTTATATGAGGATACAACTATCATGTTTTTAATGCGGTGTTCGCCAATGATTGATTCGGATATTTATCGGCTGTTGCACATTGATGAAAGTCGTTACGATTCCTTGTTTTTTGCCATGCCATTTGACGAACGCAAACGGATTAATCGGGAGATTATTCGTTATTCACGGCAGAAGGCAATTGATGTGCATGATTCGCGATACATGCGGACCGTGGCTAACTTTATTCGGCGATCTTATGCTGATTCCAAAGTTGGTTGGCGGGCCATGCTATGGAATATGCTGGATTATTACCGTCTTGTGGATGATACGGTTTCCTATATTGGAAGGGCAGATAGCTATTATCGCCGATTTTATGGTCGGATGGACCTGGATTCTGTTGCTCATGCGGAAATGAAAAAGTTTGTAACCCTGGAAAATGGTGCGAAAGTTCACAGTTCGCGTAGTTGGCGAAATGGTAATGAATTGAACAACATGGCCTGGCACATCTACGAAATAAGTGATGACCCGGAGATTTTAGGACGAGTATTAAAATGGAGCAAACGTTTGTTGGTGTATGATGATCCTCGGTATATCGATACGTATGCACATATTTTGTACAAAATAGGAAATACAAGTGCTGCTGTTAAATGGGAGCAGAAGGCAATTGACATTCACAACTCTCGAATTTCCATTCCAAATGAAAAACTAGAAACTGAGCTGAAGAAAATGAAAAACCACGAATTGTGAGTCTGTTTATTAGCGCAACGTAAAGTTTTGGCCCAGGTAAACACGACGAACATCTTCATCGTTGGCCAGGTCTTCTGCTGACCCCGCTTTCATAATGGCACCCTCAAACAGCAAATACGAACGGTCGGTGATGGAGAGCGTTTCATGTACGTTGTGGTCGGTGATCAGAACGCCAATGTTTTTCTCTTTCAGTTTGCGAACAATATCCTGAATGTCTTCTACGGCAATTGGGTCAACACCCGCAAAAGGCTCATCCAATAAAATAAATTTTGGATCGATGGCCAGTGCCCGTGCAATTTCGGTACGTCGACGTTCACCTCCCGAAAGCTGAAACCCTTTACTCTTACGGATGTGCTGCAGTCCAAATTCGTCCAACAGCGATTCTAATTTTTCCTGCTGAAATTCTTTGGTGTATTTGGTCATCTCCAATACAGCCTTCAAATTGTCTTCAATACTCAGTTTACGAAAAACAGATGCTTCCTGAGCCAGGTAGCCAATACCCCGTTGCGCACGTTTGTATACAGGTAGCTTGGTAATATTTTTTTCATCCAGAAAAATTTTACCTGTCAATGGCTGAATCAGTCCAACGATCATGTAGAATGAAGTAGTTTTTCCGGCACCGTTTGGTCCCAAAAGTCCAACAATCTCACCTTGCTCCACTTCAATGGAAACCCCTTTTACAACGGTTCGTTTCCGATATTTCTTGACAATATTTTCAGCCCGTAGTTTCATGTATTCTGCTTTTACTCAATTCTAAATTAAATTGCGTCCAGTCTTTCGTCGGCTTTCTTGTTGACCCGTTTTGATATGACGATGCCTACCTCATAGAGCATGACCAATGGCAAACATACCATAATCTGGCTGAACACGTCTGGTGGTGTGATGATGGCAGAAACCAACAACAATACCACATACGCGTGACGTCGGTAATGCCTCATGAATTCTGGCGTTAGAATGCCAATTTTACTCAAAAAGTAAACGAAGATCGGCAATTCAAAAATGACACCACTTGCCAGGCTGATCGAAGTCACCGTACTGATGTATGACCGCATATTGATTTGGTTAGTCACTTCGCTGGAAATGCTGTACGATCCCAGGAAGTTAACCGATAGTGGCACAATTAGGAAGTAGCCAAAAAGTACACCCAGCAAAAAAAGCATTGACATATAAAACACGGCTCCTCCCGAGCTTTTCCGTTCTTTTTCGTAAAGTGCCGGGCGGATAAATCGCCAGATCTCCCAAAAAACGTATGGCGATGCCAAAATAGCGCCGGCTATGATTGAAGTCCAGATGTGGGTCATGAAATTATCAGACATCTTTAGGGCGATCAAAGGCAAGTCTTTGGCATTGATGTGCAACGATTCGACACCCGTTAGGTCGGCCAGTTTGGCAAACATCCGGTTGGTCCAGAAATCCGGTGTTTTTGGATTGAAAATAATCGTGTCAAAAATGAACTTCTTGTTCAGGAATGCGACGAACGAAAATACGATGATGGACAAAAAAGCACGAATGATATGCCATCTCAACTCTTCCAGGTGTTCAAGGAAGGTCATCTCGTCGGCATGTTGCTTTCCTTGGGTTTCCTTTTTCGTGCTCTGCGTTTCCGTATTCGCCATTTTGATCGATTAATTCCGAAGAAATTATTGTGTCCTCGTTTTTAAATTCACGACAAATATAGGAGTTATAAGTTATTCTGCTTTTCCTGAAAGTCTTAAATTTTTTTAACCCAGTGATAAAAGTCCTCATTTCAGACAAAATCATTGTAATATAAAACAGATTTTATATATCTTAGATTTTGCGATTGTGAAAACAGAGAAAAATTTGATGTATTCTAATTCCGGCTTTATATTATGAGTAATGAGCTAACATTGACTGATCAGCTTCAGAAATTTTTTGGGTTTGATCGTTTTAAGGGGCAGCAGGAGGATGTAATCAAAAGTGTTCTCAATGGGAATGATACTTTTGTTTTGATGCCTACGGGGGGAGGAAAGTCATTGTGCTATCAGTTACCAGCATTGATAATGGGGGGGACAGCCATTATTATATCGCCGCTGATAGCTTTGATGAAAAATCAGGTGGACTCAATTCGTAGCTTTGGGACTGATGATGGCATTGCCCATTTTCTGAATTCTTCGTTAACCAAAGCTGCTGCCCAGCAAGTGAGAGATGATGTTCTAAGTGGAAAAACCAAATTGCTGTACGTGGCACCGGAGTCATTGACAAAACAAGATAATATTGACTTTTTAAAGCGGGTTAATATCTCTTTTTACGCCATTGATGAAGCCCACTGTATATCGGAATGGGGACACGATTTCAGACCAGAGTACCGTCGAATCAGGCCAATTGTTCATGAGATCGGACAGGCGCCAATCATTGCGTTAACGGCAACAGCGACTGCCAAGGTGCAACACGATATTCAAAAGAACCTGGGGATGCTTGAGGCGAAAGTTTTTAAAGCGTCATTTAACCGGCCAAATTTATACTACGCAGTACGTTCGAAGGTAAAACCCGAAAATCAAATCATTCGATTTATAAAAGAGAATGAGGGTAAATCAGGCATTATTTATTGTTTGAGCCGTAAAAAGGTTGAACAGCTGGCGGAAACGCTACAGGTAAATGGCATTAAGGCATTGGCGTATCATGCTGGCATGGATTCAGCCACCCGATCGGGAAACCAGGATAAGTTTTTGATGGAAGAAGTGGACGTGATTGTTGCTACCATTGCTTTTGGAATGGGAATCGACAAGCCCGATGTTCGCTTTGTGATGCACTACGATATCCCGAAGAGTTTGGAAGGCTACTACCAGGAAACCGGTCGTGCCGGCCGCGATGGTGGCGAAGGCCAGTGCATTGCTTTCTACTCCTATAAAGATATTCAGAAGCTGGAGAAATTCATGCAGGGGAAACCCGTTGCCGAACAGGAGATTGGACGGCAATTATTGCTGGATACCGCTTCGTATGCTGAGACGGCTATTTGTCGCCGAATCATGCTACTGAACTATTTTGGCGAAAAGCTGCAAGAGCCGTGTGGACATTGCGACAACTGTCTGAACCCGAAAAAACAGATAGAGGCCAGTGACGAAGTGGTGCGCGCCCTCAAAGCCATCGCCGAGGTGAAGGAAAAATACAAGGCCGAGCACGTTTCTGATATTTTGATCGGTAAAAAGTCGGCTGCAGTCAAGTCTTTTCATCATGATGAGCTGGAAGCTTTTGGATCTGGTGATGATCACAGTGACCGCTTTTGGAATGCCGTTTTCCGGCAGAGCATGATTGCTGGTCTGATCAATAAAGACATTGAAAATTACGGGCTGCTTCGAATCAATGAAAAAGGACGGCAATTTGTGGAAAAGCCGGAATCATTCATGTTGGTTCGAAACCACAACTACGATGAGTCGGAAGAAGAGTCAGGGGGGGCACCTGCTGGAAGCAGCAGTGGCGATCAGGCATTGTTTGCCATGTTGAAAGAACTGCGCAAAAAGATCGCCCAAAAGCACAACTTGCCGCCTTTTGTCATCTTTCAGGATCCATCGTTGGCTGATATGTCCATTCAGTATCCAACTTCTTTGCAAGAGATGAAATTCATCCAGGGGGTGGGAGAGGGAAAAGCTCGCCGCTACGGGAAAGAATTTGCGGCCCTGATCAAGACCTATGTTGAAGACAATGATATTGAACGACCACAGGATTTAGTGGTAAAAACCATTGCCAACAAATCGAAGCTGAAAGTGGAAATCATTCAAAGTATTGACCGTAAACTGCCTTTTGAAGACATTGCCGATTCGAAAGGTATCGAGGTGCCGGACTTGATTTCCGAAGTAGAAGCGATCGTCAATTCAGGAACGAAAATCAATATTGATTATTACATTGATGATGTGTTGGATGAAGACCATCAGGATGAAGTGTTTGATTATTTCCGCGAAGCTGATGATGATTCCGTAGAAGATGCACTCAATGAACTTGGAGAGGATGAATATACCGAAGAAGACATCCGGTTGATGCGAATCAAGTTCATGTCGGAAATGGGAAATTGATAGAATTGTAACTAAATAGAAACAGGGCTGGTCATATTATTGAGCCAGCCCCGTTTTATTTTCGGTTATGCTAATTCGTTATCCTTTTTTCACTTTGCTTCCCGGGTAAACTTTCAAGGCTTCTTCCAATACTTTGAGCGCTTTGCCAAGATCTGATTTATTCAACACGTAAGCAATCCGTACCTGGTCCGTACCCTGTCCCGGCGTGGTGTAAAAACCAGATGCAGGCGCCATAAAGACCGTTTGATTTTCATATTCAAAATCCCGCAGCAGCCATTCGCAGAACTTGTCGGAATTGTCAACTGGCAATTGTGCTACCGTGTAAAAAGCCCCCATCGGAATGGGCGAATAAACGCCGTCAATACGATTCAATCCGTCAATTAAAAATTTTCGGCGGCTGACATATTCATTGTATGAATCCATTAAATAGTCGTCGGTTTTCTCCAGCGAAGCCTCGGCGGCAATCTGTCCAACAAGTGGTGGGCTCAGGCGTGCCTGGCAAAACTTCATTACATTTTTGCGAACGGCTTGGTTTTTAGTGACCAGTGCACCGATACGCAATCCACATTCGCTGTAACGCTTGGAAACCGAGTCAATCAAAATGACGTTTTGCTCGATGCCTTCCAGATGGAAGGCAGAAATATAGGGTGCGCCGGTGTAGCAGAATTCACGATAAACTTCGTCCGAAAACAAGTACAAATCGTGTTTCTTCACCAAGTCGCGGATCTGATTCATTTCCTGCTGGGTGTATAAATAGCCCGTCGGGTTGTTTGGGTTGCAAATCATCATCCCTTTGGTTTTGGGCGTGATCAGCTTTTCAAATTCTTCAATCGGAGGAAGGGCAAAGCCTTCTTCAATTTTGGCCGGAATGGATTTGATCACCGCTCCGGCAACGATGGCAAAAGCCTCGTAGTTGGCGTAGGCTGGCTCGGGAACAATAATTTCGTCTCCCGGGTCGAGGCAGGACATGAATGCAAACGTCACGGCCTCACTTCCACCTGTGGTGATGATGATATCTTCAACATCAACCCCAATGCTAAATTTGTGATAATATTTTGCCAGTTTTTCGCGCAGGGAATAAATTCCTTCGCTCGGACTGTATTCCAGAATCGTCCGGTCAATGTTCCGAATCGCGTTCATCGCTCGCTCCGGCGTAGGCAAATCCGGTTGCCCAATATTCAGATGGTACACTTTTCGTCCCAGTTTTCTGGCTTGATCAGCCAACGGAACAAGCTTCCTGATTGGCGAATCAGGCATCATATTTCCCCGCTGCGATGTTGTTGGCATAAATTGATTCATTTTTCTAAGGCGGCAAAGATACGATTAACAATTTTAAATTAAAACTATCTTTTTAATGCCGAATTGAAGTTTTTATAACGTAATGACTATTGTTTTGTTAATGTTTTTAAATCTTGAGTGAGTTTCCGTCTATCCCTTTGGTTGCGAGGGAAAGACAGCTTGTATTTTCTTGTTTTTTATCATGTTTTTGGTCTTTTCAATCGGTTACTTTTGGATAGATAAATAAATAGCATGTTTACCTTTCTTGGAATGTCATTTATTACCGCTCATTGAATAACCAATAGTAACAATGATTGAGGCAGAAAGATGCAAATAAAGTGAACATTCAAATAGTTAATTTCAATTAAAAACGAACGAAAATGATAGTTGGTGTACCAAAGGAGATTAAAAATAATGAGAACAGGGTCGCATTGACTCCTGCCGGTGCTGCGGAGTTAATCAAACGCGGACATGAAGTATTTGTGCAGGCAACTGCCGGCGATGGAAGTGGTTTTACCGATGATGATTATAAGGAAACCGGGGCAAAGATGCTCCCTACCATTGAGGATGTGTATGCCAAGTCGGAGATGATTATTAAGGTGAAAGAACCGATTGAGCCGGAATACAAGCTGATTCAAAAGGGCCAAATTTTATATACTTATTTTCATTTTGCTTCTTCGGAAGTGTTGACCAATGCTATGATTCAACGCGAAGCGGTTTGTCTGGCGTACGAAACAGTGGAGCTGGAAGATCGCTCATTGCCCCTGCTGATCCCGATGTCGGAAGTGGCAGGCCGCATGTCGGTACAGGAAGGCGCGAAATACCTTGAAAAAACCTTCGGTGGATATGGCGTTTTGCTGGGCGGTGTTCCCGGTGTTCCGCCAGCCAAAGTGCTGATCATTGGTGGTGGTATTGTTGGCACAGAAGCTGCTAAAATGGCGGCAGGTCTTGGAGCTGATGTCACGATTATGGATGTCAGTTTGAAGCGTCTTCGCTACCTGGATGACATTATGCCAGCCAACGTGAAAACCATGATGAGCAACGACTACAACATTCGCAACATGGTGCAAACGCATGATGTAATTATTGGAGCCGTGCTGATCCCTGGAGCCAAAGCGCCCAAGCTGGTGACTGGCGACATGCTGACTACGATGCGCCCCGGAACCGTAATGGTAGACGTGGCGGTTGACCAAGGCGGCTGCTTTGATACAACGCAACCTACTACTCACGACGATCCAACCTTTGTGATTGATGATGTCATTCAATATTGTGTAGCCAATATGCCGGGAGCCGTGCCCCGCACGTCCACGCTGGCACTCACAAATGCCACACTGCCGTATGCTATGCAATTGGCTGATAAAGGCTGGCGTCAAGCTTGCAAAGAAAGCGCGTCATTGAGAAAAGGATTAAATATTGTTGGAGGGAAAGTGGTTTACAAAGGCGTTGCCGAAGCATTTGGCCTGACTTATCATGAAGTTAACTCTATTTTGTAAAATTTCAGATCGATCATAAGGTGAAGAGGTTCTGTTCTTGTTGGAGGCAGAACCATTTCTGTTTAGGAAACATTGGTGTCCGGTAAAATAATATTTCGTTCCGACGGGTCTTCCCAAAGATTTATCGCCGTGTTTTCTACCAATATTTTATCCCGAACGGGATCGTTCCGTCAGGAACTGAATATGGGTAGAATTAGAAGTAACCTCTTCGTAATCATCGTTCCGTACGAACGTAATAAATTCAGCACGTCTACTGGTTCCCATTAATTTTCACCGGGCAACAGTGATTAGGAAATAGCAAAACTTATCCTGGCCTTGTTTTACTAGTGTCCGGTTAAAATTCAACTAAATTTCATAAAAGACCACCCAGTTTAACCGCTACGCGGTTTTGCGACTGATGGGACATGCTTTCTACTTTTGATCGTCAGACTTTAATGTCGGGCAATGCATCAAATTCTTTTCGTTTGTTTTTGTACCATTCTTTCAGCTTCTCCGCCGATTGCATGAGCTTCTGCATTTCTTTCATGGCTTTCAGGTGAGCAAAATCCCCTTTTTGGAACATTTTCAGGCCATGCTTTTTGCTCAACTCTGCCATTTCTTCAAAGGTATTTGCCCGGAATAATTCGTCGCAGGCACCACCCAGTTGTTTACAAGTCATTGATTTCATTTGTGTTCGGGTTTGGTCGTTTGTATCTTTTAATATGAAATAACTTATTCCAGGTGAAATCTTATTTCCCCGGATTAGATCATCCTTGCAATAGGTTCTTTTAATAAATAACAAAATTCTGTGTTATAGTGTTGTGTCGCTTTTTCACGCCACTTTGAGCTGCTTTTGTCCACCAATGATAACCTGTTCTATTATTTTTCTGAGTCGTCGTTCTTCTCAGTTTGTTCTTGAATATTTTTTTCAATGCGCTCTTTCAATTTGTTATTTCTCTCGATGATGGATTTGGTCTCTTCAATTTCTCTATCATCTTTTAGGGTTTTCAGTTTTTCTTTTAAAACTGCCTGCTTCTTGTCAATGTCCTTGAGATAATCCTTTTTAATCTCTAATTTTTCTGACTTGATTGCTTCATCAAATACCAAATCCTCTGTGGATTTTTCATCAATTGAGTCTGTTTTTCTCATCCCCTGATCTTTCGGGATAAATTCTTTTTCATCAGTACGTCGTTTTTCCATAAAAGTAGGTGAAACAATCTCGATTTTCGCTTCATGGAGTTTATCCATCACATTTGCATTGAGCAGTGAATTGGTGCTAAAGTATTTGTTGCTATCGTCTAAAAATCCATGAATTTTGGATACGACTGAAAATCCCCCAAATGCGTAATGTACACATATGGATCAGCCAATCCGGCAGCATTGGCAGCTTCTTTTAATGCGTTTTCAATTTGATCTCGTGATATCTCGTAACCTAGTGAAACAGAAGTGGAAATCACCGTATTTGTTTTTCGTATGAACTTAACCGGATTGTTAGTGATGTAGAGGTTTGGTATGGTTGTAAAATTGCTGTCTTCCAGTTGTATTTCAGTATGGAAAATACGTTGTTTAACCACTCTGCCGTGAAAGTCTCCAATTTTTATAAGATCACCATCTCTTTTATTTGTTTCTCAAGTTAACTAATTCTCATCACATATTGATTTGGATGAAATTCATTTGTTGCCCGCGATTGAGCAAGTGAATCGAGTCATCGGCTCAATAATCCCACACATTTCAAACAGCGCCAGACAAACTCATCCGTCTGTACAGGATTTTTTATATTTTTGTGGCCTAATTCAGAAACAGTTAAAAAACACAGATAAATGGAAATTCCCAGCAAGTATAATCCCGTTGAGGTTGAGGATAAATGGTACCAATATTGGCTCAAGCAGAATTATTTTCATTCGGAGCCGGATGATCGCGAACCATACACCATTGTCATTCCACCACCAAATGTGACCGGGGTGTTGCACATGGGGCACATGCTCAACAATACCATCCAGGATATTTTGGTACGCCGAGCCCGGATGTTGGGAAAAAATGCCTGCTGGGTGCCGGGAACCGACCACGCCTCGATCGCTACTGAGGCCAAAGTGGTGGCTAAGCTGAAAAGTGAGGGCATTGAAAAGTCGAGCCTCAGCCGCGATGAATTCTTAAAACACGCCTGGGACTGGACTGACAAACACGGTGGCATTATCCTGGAGCAATTGAAAAAGCTGGGGGCCTCTTGCGACTGGGAACGCACTTGTTTTACAATGGACAAGGAACGTTCGGAGTCTGTTATCAAGGTATTTGTTGACCTCTATGAAAAAGGACTGATCTATCGCGGTGTGCGAATGGTCAATTGGGATCCGCAGGCCAAAACAGCTGTTTCTGATGAAGAGGTGATTTACAAAGAAGAGCAGTCAAAACTATATTACGTTCGTTACCAAATTGAAGGTGAAAATGATTTTGTGACCATTGCGACGACACGTCCGGAAACGATTTTGGGCGATACTGCTGTATGTGTCAATCCGAATGATGAACGTTTTCAGCATTTGAAAGGCAAGCGTGTTTTGGTGCCGCTTGTGAAACGCGGCGTGCCAATTATCATGGACGAATATGTGGACATGGAATTTGGTACCGGCTGTTTAAAAATTACACCGGCCCATGACGAAAATGATTACGCCATTGGATTGCGTCACAACCTGGAAGTGATCGATACTTTCAACGACGACGGAACACTCAGTGAAAAGGCGCAGTTGCTGGTTGGTATTGACCGGTTTGAAGCCCGGAAGCAAATTGTTCCGATGCTTGAAGAAGCCGGAAACCTCATGAAAGTTGAAGACTATAAAAATAAAGTTGGCTATTCCGAACGTACAGATGTGGTGATTGAGCCGAAGCTGTCAGCCCAGTGGTTTATCGCAATGGAAAAATTAGCAGAACCTGCGTTGGAAGCCGTGGAGTCGGACGACGTGGAATTCCACCCGAAGAAATTCAAAAACCTGTATCGCCACTGGATGGGAAACATTAAGGATTGGTGCATCAGCCGCCAGTTGTGGTGGGGACACCAGATTCCGGTGTATTACCTGGAAGATGGCAGTTTTGTGGTAGCCGAGACCGCTGAAAAAGCGCTGGAAATGGCTCGTAAAAAAACCGGGAATGCCGGTTTGACGATGAACGATCTGAAGCAGGACGAAGATGTGCTGGATACCTGGGCATCATCTTGGTTGTGGCCAATTTCAGTATTCGGTGGCATCAATGATCCGGACAACGAAGACGTTAACTATTACTACCCAACCGATGATTTGGTGACCGCACCGGAGATCATTTTCTTCTGGGTGGCTCGGATGATTATTTCCGGTTATGAATATCGTCAGGACAAACCGTTCAAAAACGTTTATTTCACCGGAATCGTTCGCGACAAGCTGCGCCGGAAAATGAGTAAATCGTTGGGAAATTCCCCAGACCCGCT